>Ga0214919_10003485_pt1 | contig 23719 bp, 18 predicted proteins | sample LL1503_MetaG_FD_177994 | JGI IMG/M metagenome (GOLD analysis project Ga0214919, IMG submission 177994) | Freshwater microbial communities from Lake Lanier, Atlanta, Georgia, United States - LL-1503 | ecosystem: Environmental > Aquatic > Freshwater > Lake | place: USA: Georgia | collected... | reverse complement strand
ATTTAGTTGGTTTTGGAATTGCCTATGGCAAATCGAATGGCTATTGGGCCTTCGATTTTGGTATTTCAAAAGAAGATTTAGGATTAGGATTGACTATTTCGAATAGTCTATTTTGGTTTATCCAAATGGGCTTTGCGGTGGCCGCTATTTCCATTGTTTCTGGTGGCGTCGCCGAACGAATGAAAATGTGGTCCTATGCCGTTTTTGTTACGATATTTTGTGCTGTGATGTATCCGTTGGCGGCTAATTGGGTTTGGAATCCAAACGGCTGGTTAGCTGTAAGAGGCTTTAATGATTTTGCAGGTTCTGCCGCAGTTCATGCGATGGGTGGTTTTGCTGCCTTAGCTGGCGCGATTGTTTTAGGTCCTCGATTAGGAAAATATAATGAAGATGGGAGCATCAATGCAATACCGGGACATAATCTAACTTTATCCGCCGTTGGAGCTTTTATGTTGTGGTTTGGTTGGTTCGGATTCAATCCTGGATCCACCTTAGGTGCAGTCGGGAAATGGGAATTAATAGGTTCAGTCGCTACAAATACATTTTTAGCTTCAGCTGCGGGAGGAATTTCAACGATCTGCTATACTTTTTTACGGTACAAAAAGGTAGATATTACCATGGTGATCAATGGCGTCTTGGCTGGTTTAGTGGCTATTACAGCAGGATGTAACGTAGTTAGTCCCAACAGTGCATTAATCATCGGATTGGTGGCTGGCACTTTAGTGGACATGGCTGTCGTGATCGTAGATAACATGAAAATAGATGATCCCGTGGGAGCCATCGCGGTTCATGGAATAAATGGTTTCTTTGGAACGATAGCCGTAGGTTTATTTTCAGAAAAAAATGGCTTATTTGTGACCGGTGAAACGGGCCAATTAATCGTTCAATTCACAGGTGTCGCCGTCATCAGTGTATTTTCATTTGTTCTTACTTTTACTATTTTTAAAATATTGAAAGCGACCATGGGAATTAGACTAAGCCATAAAGCAGAATCTGCGGGTATTGATGCGGTTGAATTTGGAGTAGAATCTTATACAACATTTGAATAATAGCTAAAAAAATTAGATATGAAAAAGGTAGAAGCCATTGTAAAACCATCGAAATTAAAAGCTATTCAAAAGGGCTTGATCGATGCCAATATCCCTTGTATGACCGTGGTTCCCGTTCGAGGAGCCGGTTTACAACAAGGCTATTCAGAGATTTATCGGGGTACCGAAAAATCATTAATCTTATTGCCTAAAATCATGATCATTTGTGTGGTCAGCGATGAAAACTTAGAAAAATGTTTAAGTGTGATCTTAGACAATGCCTCCGAAGGCAACACAGGAGACGGAAAAATCTTTGTTTATGATGTCCAAGATGCGATTAGAATTAGGACGAGAACGAGGGGGATTGAGGCGATTAGGTAATTTAGGTAATAGGTATTAAGTAATAGGTATTAGGTAAGAGGTAATAGGTATTAGGTAAGAGGTAATAGGTATTAGGTAAGAGGTAATAGGTATTAGGTAAGAGGTAATAGGTATTAGGTATTTGATCTAGTTTTTTATTGTTTTTAAAACGCGCATGCGGATAAACATCTCCTCAGAATACCATTTTAGGGCACGGGTCTTTTTTATCATAGGCGCGTGCTCTTTACTTTTATAAGCAAATTGATCTAAGATTTCTTCTGACTCCCAAAGACTTAAGGTGGCTTGTTCCAACAGGGGAAATTCCCCTACCCCTTTAGCAAAAAGTAAACCGCTTTTTGAGGATAAGTATTTACTAGCATGAGAAACATTGAACCAAAATAATAAGGATTTATACCAAACGATGCTTGCACGCGTTAAAACCAAAACAGGCCCACTTCCCGGATCTGTACCGATTTCAAAAGGATTGTTGCCATTCCAAGTTCCATGCCCTTTAATAGCCACAGTGTCCCAACCATTCATTTCGCTTGATTGGTTTTTTAAGGCAGACCAACGAACATTCGATTCAAAAAAATCATCCGAAGCTTTTTGAGATTCAAATACACCTAAAAAAGCATACATTGAAAAATTAGGCCAAACAGAAAAACCATTTCCAGCGCCCACACCCAAATGTTTTGAAAACAATAAACCTGCATGCTTCCAAGGATTCACTAACGAAATTCCCATTTGGGCAAAAGCAAAACGCTTATTTGAAAAGCCCTCAAAATTTAAAAATCGAATTGAAATAATTTTTTCACTCATTTACATCTAAATTAGCCTAATTTTGAACAAATATATCGACAATAAGGTTTAAAACAACATGAACAATTCTGGCAAAAAAGGTTTTTATTTTAAACAATATGAAGAAAAAGGAACATCCCCTTTTGATAAACTTTTTGGCATATTTAAAGAATTAATCACCCATACATCGGGAGATTTTGATGAAGCCATTGATTGGCTACGTGAATTGGACAAAGAATACGAATTGACCGATGAAAATTATACCATCGAAGATTTTATCGAAGATTTAAAAGCCAAAGGATACATCCGTGAAGAAATAGATGCTGAAGGTGGATCTGGTTTAGGCATTACAGCGAAGACGGAAAGGGCGATACGCCAACAAGCCCTTGAAAACATATTCGGGAATTTGAATAAAAGTGGTGCAGGAAATCATAAAACCAAAGCTGCTGGCCTAGGAGATGAACTCACGGGCGAATTTAGAAGTTACCATTTTGGAGATGGATTAGAAAAAATATCCCTAACCGAGAGTCTAAAAAATGCACAAATAAATCATGGAATTGGGTCTTTCGAATTAACTGAAGAAGATTTAGTGGTGGAGGATTCAACCTATAAATCCCAAATGAGCACCGTATTAATGATCGACATCAGTCATTCCATGATTCTATATGGGGAAGATCGGATTACTCCCGCGAAAAAAGTAGCCATGGCTTTAGCGGAACTCATCACTACTCGCTATCCAAAAGACACGATTGACATCTTGGTTTTTGGAAACGATGCTTGGAGCATCTCCATCAAAGATATCCCCTATTTAAAAGTAGGACCCTACCACACAAATACCGTCGCTGGATTACAATTAGCCATGGATATTTTGCGAAGAAAAAGGAATACCAACAAACAAATCTTTATGATTACGGATGGTAAACCTAGCTGTGTTAAGGAACGAGATGGGACCTATTACATGAATAGCAATGGTTTAGATCCTTACGTGACAGAAAAATGTTATACTCAAGCAGCTCAAGCACGAAAATTACATATACCGATTACTACATTTATGATTGCTAGAGATTCCTATCTGCAGCAATTTGTTGACAAATTCACCGAAACAAACCAAGGAAAAGCATTCTACACGGGTTTAAAAGGTTTGGGAGAAATGATTTTTCAAGATTACGAAACAAATAGAAAGAAAAGACTAAAATAAAATGATCAAAAATTTAGGTGAATTAAAAGCTTCTGGTTACGCCAGCAAATCAATTAAAGACGAATTAAGAGATAATTTAATCAAGCACATGCAGGCGGGAACGACTGTTTTTGAAGGTGTTCACGGTTTTGAAAATTCCGTTATTCCTGAATTAGAACGGGCCATTTTATCACGCCATAATATAAACTTATTGGGTTTAAGAGGTCAAGCAAAAACACGTTTAGCCAGGTTGATGGTCAATTTATTAGATGAATACATTCCCTTTGTTGAAGGTTCTGAAATAAATGATGATCCATTATCCCCCATTTCACGTTTCTCACGTGATTTGATCGCTGAAATGGGAGACAAAACACCCATCGCTTGGTTGCATCGTTCCGACCGGTTTGCCGAAAAATTAGCTACTCCTGATGTTACTGTAGCAGATTTAATTGGCGATGTGGATCCCATCAAAGCCGCTAATTTAAAGCTATCCTACGCAGATGATCGAGTGATCCATTTTGGGATGATCCCTAGGGCCAATCGGTGCATCTTTGTGATCAATGAAATTCCTGATCTTCAAGCGAGAATTCAAGTTGCCTTATTTAATATTCTTCAAGAAGGTGATATTCAAATTCGTGGATTCAAATTGCGTTTGCCATTAGACATGCAATTTATTTTCACAGCAAATCCTGAGGATTATACCAATAGAGGCAGTATTGTGACCCCTTTAAAAGATCGAATTGGTTCTCAAATTTTGACTCATTACCCAGAAAGCATTGCGATAGCGCGTAAAATTTCCTCACAAGAAGCTAGGATAAATTCAAATCAAATAAGTGCAGTCCATGTGCCTGAATTGGCTTATGATCTATTAGAACAAATTTGTTTTGAGGCTAGAGAGAGTGAATATGTGGATAATAAAAGTGGAGTGAGTGCTCGGATGAGTATTTCCATGTTAGAAAGTTTAATTAGTACCGCGGAACGTAGAGCCCTTTTAGCTAAGGAATCATCGACAAGCGTTCGGTTATCCGATTTCATGGGCATTATCCCGGCGATTACAGGAAAAGTAGAGTTAGTTTATGAAGGCGAACAAGAAGGTGCTGCATTTGTAGCTGAGCAGTTGATCGGCTCTGCGATTAAAACATTTTTACCTGGCTTATTTCCCAAGATTGAGAAATTGACCAAAAAAATAGAAGACACTCCTTATTCCCCGTTAATGGAAGCCATTTTTACGGAGGGAGGTATCGTTATTTATGATGAATGTACTGAAGCTGACTATCGAAGCTCGTTAGATGCTATTAAACCCTTAGAGGATTTGGTTAAAAAATACCAACCCAATATCCCGGCAACTGATCGCTATTTTCTAAAAGAGTTTGTGCTATGGGCATTAGCCGAACACCATAAACTAGGTAAGGATCGACTCACAGATGGGTTCCAATTTAAAGATTTATTAGATATTTTGTAAAAAATTAAGCCTCATTTAGAGGCTTTTTTTTGATATAATTTGTGTTTATTTACGAAGTAAACCTCTATGATATTTTCCATTTTCTTATAGATTGAAAACCATGAAACACATCCATTCTGAAACTCATTCGCGACGTAAATTTGTTGAAAAAGCAGGCATTGGATTAGCTTCGTTGGCTTTCCTCCCAAAATTAAATTTCGTACCTACGTCGCATGCAGAAAATAAAGTACGCATAGGCATTATTGGAGGTAGATTTGGGGCTAGCTTTCAATTTCATGAGCATCCAAATTGCATCGTAGAAGCCGTCAGTGATCTGCGTTTAGATAGGCGCGAAAACTTGATGAAAGTCTATAAATGTCGCAAAAGTTATGCTTCCTTAGAAGAGTTAATTCAGGATTCTAACATCGACGCAGTGTTCATTGCCACCCCCGCTCCTGACCATGTCAAACATGTAAAATTAGCATTAAATGCAGGAAAACATGTTTTATGTGCCGTACCAGCCGCATTAAATTTAGAGGAATGCTATCAGTTGAAAGAAGCAGTCATCCAATCGGGTTTAATTTATATGATGGCTGAAACTAGTTATTTCAGACAAAATACGATTTCAGTCAGGAAATTATATCAAGAAAATAGCTTTGGAGAAATTTTTAGCGCAGCGGCTGAATACAACCATCCAGGTCTTGAAACATTATGGTTTGAGGACAAAAAACCGACTTGGCGTCATGGATTACCCCCTATGCTTTATCCCACCCACTGCACCTCATTTTTAATTTCAGTCACAGGAGAGAGATTAACCAGTGTGAGTACATTGGGCTATGGAGATCAAAGTCCTCTATTAAAAAACAATCCTTATAATAATCCATTTTGGAATGAAACGGCCTTTTTTCAAACCAATAAAAATCATCCATTCCGAGTGGAAGTGAACTGGAAAGGTGCGTTGAGAAATGCGGAACGTGCTGAGTGGCGTGGTGAAAAAATGAGTTTTATTTCATCAGCATCTGAGTCGAATGAACACACGATTATTCGAAGTGTAGATACGATGGGGAAAGATGATGCAGGTTTTCAAATAAAAGAAAACAGAATTGAAAAATATGCCCAAGAAAAATGGTGGCAGTCCCCATTATTGCCTGAGCCATTAAGACATAATAGTGGACATGATGGCTCGCATTCTTTCATTACCCATGAATTCATAGAATCCATCGTACAAAAGCGTGCATCAAAAATTAATGTATTTGAGGCCTTAGCTTATACCGCACCAGGAATTATTGCGCATGAATCAGCCCTTAAAAATGGAGAATTTTTAAAAATCCCGAGTTTTGATCTTTAGGTTTCAAATGGATTATTTTCCGATACAAAACTTGCCAAATATATTTTTCAACAAGTCATCGTTTGATATTTGGCCTGTTATTTCACCCAAATGATGTAGGGCATGGCGAAGGTCTTGAGCAATTAAATCGCCTGTCAATCCGGTTTTCAACGCATTTAGAACTCCAATAAGCGTTTCTTGGGTTTGCGCCAATTGCTGATAATGCCGGATATTGGTCACCAAAGTACCACTGGCATTCGCTTGGTCAAGTCCCATAATGTTCAAAAGCGCCTTTTCTAATTCGGGTAGACCAACCTGATTTTTTGCCGACATCAATATCACATCAGGTAAAGCCTCTTGAAAAGCCACTAAAACTTCGTTAGAAACTTGGTCTACTTTATTTAACACTTGAATGACCGGAATTTCTAAGGTCCCCAAAGCAAGAACCCCAACCTTGAGTCCTTCTACAGATTCAGTCATCGCATCAGCCATGTAAATCACCACTTGGGCTTTCTTCACCCATGCTTGCGTTCTTTCTACCCCTAATGCTTCAATCACATCGACTGTTTCGCGTAAACCTGCTGTGTCTACTAATCTGAATTTAATGCCTCCTAAAGTCCATTCGTCCTCTAAACTATCGCGAGTGGTTCCGGCAATTTCAGAAACAATGGCACGGTCCTCATTTAATAAGGCATTTAATAAGGTCGACTTACCAGCGTTAGGTTTACCGACAATAACAGTTGCCACGCCATTCTTGATCGCATTTCCCGTCCGAAAACTTTCCACCAGTGGGCGAACATGATCTAGCAATTGGATGACTAAGGCCTCCAAATCTTTACGGTCAGCAAACTCCACGTCCTCTTCACCAAAATCAAGCTCCAGTTCAATTAAAGAAGCAAAATGAATTAACTCCTCTCGTAAAGCGGCTAATTCTTTGGAAAATCCACCTCTTAATTGGTGCAATGCCGCCGACTGTGCAGCCGCTGAATCTGCCGCAATGACATCAGCAACTGCCTCCGCCTGAGCTAAATCAAACGCTCCGTTCAAAAATGCGCGTTGGGTAAACTCACCAGGACGCGCAAAACGAGCCCCTTTTTCGGTAAATAATCGGATTAAACTTTCTTGAATAAACGGAGAACCGTGGCATGAAATCTCCACGACATGTTCCTTGGTATATGATTTTGGGGCAATATATAAACTAACGACTACCTCGTCATACACGCGACCTTCTGACTCAATCCGACCATAATGAATAGTATGAGAAGTCTGAATGGATAAGTCCTTGGGTTGAAATACTTCATTCACGATTTCGATCGCTCGATCTCCTGAAAGCCGTATGACCCCAATAGCACCTACCCCAGCCGGTGTCGCTAATGCAACGATGGTGTCTTTAAAGTCCATCGATTAAATCAAATTCGTCAATTTCATCGCAACCGTCATGTCGCCCGATATCTTTACTTTTCCAGTCATCACCGCCATCATGGAATTTAATTCGCCATTTAAAATAGATGTAAATGTCTCTTCTGAAGTAGCTATGGTGCAATCGGTATCCAAATTTTCATTAGTAACTTGGCCTTCCCCGGTAACAATGATGATACCTGAAGGAAATGCAAATTTAAAAGAAACCCCTTGGCCTCCTTTTTGAGCAGCTAATGAAACAATTTTGTCGTTGATTTCTTGAAATGTCATTTTGATAAAATTTATTGTGAGGCAAAATTAATTCTTTTTAAGCGTTTTATATAGGAACAATCTTATAATTCCCGTTGGCATATCACCTTAAAATCGCAATACTGACAATCTGAAACTTCTTTTGTTTTCTCAAAATTCGTATTTACATCTAAAATCTTGTGAACCCAACCTGCTATTACTTCCTGAGAATCCTGTAAGAATTGATCCCAATTAGGCCCGGATTCAAACCATAAATCATGCTCTTCATCGCTTAAGACTCCTTCCTTTAAATTTCTAAAGGAGATAATTCCTGGCTTGATGGAATGTGACTGAAGGCTTAATCCTGCCAAAACTTGTTCATTTTTGGGAGAAGCATGTAGTAGTTCGGAGGCCAACAAAAATTTATATAACCAGAGTTGTAGTATTTTAGGTTTTAATTCGCCCGACAAAATTGAATTTCGCAAACCTAATTCTCCAGATTTTAACTCCGACCTCTCCACTTTGCCTGTTTTATAATCAATAATTCGAATTTCACGATTGTCCAATACATCCAATCGATCGATCCGGCCGGTGACTTTTACATCGAGGAGTTCTTGGCCCCACAGAACCTTTAGGTTTGTGGTCAACGTGGATTCTAAATCAATTATTTGAGTATTTTTCGAAAAATTAGATTTTGAATAATAGGACTCCAACAACGTTTTAGCTACTTCTTTGAGCACAAAATTAAATCCCTTCTCTAGTTCAAAGACACCTTCTTTTTCTTGAATAGACTTCATTGCTTTTTCCAAATATCCATCTAGACCAGAAACAACATCCGCTAAATTGACCCGATCATATACCCCATCAAAATTTTCTACAACCTCCTTGTCGACTATTTCCAAAACTTTATGCACCCAAGTACCAAACACATCCGCACCTAACTCATCTTCTAATTGCTTCTCCTTACGCATGCCCAATATTTGAGCATAAAAATATTTTAAGCTACAGGTAGAAAACATGGTGATGGAAGAGGTGGAAAGCCCCGAGCTGGCCAATTTCCCCTTTATTTTATCTAGGATGGCAGGTGACTTTTCAACTGATCCATCATTTCGCTCAAAATCAGCCTCTTTGGCTGAAAACTCGATCCAAGGTTCATGAATCTCAATCAATGGGTTTTTTCGTTTCCAATCGTGCTTGATTTGCTTAATAAATCGACTCATCTCCTTAACCCCCGATTTATCGGATGACTGAACATAACACAAAACCACCTCTCGAGGCCTTTGCAAAAGCCTATAGAAATGGTATGATGCTACTGCATCTGCCTGGGTGAATGTTGGCAACGAAAAATGAGCCATATTGGCTATGTCTAAAGGAATCAAACTTTCACGCTTCCTCGTTCCGGGCAAACTCCCTTCATTCATGGATAAAACAATCACTCGGTCAAAATCCAAAGTCCTCGTTTCTAGCAAACCCATCACATGCAAACTACGATTTTCAGCTCCCACAAAAGTCAATTTTTGTTGGGAAAGCAATTGGGTCAACAATATTTTTCCACTAGCAATCGACACAAAATCATCTGCTTCAAAAGATTTCAATAAAGACTCTATAACCGCCAATGCTTGTTTTACGGCTTCCGCTTCCTCATCCCATGCTTGGTCTGGAATGCTCTTTAAGATTAATTCCAATAAGGTTTCTTGGTATTTCAAAATCTCCACAAAAGACGTAAAACTAGGAGCAAACAAGTATTTCAAAATAGGCAGTTCTGAAGCTAATGCTGAAATCTTATCGGAGCCAACATACAAATCGGTCTTTGAGTACAATTCGTTTAAATCCTTTTTGAAGTCTAGCTTTTGAACCTTGCTTTTCTGCTGGATGTATAAATCGATTAATCCATGTGAGCAAACTGATTTGAATAAGGATACAGAAAATTTTCCTTGAACCGACTGCTTTTGCAAATCCCACCACAAATTAACCAGAGAAAATACTTGTGTCTTTTTCAATGAATACCCCATGGTGATGTTTAGCCGTTCCTTAAACTCCCCCACATATAACATCACTTGGTCTAATAACGATTCATCCGCTAACACAAGCGCCACTTGCTCTTCTGTCCCATATTCTTGTTGCCATTTGCGTATAATATCCATGGCGACAAACACCTGAGCACTAGGATTTGCTAATCCTAAAATTTCTACTCGCTTGGACTTGTCCAATAAATCCGAAGTTTTCCATTGGAATGGTCCTCTAGATAAAAATTCATTTGTAGAGCTATCCGAATATTTTTTCAACCAAGTACCTGCTCGGTGAAACGTATTATCCACATAATAAGTATCCGCATCCCAAAGCGTCTGAGCCATTCCATTTTTAATCAACAAACGAATGATCTCTTCCTCTCCCTTAGAAAGTGCATTAAACCCTACAAAATATATTTTTTTAAACGTCTTGGGTAATGCCTTCCCAGCGGACAAGAAATCGGCTAATTTCCGATAGGCCATCCCTCGATACACGGAACCTTGAGCGTTTAGGTTGGCATGCAAACGAATATACACCTCTAGCAAATGATCAAATAATTTAAAATAGGAGGTAGTATGTGGGGTAATAAATTTCTCTGGATTCTCTTCCCCATATTCTTTTCCCCATCGCTCGATGGATTTCACTTCAGACAAAAAGGAAAATATTTGGTATGGATCAACCAAATACATATCTAAGGTTTCAAAATCTTTAAGCATTAATTGGCCCCAAGAAATAAAAGGATCAAAATTGACTTGTTCATCCACCTGCTTAAAACACGCAAAAGCCTCAAGCAACAAGTGAATAGGGTCAATTAAAGTAGAATCCGTCATTTGGAGCGCAAACTCCTCAATGGTAAAAAAAGAAGGAGATAGAAAAGGTCTATCTCCTAAAATAGCTAACTCTTTTTTTAAGTAAAGTACCCCACGCTGCGAGGGCATCACAATAGCAATATCTTTTAATTCTTCGATGGGATGCTCCCCAAAAATATGTGCTGCTGTTTTACCTAAAAATGTTTGCATTATAGATTACCCTTTTTCATTTCTTTTACTGCATAATCTACGGCTCGAGCAGTTAATGCCATGTACGTTAATGAGGGGTTTTGTGTGGACGTGGAAGTCATGCTGGCTCCATCGCTCACAAATACATTTTTAACTGCGTGCATTTGATTCCATTTATTAAGCATCGAAGTCTTAGGGTCACTTCCCATGCGACAACCGCCCATTTCATGGATATCTAAACCTGGTGCTTGTTTGGTATCTCGAGAGCGAATATTTTTAAAGCCGGCTTTGGAATACATCTCCGTGAATTGCTCGATAAAGTCTTTCACCATTTTATCGTCATTGTCATCATAAGAAACATCCATGTGCATGATCGGTAAACCATGCGCATCTTTTTTGATGGGGTCCAACGTAATTTTATTCGTCTCCTTAGGAATTGTTTCGCCCATCATGTGCGAACCTGCGGACCAATTAGACCATTTGGGATTTAAAAGCGAGTTCTTTAAGCTCTCGCCTACGGAATCTCGATCGGTGGTATTGGCACGTCTTGCACTCATCCCAGCGGCATATCCGCGTAAGAAATTCGTTTCTTGTTTATATAAATTGCGGAAACGAGGGATATATCCTGAAGTTGGCCTGCTGCCTTCCGTTTTAAAGTCAAAGTATCCGTCATATTCAGCCGATATCGATGCCCGATAATTATGGAAAGCTACAAACTTACCTAAGACTCCACTATCGTTACCTAAACCATTTGGGAAACGATCTGATTTAGAGTTCAATAATATTGCATTGGTATTTAATGCCGCTGCTGTAACAAAAATGACTTTTGCGTAATACTCCACCATTTCGTTGGTATGCGCATCGATCACGCGAACCCCTACAGCCTTTTTCTTTTTTTCATCATAAATCACAGATTCTACGATAGAATCTGGACGCAATGTCAAATTACCTGTTTTAGCCGCCCAAGGTAAAGTTGATGCGTTTGAACTAAAATAACCTCCGTAAGGACAACCTCTTTGGCATAGATTACGGCTTAAACAGCGTCCTCTACCTTGTTGGAGATGTATTTCGCGAGGCTCAGAAATATGCGCACAGCGAGCGGAAATAACATGTCGGTCTTTATAATGCTTTTTTAATTCCGTTTGAAAGTGTTTTTCTACACAAGTCAATTCGTAGCCAGGCAAGAAATCGCCATCAGGCAAGGAATCTAATCCATCTTTATTTCCGGAAATACCCGCAAAATATTCAACATAGGAATACCACGGATCAATATCCTTGTAATTAATGGGCCAGGGCGTTGCGTATCCATCTCGAGCCGGACCATCAAAATCGAACTGCGACCAGCGCTGTGTTTGTCTAGCCCAAAGCAAGGATTTACCTCCTACTTGATACCCACGTATCCAATCAAAAGGTTTGTCTTGCTCGTAAGGATGCTCATTGTCTTTGACAACAAAATGTTTGGCATCTTCTTTAAATATATAGCATTTACTAGCAATAGGATTTGCGTCGATTTCTTCTTGGGTCAACCGACCTCTATGGGGGAATTCCCAAGGACTCATTAAAGTTGTTGGGTAATCCTCATTATGTGTCACTTTTCTACCTCTCTCTAGGACCAAAGTCTTAACACCTTTATCACAAAATTCTTTTGCGGCCCATCCACCTGCTATCCCTGAACCGATTACGATAGCTCCGTATGTGCGTTTTTCCGCGTTATTTAAAATATACATGACTTATTTCTTTATTGGGGCGCAACCGTTGAAAAATCCGGGAGCCATTTGATAATTTAAATGATTGACCATAATGTATTCAGTCGACATATATCCCTGAATCGTTAGGCCTTTTAAGGTAGCCAATGTTTTTTGTGCTTCAGCTCCATGTTTTCCTTTTTCCATCTGAAAAATAAATTGTTCCTTTTCCGACTCAGTGGCTATGGATATTTCCTTTTTATTTTCATTTAGAAACAGTTTTGGAATTTCACCCATGACATTCTTGAAACTTTGTTGGGCTTTTGCCTCATAACAATCTTTCATCATCGTTTTCACAAATACGGGAACTCCTAAACTGATGGCACCTGGAATGGAAGACTCTGGAATAATGGCTCCCATGATTAATTCTAAGGTTTGATCTTCGGCTAAGGTAAAATTAAAATGAGTAGGAGAAATAGATTTTGCATCATAAAATGCAACGGTTCCAAGGGTGGCTAAAGCCATTCCTTTAACCCACTCTCGACGTGTAATTTGAGACATATTAAAACAGGTTTTTGTAAAGCACAAACTTATTAAATATTCCCTGTTTCTGTATACTGAACAGGTATTATTTAATCAAACAAAAGCCATTTGACTCCGTAACCAAAAACGCGACCCATCGCCGGATGTAAATAGGCCGTATAATAGTTGGACGTTAGTAATCCCTGCGTGACATTGGACATTTTGAAAAACAATCGAACCCGATTAATTCGAAGATTCACATAGGCATCAGCCTGCACATAAGCGGGGAGTTGAAAATGGTCTTGAAGGTGATATTGCTGGAATACAGGCATATAAGCATCTGCATAATAAGCGGATTGATGTTGTAGATCTACACCAAACTGTAAATACAATAATTTCTTATATTGAACATTCAGGGCTAAGTTGGCATTCGCCACAAAACTAGGCATTCTGATAATATCAGGACCGGAACTTGTGTTGGCATGAAACCGTGTTCCCCACTCAAATTTCCCAAAATTTCCACCTAGATCTACACTGGTCCTAAATACTCCAATCGCTTCTTTCGTTTGTTTTACGTTGGCCAATGAATCAAAATATACCCAATTTCCAATGCGTTGAATGGTGACATAGGGTTTTACATAAAACTGTTTTGATTTGTATTCCAATCCTCCTTCCAACACATCAAATTGGATATTGTCAAAATCATTTTTCCAACGATACGAAATATTATGTACCCAATTTTGCGCGATGCTAGGGCTCGAAGAAGTTCGTTGGACCTTTGCATAAAACCAGGGGGAAGTAAATTGAGCTGCCAACTTATAATCTGATCCTAAAAGATATTCCCCTTCCGCTGTAAAATCAATATTGTCTGAGAAGGACTGATGCAACCAAAGACCTAGGTAATTTTCAAAACGATCTAGTTTAGCATCGTTCATAGGATTGTAAACAGACCAATATCGTTGCTTCAAATGAGCTCTGTAAATGAATTTCCTAAATACGCCCTTTATGCCGGTTTGATGACTATAGGAACGCCATTGATTTTCATTGTACATCGAATCGGGTACAGATGGTGCTTTAATGTATTGAATGTAGGTTTTAGGATAGAAACGATCCGCTAATGACATATCAAAATCCATATCTCTATACTTCACCTTACGCGTTTCTAAATCGAATCGTTGGAAAAACTGCAAGCCTTTAAACCCTATAAATTCATGGTATACATGAAATTTCAAAAACTGGTCATTCGACTGGCTCGTAGAATTAGTTAAAATGGCCGTATTATCGAGGTAATTCAAGGCTGCTGTTGGCGTCTGTCCTGCAGTCAATTTTACTCCCCCTTGATCATTTGTTCCTTGGTCAAAGTAATTAAAATGTCCTAAAATGCGGTATTTATTATTGCGAGAGCGAAAATTAGAATGCAATAAAACACCCCATTGGCCTAATAATATTTGATCGCCTTTTTTGAACGCGGCATCAGTTAACACTTTATCGGCAACCACTCGTTGTAATTCTAAGCCCATGTTCCAAAGCGAGTCGATGTTTCTTGCAAATGAGAAATTCAATCGAGTTTGACCACCCCCACCTAAGCTATAATCAATATCAGAAAAGGGTGATTTTGTATTATAATATTTAACCTCATCGGTCTCAAAAGCATAGGGCATATAGGCATTATAACCCAAATGGGTTCCTAAAGCATTAGGAGATTTAACAAAGATGTTTCGCACGGCTGTACCCTCATTTCCAAGATTTGCTGTTAAAAAATAGGCTTTTTCTTGAAATAGGTAACGTTGGAATAAATGTAAAGAAGTATCAATATTTCGATTAACTAATTTAGCATTCAGTATGTCGCTTTCTAAAAAGAAATGCGTGGAATTAGGGCCATAAATCTGTTTAGTCGAATCGTCCAAAGCGGCACGGCCACTTTTAGATGCTTGAGCAGGAGTTTTTGAAAGTTTAGGGTCAGGAAATCCGCCGTTACTATTGGGTTGCGTAGGATCCATCGAGCCTTGACCTGCTGATTGTGGACTCATGGGAGTTTGCCCTAAAGCAAAAGCCATGGGCAAAAGCAACATAAAAAATATAAGTATACTCCTTATTTTCACGGATCAAAGGTAAATATTTTTATGGGAATTACCTTTTCATTTTATTGCCTAGCCAAGCCCAAAACTCTTTCTCTTGATTCACAAATGACATTTCGATGGGCAAATAATACAAATTAGATTTTAGGTCTGGACAAGTAGAAAAAGAATCCAATAAACGCATGTAATCTTTATGTGTGGTGATAATTCCTTCATCGGGGGGCAATTGCTTAGCCATTACATTCAACTCACTTAATTCAACCTCCGTAAAAGTATGATGATCTGGAAAAATACGCTCCGATATAACTTGAAATTGACTCGATACATATTCAGAAAAGGGTAATGGATCAGCAATCCCAGCTATTAAATGCCATTTGTTTTTTTTAGGAAGGGGGCCAACGATCTCACCATATTGTACTTGCGTATAAAAAATAGGCATTGAATCTGGAACATATTTTCTCGCTTTTTGAGTAAATTCAGATGCATTAAAGTCATGAGGACAACGGTTGACAAACAAAGCGTCTGCTCGATGGATACCTGAAATAGATTCTCTTAACCGCCCTAAAGGCATCATTTGGTCCTCAAAAAAGGGTTTATTAAAAGTCGTACAAACGATATTCAAGTTTCCGGTAATCTGTCGATGTTGAAAAGCATCATCCAAAATGACCGTGTCTAGAAAAGGAAAATCGTCCACCATTTTTTGAACACCCATAGGTCGTTTTTCACAGACAGCTACAGGCACATGAGGAAATAATTTTTTATAGGCTAATGGTTCATCCCCAACTTGCGGGGCTGTTGACACATACTGGACCCAGTGAAAACCTTTGGTTTTACGTCCATAGCCCCGACTGAGTACACCTAGTTCAGATTTCCAAGGCCAATGTTGGACTATGTAGGTGACTAAAGGGCTTTTACCTGTTCCGCCGACGGACAAGTTACCAATCACTAAGATAAAGGGGGAAGAAAATTTATGAGAGCTAAGCACTTGGCGATCAAACAATAAATTCCTTACAGAACTTATCGCCTTAAAAAGCAAAGCCGGAATAAAAGTTAAAATAGTTCTCAACATGACAAGTTAAAGCTAAAAATAAATGATCAGGCAGCAAAACTCAGAAGAAAATAATAAATTGCACCCATGTCCAAATCTATATTTCAAGTAAAACGTAGAACATTACATTTTCATGTAGAAGCGGGAACATCGCGAGGAATATTAACACAAAAAAATAGTTATTTTTTGCAAATATCAAATCCAGAGAATTCCGGGTTTGTAGGATTGGGGGAAGCTGGGCCCTTGTTTGGACTAAGCCCTGAATATAAAGAAGATGTCTTGGATGATTTCCAATTGGCCATCAACCGATTATCCAAGGATTTACCTGCGAATAAAACAGAAGTTGGCACATGGATTTCTGCTATACCCTTTGACCAACCATCCTTTCGATTTGCCGCAGAAATGGCCATGTTCGATTATTTAAATCAACAAAATGGTATTTATTTCCAAAATGATTTTTCAGAGTCTAAACACCCCATACCCATTAATGGCTTGATTTGGATGGGTTCAAAGGAATACATGCAAAAACAAATTGAGTCAAAATTAGCTGAGGGATTAACTTGTTTGAAATTGAAAATTGGCGCAATTGATTTTGAGTCTGAAATAGACCTAATACGCTCGATCAGAGAGGCATATTCGGAAAAAGAGCTAACGATCCGATTAGATGCAAATGGGGCATTTCAGATTCATGAAGCAGCAAAAAAGTTGGAAAAATTATCAAAATATGACATTCATTCGATCGAACAACCGATCAAGGCGGGGCAATGGAATGAAATGGCTGATTTATGTAGTCAGTCGGAAATTCCAATTGCCTTAGACGAGGAATTGATCGGTATAAAAGATTCATCAGGGCTATTAGATAGGATTAGGCCGGCGTATATTATTTTAAAACCTAGTTTTTTAGGTGGGTTTGGAGAAACCATGCAATGGATTAAACTGGCTAATGAAATGAAAATAGGTTGGTGGATCACTTCAGCGTTAGAATCGAATGTTGGATTGCAGGCTATTGCCCAGTTTACTGGACAATTTACCGACTTGATCCCGCAAGGATTGGGAACAGGTTTGCTGTATACCAACAACTTAGCCAGCGGATTGAATACTCAGCGTGGAAATATTTATTTTGACTCGAAATTCCCAAGGGAAAATCCATTTCAAAACTTATCTTTGTAAAAAAATTAATTAAAACGAATGAATACTATTGACGAGGCGATGATTGCCATTTTACAAAAGCGATTAGAATTAAGCAAATTAAGCTATTCGGATGAAACCTATGATGATGTAGAAGAAGTTTTACATGATTTGGAAGATGATTTCAACGAAAAATATGGGGATCAATTAGAAGAAATTTTAGAAAAGGTTCATATCAAACATTGTCCTGAATCGGATGTGTTGTTGCCAACGGCTTATTTAGCTAAGAAATTTGTAGAGACAGCCGACGGTGAAATTGAAATTGGGAAAAAAGAAGGAGTAGAGGTGGAATGGGTTGAGGATCCAGTTGCTGCAACTCGCTTGGTTTTATTGCCCTCACCTACTCGTATTTTGTTGATGACTCCGAAAGGTATTAGCATTGTTTGGGAGGCTTAGAGATTTTAAAAAGAAAATAATTTCAAAGCGTATTTGGTGAAAACTAAATACGCTTTTTTATTTTTCTAGGCCAACCAATCAATCCCCTTTTTCAAGAGATCCATCGTTTTTTGTCCCTCAGGAAATTGAGATGCTTCATACATATATTCCCAAGAAGCCATGGGAGGCATGCTCATGAGGATGGATTCAGTCCGACCATTCGTTTCGAGACCAAATTTAGTTCCTCGGTCATGAACTAAATTAAATTCAACATAACGTCCTCTACGTAATAATTGAAAGTCTTTTTCTTCTTGGCCAAAAGGTTTATCCGCATTCAAACCCATCAAATGGCTATAAATGGGCACAAAAGACTCGCCTATTTTTTTAACAAAATCAAAGGTGTTTTCTTTTTCTTCAGCAGAATTAGACTTCAAATAATCAAAAAATATTCCCCCCACACCTCGAGTTTCTTCTCTGTGAGGACTATAAAAATAATCATCCGCCCAATTTTTATAGGTAGGATAATAACTGGCATCAAACGAGTCGCAAGCTGTTTTCAATTGTTGATGAAACCATTTCGCCTGTTCAGGTATAATCATATGGGGTGTTAAATCGATGCCCCCGCCAAACCAATTTTGACCATTACTCAATTCGAAATAACGAACATTCATGTGAATGATGGGAACCCAAGGATTAAAGGGATGCATGACAATGGAAACTCCAGTGGCCAAAAAATCAACTTCCTCTTTAATATCCAAGCTTGTCACCATTTTAGGATGCAAAGGTCCATGGACCGCTGAAAAATTGACTCCCGCCTTTTCTAAAATTTTTCCTTGTTGAATGACTCTAGACTGACCACCGCCCCCTTCACTTCGTGTCCAAGCATCTTCCTTAAATGTTCCTTGGCCATCTGCTTTTGCAATGCCATCACATATTTGATTTTGAAGAGATTTGAAATAATTAATGATTTCGATGGCTTCCATGCTATTGTGGTCCTTTTGGGATAGAATCTTGCTTCGTGCCATCTGCATTTGATTCATCCATTAATGCATTCAACGAATCCAATTCAGCATCAGAAACTTGAAGAGAATCAGGCAACGTACTGTAGGAACCTTGGCAATCAAAATCCTTTTTAACAACTCTACGATCTAATTTATCAAATGGAATTGGCTTATACAGCGCTAATGCCGGATCCTTCACGACTCGAATCATAAACCGCTTATAAATAGGTAAAGCCGTTTTAGCTCCTTCACCCAATGCACTGGTTCGAAAATGGATGGATCGATCGTCTCCTCCCACCCAAACACCCGTAATTAAATTGGACGTCATCCCGATAAACCAACCATCCGAATGATTGGATGTAGTTCCCGTTTTACCCGCAAAATTATGCGCATACCTGTTTTCTGTGGGCAATAACACCTCTCCATCTGACCAAAGCAAGGAACTCGCTGTTCCTCCCTCATGAATAACACCCTCCAGCATCGAACGAACTAATTGGGCCGACTCCTTTTTAATCACCCGAAACGAAATAGGTTCAAAATTTTGCAATACCTTCCCATTTTGATCCTTAATTTCTTGAATGATCATAGGCTCCACGTGAATTCCTTCATTGACAAAAGCAGAATATGCCCCAATCATTTCATAAAGCGATACATCAAAGGAACCGAGTCCAATGGACGCAACAGGTTTCAAAGGACTTTTAATCCCCATCTTTTGCGCATAATACATCACAGTATCTGCACCCACTTCATTGGTTAATCTAGCTGCTACCGAATTGATACTTTTGGCTAATGCCCGGCGAAGTGGCATCATCATATAAGAAAAAGTACCGTCGGCATTCGATGGACGCCATATTTTCTTTTCCCCCTTCTCCTCCACTTCAATCTCAAAAGGTTCATCTTTCACCATGTAACAGGGGGACAAATCTTTAGGTCCATCTATGGCGGCTGTATAAACAAAAGGCTTAAACGTAGAACCCGGCTGACGTTTACTTTGCTTAACGTGATCGTATTTGAAATATTTGAAATCTAAACCACCCACCCAAGCCTTAATATGGCCTGTGTAAGGATCCAAAGTCATCATGCCCGACTGCAAAAAACGCTTGTAATAATTGATCGAATCAATCGAACTCATACTTCTTTTCTCCTCACCCAACGCATTTCTAGAATAAACCCACATATCTCGCTTCACATTTTTCATGTAATGCCAAACCGAATCTGGACTTGTAGGAAATCTTTTAGCCAACGCTTTGTAATAATCTGTGCGCTTAGCAACCGTATCAATAAAACCAACAATCTCAACTCCATGCTCGTCAACCCAAGGATTTTGACCGGCCCAATGGTTATCAAAGGATTTTTGAATGTTACGCATTCCACCTTCAACCGCTTCCTCCGCATGCAATTGGAGACGCGAGTCGATGGTCGTCATAATTTTTAAGCCATCCCGATACAGATCCACTTCCATTTCATTTTCTTTTGCCCAATCATTAATGTATCTGGCAACAGCCACCTTAAAATAATTGCCAGTCCCATCATAAGGAGACTCTTCATTGGGATGTAAAACAATCGGTAATTTAGCTAATGAATCATATTCAGCCTTTTTCAAATAACCCGCCTTCACCATTTGAGATAAAACCACATTCCTACGTTTCCAAGCCTTGTTTTCAGCCAAAGGCTTTCCATCGTAACGGGTTGGATTATAGGTGGTTGTCGCCTTTTGTAAACCGATTAATATCGCTGCCTCTTGAACATTTAAACTATCCGCACTCGTATTAAAATACGTCTTTGCGGCTACTTTAATGCCATAGGCGTTATTGCCATAGTCGACCGTATTTAAATACCAAAGGATAATTTCATCCTTCGTATAAAAACGTTCTAAATTAATCGCAGTAACCCATTCCTTGGATTTATAAATCAACTTATTTAATCCTGGAATATATCCCAAAATACCCGTTTTGAAGAAACCTTTTTTGGTCCGAGTTTTGAAGAGATTTTTGGCTAATTGCTGCGAAATAGTACTTCCACCTCCGCGGTCGCCCCCTTTAGCCATGCCCACTAACACACCAGCCCAAGCTTGAAAGTCAATACCCGTATGCTCATAAAACCGAGAATCTTCGGTAGCCACCAAAGCTTTTACGAGATAAGGGGACAGTAAATTAAAGTCTCGTATGGGAGTTCTATTTTCAGCAAAATATTTGCCTAATAGCACACCATCCGCAGAATATATCTCAGAGGCTTGGGAAAGTTTAGGGTTTTGCAAATCGTCGACTGACGGCATTTCACCGGTCAACCAAAAAATATTGGTTTGTATGACAAATAAATAGATTAAAACAAATAAACCCGCTTTGGCAGTAAATTTCCAAATCTTGACAATAGGTCTGTAATATGGGGATTGTTTGTCGACATGCGCATCATAAAACGCTTTGAATCGACGATAATAGGCATCAATCAACACTTTAGTGAGATTGGCATATCCGATTAACCAAGTGTATTTCTTCTCCCCTAAAATCTTTAAGAGTGCTTTATCTAATAGAATCACCAACCAAATGATTCCTTCCGAAATTTTGATTTTACTGGTAACCCAAAAGCCTTTAATCGATTCTAACATATATTTCAAATACGTAAATGCATATTTATTCGGTTTCTAGTTTTTCCAAGATAGTGATTAAATCAGTAAAATCTCGGTATCCAGGCCGCTCCTCTTTGCCCGCAATTAATCCAATTCCTTGAATAGAACTTTGCTCAACCCATTCGTCTAAATCTTGATCAGGAATACTTAAACCTAAGATAATGGGATATTGTGCGGACCAAATTTCCACTTGGTTTTCAAAACCCAACAAGGAATCCTCCGAGTCACCTACCAACAAAAAATAGTCTACATAAGGTCTGGCGGCCGCAAATAATGCAGGCAAATTATCAGAATCAAGATTTATTCTTAAGATTTTGGGTAATGTAAGGTGCTTTATTTTCTCTAAGTGAGTCGATGAACTAATCTCTAAAACATCCGGTTGATAAGACTCACAAAGCGTAATAATTTGATCTTCTGAACAATTAAACGCCTCGCCAACGATCTGAACACCTGAAAGCCAATTTCGAATTTCATTGAATTTATCCAAAGGAACATCCGTCATCGAAAAACCCAACCATTCCACGCCCATCCCTGCACAATACCGCGCATCCGACAAATTCTCAATCGCAGAAACCTTAACCTTTGTCTTTAGCATAAATCAATCTAAAATTAAAAACAAAACTAATCTTTAAGGTGCTAAATAGCAAAATTGTTCGCCAATTGGGCAAATTAATCTTAAATTGCACAAAATTTCGTCAGGCCTTGAACCTGAGCAGCAAATATGGAAACAAAAGGACGCGTACTTGTCGCCATGAGTGGCGGTATTGACAGCTCAGTCGCAGCTGTTTTATTACATGAGCAAGGATATGAAGTGATCGGCATGACCATGAAAACATGGGACTATGCTAGTTCAGGCGGCACAAAAAAGGAAACAGGCTGTTGCTCGCTCGATTCCATTAATGATGCCCGACATATTGCCGTATCCTTAGGATTCCCGCATTATATATTAGATATCCGCGAGGAATTTGGAGACTCGGTTATCGACTATTTCACCAATGAATATGTAGAAGGTCGGACACCCAATCCATGTGTTATGTGCAATACTCACATCAAATGGGATGCGTTGCTAAAGCGTGCAGACCAATTAGGATGCGAATTCATCGCGACTGGACATTACGCACAAATTAGAGAAGAAAATAATCGATTTATTATATCAAAAGGGGTAGACGCGTTGAAAGATCAAAGTTATGTGCTCTGGGGAGTTTCCCAATCTTCATTAGCGCGTACTATTCTACCACTAGGTCATTTGACCAAAGCGAAGATACGTGAAATGGCCACAGAGCGGGGCTTTGTTGACCTAGTCAATAAATCAGAAAGCTATGAAATCTGTTTTGTTCCCGACAATGATTATCGGGGTTTTCTAAAGCACAGAATTCCTGAATTGGAAGAGCAGGTAAAAGGCGGAAATTTTATTGATACAGAAGGCAAAATCATAGGCACTCACGAGGGATATCCTTTTTATACGGTAGGCCAAAGAAAGGGTTTAGGAAAAGCTTTTGGTTATCCTGCCTTTGTTACGGAAATAAGGAAAGAGACAAACGAAGTGGTCATCGGGAAATTAGAAGATTTGAATAGAACAGGTATGTATGTGGGCCAATTGAACCTTCAAAAATATGACTCAATCCCAGCTGAGGGCCTAGAAACGGTGACCAAAGTCAGGTACAAAGATGCGGGGACGGCCGCTTTTATTGAAGGATTAAACGGGAAAATCAAAGTAGAATTCCATGAAGATGTCAGCGGAATCGCACCGGGCCAAGCAGCTGTATTTTATGAGGGGGATGATGTAGTCGGTGGGGGTTGGATTCTTAAATCATTTCAAAAAGGAAGTGTTTTCGAAAATGTCCAATCATTCCAAATATAGCCTGAATGCTAATTTAATCCACTTTTTCTCAACAATTATTTAACCCGAATCTTTAAACGAGGCATTTGGATTACTTCCATGTCAAAGATTCGAGATCCGTCAATCTTAAACCTTAATGCTGTTTGCTCATCATGAAATCCATGTTGGCCCGCCGCCCCCGGATTTAAAAACAGCATGTTATTGCGTTTCAAATCTCTTTTGACCTGAAGTATGTGGGAATGTCCGCATACGAAAATATGAGGAATTCCCATGGCAAAAGTTTCTAACGCATCAGGTTTGTATGAAGAGGGCGCACCGGCAATATGCGTCATAGCAACTTTTACGTTTTCGCACATAAAGCGAGTGATTTTTGGAAACATGTTGCGGATCGTGCGATCATCAATGTTCCCATAAACACCGTAAACGGGTTTCCCAAAACTCATTAATGTATCTGCAATCGCCACAGAACCCCAATCACCCCCATGCCAGATTTGATCGCAAAATTCGATATGCTCTTCAAGCCGCGCGTCTAAATAACTATGAGTATCTGAAAGGAGTAAAATCTTTTGC
>Ga0214919_10003484_pt1 | contig 23734 bp, 22 predicted proteins | sample LL1503_MetaG_FD_177994 | JGI IMG/M metagenome (GOLD analysis project Ga0214919, IMG submission 177994) | Freshwater microbial communities from Lake Lanier, Atlanta, Georgia, United States - LL-1503 | ecosystem: Environmental > Aquatic > Freshwater > Lake | place: USA: Georgia | collected... | reverse complement strand
GCGTATTACTCTGCAGGTGCGATTGCTGTATCTTGTCTATTGGGTGCGTTAATCATGAGAGACAACAACTCGAAAGGGCAATATCTAGAGGTGAGTGTGCATGAAACAGCGGTGAGTATGTCGCAAAATTCCGTGACGCAATTTGCATACAACGCAACATGGATGGCGCGTGGACCCTATCCTGGACCATTTGATATTTTTAAATGCACCGATGGTTGGGTGTCGATGTATTGCCGCGGCGATCGTTGGAGCGCTTTATGTCAAGGGCTTGGCGCACCACAAGTTGCAGAGCACCCGCAACTGTCTTCCATTAATAACTTGGTTAAAAATTGGTCGCTTGCTTATCGGTTATTACAGCCTATTGTCAACAAATTAACGGTTGAACAATTTCTAGCGATTGTTGAAATCGCGCGCGGTTTGGCTTCGCGTGTGAACACGATGAAAGATGTTCTTGATTGCAATCATTTGGCGGGTCGAAACTATTGGCACACACTGGCTGATGGCGTCACTTCCAAACCTGTGCTCGGTCCTTTGTTTCGATTTTCAAAAACACCGCGCGTCATTCAACAAGGTGCGCCCGATTTAAAACCTATTTCAACGTGGATCAAGGAATCGCATGAAAACTGATGCATTACCTTTGTCGGCTTGGAGAGTGCTTGAAATCAGCACGGCATGGGCGGGCCCGATGCTGGGCAGAATTTTGTCTGATCTTGGCGCCGATGTTGTCAAACTTGAATCATTGGATTCAATTGATAACTGGCGAGGTGCCGTCAAAGGAGATGATCGCAAACGTTATCCCTTGGGTGAACCAGGACTCAGGCCCTACAACCGCAATGCATGGTTTAACACGCAAAACATGGGTAAGCACTCGGTAGGCATTGATTTGAAATCGCCAATTGCACGATTGGCTGTTGAAGAGCTCGTCAAATCATGCGATGCATTGATTTGTAATTTTGCCGCTGGTGCGCTTAAGCGTATGAAATTAGATTACGAGCATTTGATCAAAATCAATCCGCAAATTATTTTGTTAGAAATGGTGGTAACAGGTGAGGGTGCCCCTCTTGAAAATACCCGAGGCGTTGGCCCAACGATGGAAGCGCTGGCGGGTATGACTGTTTTAACGGGATATGGCGATGGTGTTCCGCAACGAACTGGCCCTGCCTATGTAGACCCCATTGGCGCTCTGAATGGCGCTATGGCCATGCTCTTGGCGGCGCGTCATCGGCAACAAACAGGTGAAGGTCAGCGCATTGAGTTGGCCCAACGCGAAAGTTTGATGAATTGGTATGGCGAGCGTTTTATTTTGGCCGCTGTTGATGGTATTGAAATCGCACCGAATGGCAATCAATCATCGGTCGTTGCACCGCATGATGCGTTTAAAACCATGGGTGATGATGAATGGATTGCCATTGCTGTATCGACCAACGCACAGTGGATTGCATTATGTGAAGTTTTGCAAAAAACCGAGTGGATACAAGATGCTCGATTTGTAAATGCAGAGTCTCGAATTAAAAATTCAGATACATTGAACGAAATGATCACTTCAGTTATAAAGCAACACAATAAATTGAAGTTGGCTTTTAGTCTGCAACAAGCGGGTGTCTGCGCGGCACCCGTTAATAACGGAAAAGATATTTTTGAAGATTCGCACCTAATTGCCAATCAATTTATGATTGATGTTGAACATCCTGAAGCGGGCACACATCGCTATCAAGGATTGCCATTTCACTTTGAACAAAAGAAAGAACGTCGACAAACACCCGCGCCACTGCTGGGCCAGCATACGCGAGAAATTTTAAAAGACTGGGCTGGGTTGGATGATCAAACTTTAGATAGTTTGATTGATTCTGGAGCTTGTATTCAAGCCTGATTGTTGAGTTGATGACGTTGACGTGCGATGTCAATCGACTGCTGTCGTCTTTTTAAAATCCATTGTTTGATATCGCGAAATGTATAGCGTGGTTTCTCAATCAGCGTACGTGCCCAAGCAACAGCGTCTGCTTGCAATGTTACTGCAGGAACAATGGCGTGAATCAATCCCTTGGACAATGCTTCGTTGGCATCAACTTTTCGACCTGTGATTGACATGTCATTGGCCAATGCATTGCCAGCAGTTTCGGCGACCAAACAGTGACCCAACCATGACGATATACCAATATTAATTTCTGGCAATGAAAAGACTGCATTGGGAACAGATAAAACTTGATCAGCATGCAAACACAACATAAAACCTGCACCAATGGCGCTTGCGTTAACAGCAACGACCAAGGGCTTATCGAATGTGAGCAAGGCGTCTGTGTATGTCCAGAGTTCGTTGCGACGTTGCATATCGAGTTGGACGGGGTCTTCACCAGCAGGTACTTTGGTATCGCGACCTGCACAAAATGCTCGCTCGCCTGTTCCTGTTAAAACAACCGCATGGATTGATGAGTCTTGTTGCGCCTTTTGAATCCAGTGTGCCAAGCCTTGCGCAACGCTTGAATCAATGGCATTAGCAGCATGCGGACGATCAATCGTGAGCGTTAATAAACCGTCATCGATGGTGTGAAAAAGGCCAGTGGTGGTGTTCATAATGCGCAAGGGTGCGGTGTAACTCACTCATTATCGCAGTAAGTGACGTGCAATTTGTGTTCGTTGAATCTCCGATGTTCCTTCGCCAATTCGAAAAGCACGCGAGTCACGAAACATGCGTTCAATGGGGTAATCACAACTCACGCCTGCCGCTCCAAAAATTTGCAATACGCGATCGGCTGTTCTAAATGCCATCTCACTGCCCATTAATTTGGCTCGCGACGCGGCGATACGCATGTCCGAATGGCCTTTGTCGTAAGCATCGGCCGCCGCGTAAACCAAGAGTCGACAGGCTTCGAGTTCGCAATCGATATCAGCGAGCATGAATTGAATCGCTTGATGGTCTCCGAGTCGCTTGCCAAAAGTTTTTCTTTGCTTTGCATAACCGATGGCGAGATCTCGCAATTCAAGTCCCATGCCCACATAAATGCCACCCAAATGAATGCGCGTGAGGTTGATTGCGAGCATGATGAGTTCAAAGCCACCATTGACTTCTCCAATTATGCAATCATCGCTCACATGACAGTCATCCAATGAAAACTGACAAAACTCTGCACCATGCCATCCAATTTTTCGGATGTTACGAATGAAGTGAAAACCAGGATTGGATTTTTCAACAATGAATAACGTGAATCGATTGTTAATCGACGCTTGGGCATCGGTCACAGCCACGACGATCACCCAATCGGCGATATCAACATTGGAGACAAAACATTTGCCACCGTTCAGGACCCAACCGTCGTTCTCTTTGCTTGCACGCGTTTTTGTCGAACCCACGTCCGATCCCGCATCGGGTTCGGTCACGGCATATGTAACAAATTTTTCACCACTCACCAACGGATCAACAAACCAAGATTGTTGCTCTGGATTGCAGTAAGCCAGCAATGCAGGTAGGTAACCCGCCGATCGACTCAGCGGCATGGTGGTGCGACCTAATTCTTCTGCAACAACCACTTGCCCCAAGCAGTTCAAACCACCGCCGCCAATTTCAGTTGGCAAGTTGTGCGCATAGATGCCGACCTTGGCAGCTTTGAGACGCAACGAGCGAAGCACATTTGGGTCTGCCTTGCCTGCTTCCTCAATTCCTTTTTCGAGAGGCCTGAGCTCTTTGTCGACATAGCGTTTAACGGTTTCACGCAACAAGATCAGTTCTTCGGGGAAAGTGAAATCCATAAAATAATTGCTCGTTAGATATTGATCGGTTGAATATATCTCTATTGAATCAAGCCCGCAATTGAAGGGGTAATGCTTTGTCCCCACCGCGACAAAGGATATGGGTGCTTCATTTCATCAAAGGCTTTACTTTCCATCACATTAGTGCCTATACTAAAAAAAAATAAATCAGGAGACAATTATGAAGCAAACATCTAAGTCCATTACACTATCAAAACGACAGTTTATCGGCGCAGTTGGCGCTCTTACTTTAAGCCCCACTTTTTTGATGGCGCAAACGTCGGGTGTGATTAAGTTGATCGTTCCCTATGGTGCGGGTGGCCCCACTGACGTGGTTGCACGATTGGTGTCAACGCATTTACAAGCGGTACTCAAACAAACGGTTGTGGTTGAAAACAAACCAGGCGCGGGCAGTGCCATTGGTGCACGTTTTGTTTCTATTTCTCCGCCTGATGGCAACACCATTCTGATTGGAAATATTTCCACATATGCGATTGCACCCGCAACGATGAAAACCCCTGGCTACGATCCTGTCAAATCATTTGCACCGATTATTCAAACGTCAGATATGGGTTCGGTGATGGTGACAAGCCCATCTTTTCCAGCCAATACAGTTCAAGAATTTGTGAACTATGCGCGTGCCAATCCTGGAAAAATTTCTTACGGCTCTGCGGGCATCGGTAATTCTGCTCATCTGTTGGGTGAATTGCTTCAAACCAAAGCGCAGCTCAATATGGTTCACATTCCCTATCGCAGTGGTGCAGAAATGAGTATGGCTGTTTTGAGTGGACAGGTTCAGTTTGCCATGACCGATTTGTCCGCATCGATTGGTCAAATTCGAGAGGGAAAACTCAAAGCTTTGGCCGTGACAGGAATTACACGCTCACTCGATTTCCCCAATATCCCCACCATGATTGAAGCGGGATATCCTGACATGGTTTTGCGCAACTGGACGGGTGCAGCAGTTCCAGCAGCAACACCACCTGCGGTTGTCAAGCGACTTGAAAATGCATTCAACGAAATTTTGAAAATGCCCGAGTATCAAAACGCGATGCGAAAAATAGGTGGCGATGCAAAGCCCAATTCGAGCGAAGAATTTGGACACATGATTGCAGCTGATTTTAAAAAATGGAATGAAGTTGCAAAAGCAGCGGGAATCAGTTTGGATTAAATCATTTCGTAAGCGTAAGCAAACTGGCCCATGAGTTGATGGATTTGTGTGTGAATTAAATCTTGCTTGGTTTGATCAACTCGGCCCAGTTTAATTCGGATCAAAGTGCCTCTTGATGTATCGGGTGAGATGATAATTTCGATTGGATCTGGACTATTGATTTTTAATTTTTTAAAAATATCTTCAATCAATCGAGTAAATTCTCTCACCATCGTCATTTCACGCAACTTCACTTTCATGGGTTTGCCAATATCTGTTAATGGCATTTTTTCAAGAATATGTATTTCTTTTGGAATGGCCGCACGCTCAGAAATTCGGGGTTCCAAAAATTGCAGTAAATCAGCACTTGTCGCTTTTGAGCCTTGGGTGAGTTGAACATAGGCAATGGGTAACTCTCCCGCATACGCATCGGGTTTGCCAACAGCGGCAACCAACAAAACATCTTCTGATTGAACAAGCGGCTCTTCAATTAAGCCAGGATCGATGTTGTGTCCCCCTCGAATAATTACATCTTTTAATCGTCCCGTTACAAAAACATATCCGTCGTCGTCGATTCTTCCTAAGTCACCTGTGATAAACCAACCGTCTTGCGTCCATGATTTGGCATTGTGTTCAGGGTTGAGGTATCCAGGTGTTAATCCCGGACTTCGAATAACCAACATACCAATTTCTTTGGGACCACATTGCTTGATTACTTTTTGATGTTCGTCGAGTTCAACCGCACGCAATTCGGTATAGGGCAAGCGGATGCCTGAGCTGCCTTCTTTGGATGGGCCATCGCGCGGATCAATGGCCATGCTCGATGCGTTTTCGGTCATGCCGTACGAATTGAGAACACGCACACCGCAAACGCGCTCGAACTCTTCTCGCACTGCAATCGGCATTGCGGTTGAGCCTGTGACAAAGTAGGGTTTGAGCGAACTTAAATCAACACCAACTGGCGGCGATTTGGATAAGACGGCTAATGTGGTGGGCACGCCCGAGAGTCGCGTGAGTTTGTATATCTCGACAAATTTCCAATAGTTGGTGATGTATGATTTATCGCGTGCACCTAACAAGCTCGGTATCAATACACTGGCACCACTTGCAACAGCGGGAAGGCATCGCCCCAATAATCCACCCACATGAAACAAAGGGGTGTCGTGAAAAATAATTTCACCAGGCGTGCCTTTGTAGGCGAGTTGCAAAGTCCAATGTCTAAAAGACATATTGCGATGCGTGATTTTTACAATCTTAGGAACGCCTGTGGTACCACCTGAATGAATGTATGCGCCGATGGATTCACCAGGATGCCAAGCAACGTTGGGGTTTTGTTGCGTTGGCAATGCATCGATTTGAGTTTTCCAATCGTTGGTTGCAATGCGTGTTCCATCGATGCCAGGTATTGTCCATATGCAAATATCTTTGGGCAATTGATCTTGAATACTTTGAAACGTTTCCCAAATACGAAAACCCGGCGTTGGACCCAGCGTGATCATGTGCGTTGATCGGGACTCGATTAAGAGATGCAATAAATGTTGAGGCTCAAGCATCCAATTGATAGGAAAGACTGTGCCCACTTGCATGGCACCAAGAATGGCTGGATAGATTTCTGGAATCGCAGGCATCAGCACCGCAATCACAGGCTTGTCATGATTGTTATTTGCAAGAATTAATTGCGCAGTTTTTTGAATCCACTGCCTGAGTGTTTGAAATGAAACTTCGACGGCTTTCGCTTGTATATCGCCATTTGGAACAAAATAAACAGCGGTGTCTTGTGGGTCACGCGAGGACAAAGCAATATCAATGCGTTGGGCAAAATTTTCGTGCTGTAACCACTTGGAAAGTGGAAATTTTTCTATCTCTTTTACGTCGTTCAAGCAAGAGAGCGTTTGATCATGAAGTGAGTAATCAATCGTTGGTAGCAACGCGTATTTTTTTTTATGAGCATCACTGTTTGGAGCGCGAGAAATCATGATTTGATTGTAGGCCTTAAGATGAGACTTTATTTCATTACATCTTTATACACGATGCTCCCTCAAATACATTGGAACAACAGTGACATGTCATTGTGGGATTCAACTCATCAAGGTTTAAATGCTGCTTTGCAGCAAGACTGGGCCTATGGCGCTTCATTGCAAAAAATTGGCGTTGAAGTGTGCCGCGCACGTGTAGAGATCAATGGCGAAGTGGTTGCACTGGCGCAATTCATTATTCGAAAATGGGGCGATTGGGGCGGCATTGCACTGTGCAGTCGTGGTCCTTTGTGGCTTCAACCATTACCTTCTGAAACTCAAGCCAAGGTCTATCAAGCGCTTAAGAAATCTTTACCTTTGAGAGGACTTCGATTCATGACCATGACGCCTGAAGTCGCCAAGGGTCAATCCCATGGACTCAGTCGCTGGCGAAGAGTGATGTCAGGCCTGTCCACCGTCATGTTGGACTTGACTCCATCGCTTGAAAATTTGCGTGCTCAACTCGATCGTCGTTGGCGACATCGTTTGGTGACCGGTGAATCATCGGATATGAAAATTCACCAAGTCGGTACCAAGCATGGACAATTTCGATGGTTGTTGGATTTAGATTTGCAGCAGCAAAAAGAAAAAAATCTTCAAGGCCTGCCTAGTTCTTTTTATGAGCATTACACACAATTCAGAAAGACTGCCAGTGAAAGTATTTTGACTTTGCGTGCAGATTTGGGCAAAGATCGAATTGCTGCCATGATGTTTTTGATTCATGGTCGTGCCGCAACCTATCAGGTCGGTTGGACATCGGATCAAGGTAGAGATTCGCATGCGCACAATCTGATTCTTTGGAAGGGTATCGAAGAATTGCAAGCGCGAGGTGTACAAATGCTTGATTTGGGCGGTGTTAATACAGCGCGAAGCGCGGGTATCGCTCGATTCAAACTGAGTACGGGTGGGCAACTCTTGACCTTGTCAGGCACGTACTTCTGATCTGTCTTAAAGGATACTGCAAAATGTTAGCATCGCATTAAACAAGCAGGAGAGATTCATGACCCCCACTATTCGCTTTGCTACTTTTTTGATGGCGTTGCTTTTTTCGCTCGCCTCTTTTGCGCAAGACTATCCCAGCCGCGCCGTTAGAATCATTGTGCCCTTTGCAACAGGCGGTCCCACAGACGCAATGGCGCGAATTGTGGCGCAAAAACTTTCTGAAAATCTTGGGCAGTCTTTTGTTGTTGAAAACCGCGCAGGCGCAGGTGGCAATATCGGTATGGGCTTGGGTGCCAAAGCTGCACCTGACGGCTATACGCTCACCATGGTGAGTAGTAGTTTTGTAGTCAATCCTGGTTTGTATAGCAATGTGCCTTACGACGCTAACAAAGACTTCTTACCCATCTCGTTGGTTGGTGCTTCTCCTAATTTGATTGTTGTGCATCCTTCTGTCCCCGCTAAAACGATTCAAGAACTCGTTGCCTTGATACGTGCCAATCCAGGCAAGTACAGTTATGCTCATCCTGGTGTTGGAACGACTCCGCATCTATCGGGCGAATTACTGCGTCTTTCCTACAATTTAGATTTGGTGAGTGCGCCATTTGGTGGAGCAGGGCCTGCCACGACTTCTGTTCTTGCGGGTCATACACCTGTGAGCGTGACTGCATTGCCCCCCGCCATGTCGCATGTCAAGGCAGGAACCTTGCGTGCATTGGCCATTACGAGTGCTAAACGCAACCCCGAGTTGCCCAATGTCCCTACCTTGGCAGAAGCGGGTGTGAGCGGACAAGATGCGGAGACAATGCAAGGACTTTTAGCGCCTGCAGGAACACCCAAGGCCATCATTGATCGCTTGCATCGTGAAATTGTAAAAATTGTGGCGCAGCCTGATACCCGTGAAAAATTAATGGGTATGGGATTTGATACTGTTGGAAACACACCTGAACAATTCACTGCCTACATCAACGCTGAGCTTTCACGTTGGAGCAAAGTAGTTCGCGATGCAAAACTCAAACTCGATTAAAAAAATATAAGTCCCCATCACTATGCGTATTGTTGATATTCGAGAGCGCGCCGTTGCGCTCAATTCAAGGCTCAGCAATTCGAGTTTTGATTTTTCTGAAATGACCACATCAGTGGTTGCTGTTATCACTGACTGTATTCGTGACGGCATGCCTGTTATTGGGTTTGCATTCAATTCAACAGGTCGTTATGCGTGTGGCGCACAAATGCGTGAGCGGTTTATCCCCAGAATTTTGCGTGCGGATCCCTCATCATTGTTGGATCACACGGGCAATAATTTAGATCCAGAAAAAATAGTTGCATGCATGATGCAGCGCGAAAAAGCAGGCGGGCACAGTGAGCGTTCTATTGCCATTGGAACGATTGAAGTGGCGCTATGGGATGCTGTGGCCAAAATTGCAAATCTTCCTTTGCATGAGTTGCTGGCTCAGCGTTACAACAACGGAAAAATTGCCGATCGCGTATTTTGTTATGTCGGTGGCGGCTGGTATTTTCCTGGCCAAACCATTCAAAATTTACAAGATGAAATGCGTCGCCATTTGGATGCAGGTTATACGATGGTCAAGATGAAGGTGGGTGGACTGCCATTATCAGAAGATTTAAAACGGTTGGAGGCGGTGATGAAAGTGGTGGGTTCTGGTGAGCATTTGGCAGTGGACGCCAATTGCAAATTTGATCGTGCTAACGCATTTGCATATGCTAAAGCACTTGCGCCTTTTAAATTGCGTTGGTTTGAAGAACCTTGTGATCCATTGGACTATGGTTTAATGTCAGAACTTGCACAACATTACGAAAGTCCGTTGGCCACGGGTGAAAATTTATTTTCAACACAAGATGTTGCCAATCTCGTGAAGTTTGGTGGACTGCGAGGTGATCGTGATGTTATTCAAGTCGATCCACCGCAAGCTTATGGCATTGCGCAATACGCGCGAACATTGAGCATGCTCGATTCACATCAATGGAGACGAAGTGGCTTGTTTCCGCACGGAGGCAATCAAATGTCTTTGCAAATTGCCGCTGGTTTTGGTTTGGGCGGTGCCGAGTCTTATCCAGGCGTATTTGGAGATTTTGGTGGCTTTGCAGATAATGCCAAACTTGATTCGGGTATGCTTAATTTACCCAAACGACCTGGCATTGGCTTTGAAGGTCAAGCCCTTTTGTATCGCATCATGAGCGAATTAATTGCTTAAAAAAAATCAAAGCCCTAATGTGGCTGCAATGATATTTTTTTGAATTTCTGAAGTGCCGCCACCAATGGTTGCAAGGCGTGAGTCTCTAAAGAAACGTTGCATCGGGTATTCCATGCTGTATCCATAGCCCCCCAATATTTGCAAACACATATCTGCAATTGTTTTGTATGACTCACCGATGTAATACTTGATGACTGCTGTATCGGCGCGTTCTGCTTTGCCGTTTTCCATGAGCCACGCATAACGTCGGATCATGGTGAAGGAAGTGTCTAACATCACTTTCATGTCTGCAAATTTGTGTTGCGTGACTTGAAAGCTACCAATGGGCTTGCCAAATTGATGGCGTGTTTTTGCGTAATCTAACGCGTATTCGAATGCACGTCGCGCCGCACCAATGCGCACAGCAGATAAACAAAGGCGTTCATAACGCAAAGTGTCTTCGCAAACAGCCCATCCGTGATCGAGTTGACCCAGCACCGCTGTATTGGAGACCCACACGTCGGTAAAAGTAACTTCAGTGGTTCCAATGGCGTGTTGGCCCAGTGTTGGGATCTTGCGAACTTCGATGCCAGGGAGTTTGGTATCGACCAAAAAAGTACTAATGCCTAATTGTTTTTTGCCCAAGTCGTTGGTGCGAAGTGCCAGCAACACATAGTCGGAGATATCCATTCCCGATGTCCACTGTTTGCGACCATTGATAATGAATCCATCGCCGTCGGCAACTGCGCGGGTTCTGAGCGCTGCAGCGTCCGAGCCCGAATCGGGTTCAGACAATGCAAATGCAAAAGAAAGTTCACCCTTTGCGGTGCGAGGCACGATGCGTTGCTTTTGTTCTTCGGTGCCGTGCTTGAGCACCGCATAGCAACCATAAGTAAAATTTCTGAACAACCACAGTCCGAGTTCTTCAAAATGATGGCCTGTTTCTTCGAGAAGCAAGGCCAAATCGGTGGGGGAACCTGCTGCGCCACCAAAAGACTCGGGGGCAATGAGCCCCAGCCAGCCATTTTGGGCCATGGCGTTGAAGGCTTCTCGAGGTGCAGTATGGTTAAGATCGCACTTGGAGGCGTATTCCATGGTGCAAACATCGCCGAGCAATGTTTGTACAGATTGGAGCATGAGCTCCTGATCGCTTGTATTTCCGAAGTTCATAGGATGAGATGACAAACACGCTACACAGAGACGGGCGTGTTTAAGTTATTCTACATTCAATTAAAAAAATCACTGTCATGAACACACACACTTTTGAAACAATCAAACAAGAACTTCGCGGACGTGTCGCCATCTTGACACTCAATAGGCCCGAAGCCATGAACGCCATCAACATGAAAATGCGTGGCGAATTGCGCACGGCATTGGATGAACTGAGACGTGACGCGCAAGTCGGCGCAGTGATCTTGACAGGCGAGGGCGAGAAAGCATTTTCAGCAGGAATGGATTTGCGTGAGTTTTCTGCGATGAATGCAAATATTCCAATTGCAGAAATGAAACGGTATCGTTGGGAGCAAGGCGAAGGCATCGCCGCATTTGATAAACCCATCATTGCTGCAGTCAATGGACCTGCTATCGGTGGTGGTGTCGAATTGACTTTGTTGTGCGATCTCGCGTTTGCTGCTGATACATCGAGTTTTGCATTTGGTGAAGTCAAGCGAGGTTTGATGCCAGGCAATGGCGGCACTCAACGCTTATCTCGATGTATTGGTAGTGCGCGTGCATTAGACATGATTTTGACGGGGCGTACTGTTTCAGCGAGCGAAGCCTTATCGATTGGATTGGTTCAATACGTGGTGCCTCAAAACGAATTGATAGAACAAGCTTTGAAGTTGGCAGAGATGATGGCTGCCAATGCGCCTGTTGCTGTGCGCTCGGCCAAAGCAGCGATTCATCGAGGAGCAGATTTGACGCTTGCTGATGGTTTGCGATTAGAGCAAGATATGGCGGCTTTTCTTTATACAACAGAAGATTCAAAAGAAGGTCCACAGGCATTTTTAGAAAAACGTCCAGCCGTTTGGAAGGGAAAATAAATCATGGCATCTCAAGCAAAAAAAATGCATCGAACCTTGTTGTTTGCACCAGGAAGTCGAACTGAATTATTAACAAAGGCGCAACTCGGTATGGCTGACGCGATGATTTTTGATTTGGAAGATTCAGTTCCATTGAATGCAAAAGATGAAGCCAGAAAAAATATACAACAGGTACTTGGATTGGGTTTAAAAAAACCGATGTACTTGAGAATCAGTAATCCACGCGCTGGAGACTACGTGGCCGATTTGGGCGTCTTTCACAATCATTCGTTATTCAATGTGGCGGGTGTTGCATTGCCCAAAGCTGATGACGCGCACGATATTGAAACTGTTTCCAAGGCCTTGCAAGTTATTGAAATAAAAGCGGGTGTTGCCGTTGGAAGTTTATCGATCCTGCCGATGATTGAAACTTGTTTGGGTTTGCGCAATTCATTTGATATCGCAAAGTCTTCAAAGCGTGTGAGTGGAATGGCATTGGCCAGTGCCGAACAAGGCGACTTTATGGTGGACTTGGGTGGACACTGGACGCCTCGCAGTTTGGCATTGACCTATCCACGTAGCAAATTGGTAGTGGATTCACGCGCGGCGGGTGTTGAGTGGATTGTAGATGGCGTGTTCATGAATCTCAAAGACACGCAGATGCTGCGTGAAGAATGTTTGATTGCACGCGAATTGGGGTTTGTGGGCAAGATGGCGATTCATCCCACGCAAGTGGATGTGATGCACGAGGTTTTTTCTCCAAGCGCAGAAGAAATTGAATACGCACGCGGCTTGATTGCAGCGTTTCGTGAAGGCGAGGCACGAGGTGTCGGCGCTGTGAAATACGAGGGCATGATGGTTGATTACGCGAATGTGCGATTGGCAGAACGCACCTTGGCATTGGTGGAGTCTTTATGAATTCAAATCTTTTCAGTTCAGGTGTCATCAAAGAACACTACGAACCGCTTCGTAATCTGGCAGATATTGAAGCCATCGAAAAAATTCCTCTCGAAGAGCGCGTCACGCGATGGGACTTTGCATTGAATTTGTTAGATGGTTGCCGTGATGATCCCAATCGCATTGCATTGCACATCACACATAACGGCAATATCGATGGTGAAATTAAAACATGGACATTTGCAGAACTCGAGAGACGCTCGATTCAATGCGCCAATTTATTACGTGCAAGTGGACTCGGTGCCGATGATGTCGTTGCGGTTATCACACCTACTGTTCCAGGATTGTTTGCAACCATGATTGGTGGCTTGCTTGCTGTACGTTTGTTTCCCATCAATTGGATGTTAGATGCACATGCTTTAAGTGACTTGATGCAACGCGCAGAAGTTAAATTAGTGATCGCATTAGGCCCAACGCCTGGATTTACGATTTGGGAAAATGTGAATGCGGCCATTCAAAGCTTAGAAAAGCCGCCTCAATTGTTGACGTTGCACGAGGCTTTTATCTCACCTGCAGCGCATGACTTATTAACGCAAGCAGAAAAACATTCGGGTGATCGATTGACGTTTGATCGACCCACTGCAAAGCGTGACACCGTTGCATGCTATGTGCATTCGGGCGGTACAACAGGGCATCCCAAAATTGTCAAGATCTTGCATGGTGGCATGGTGTATCGGCAATGGGGGGCCAATAATGGTTTGGCATTTACGCGCCATGATGTTGTTCTATCGGATACACCTCTATTTCATATCGGTGGATTGCTCGTGCGTGGATTGGTGAGTACTGCGAACGCCAACACAGCAGTGATTCCGAGTATTTTTGGTGCGCGTGACAAAATCTATATGTTGAACTATTGGCGTTATATCGAACGCTTTGGCATCACACAAGTATCGGGTGTGCCGACAACCTTATCTGTTCTTGCCAAAAATCCACCCACCACAGAAAACATTTCATCTTTGCGACCTTACTTTGCAACAGGCTCAACCGCAATGGCACCAGCGATTCAAGAACGTCTCACACAAATCACCGGTGCGCAGGTGATGCAAAGTTATGGTTTAACTGAAAACACCAGCCATGTATCTCTTGATCCACGCGATGGTGAAGTGCGTACGCGTTGTTCGGGAATTCGCGTGCCCTACATGAAAATTCGAATTGTAAAAATGAAAGAGGGCGGTGAAATTGAACGCGATTGTGCAATTGATGAAATCGGCATGATCTTGGTAGGTGGCCCAGGTGTAGCAGGGGGTTACTTAGATCCATCGCAAAACAAAGGTGCGTTTTTAGATAATGGATTTTTTGTCACGGGCGACCTTGGAAGTTTGGACTCCGACGGTTATTTGCGAATCAGTGGAAGACAAAAAGATTTAATTATTCGTGGAGGTCACAACATTGAACCTGGATTGATTGAAGAAGCACTCATGCAATCGCCATCGGTAGCAATTGCTGCGGCCGTTGGAAAGCCCGACACCCATTCGGGTGAATTGCCGATTGCTTATGTAGAGTTGCATCCAGGCGTAAAAATCAGTGCACAAGAGTTGCTTGCATTTGCAACCGAGCGTATTCCAGAGCGACCTGCTGTCCCCAAAGAGATAGTGATTCTCGACAAACTGCCACTTACGTCTGTTGGCAAACCCATGAAGCATGTCCTTCAAATGGACGCGGCCAAGCGCGAATTTGAAGGTGCGTTAAAGCCCTTGGCTTGCCAATGGAATTTGGATATTGTGAATACGGGTGGTAGTGGACTTGCCATGACTGTTCATCTAAAAAATGCGTCATCCACTGATAGAAATCAAGCAGAAAAAATACTCTCCGCTTATTCGACGCCCTATGTGATTGAATGAGTTTTGCAACGGGCTAGGGTTTAACCCTAATCATTTGACTTGACATCACAGAATGGCGATTTATGATGATTTTTTATGATGAGTTGTCTGTTGTTTGATGAGTGTGATGTTGTGAATTTACTAATCCATCGTTTGAAATTCAAATGAATTTTCAAATGCGACCTAAAATAGCACTTATACACGCTACACGTTTGGCTATTGCACCTATTGAAAATACGTTTAAAGATCTTTGGCCCAGTGCAAATATATTTAATTTGTTGGACGAGGGTTTATTAAAAGATATCGATTTATTAAGTTCGCAGCAAATGAATCAGCGATTTCGTTCGCTGGCAAATTACGCAGTATCAACGGGATGCGAGGCTATTTTATTTACATGTTCGGTTTTTGGTGACGCCATTGATTCTGTGAAAGAAGCCTTGGCTTTACCTGTCTACAAACCCAACGAAGCGATGATTGAATCAATTTACCAATTGGCACAAGAAAAAAAAGAATTGGCGATTGTTGTGATGGGCACCGCACAATTGTCGGTCGATTCATTGAGCCATGAGATTGACGAATGGGCCAACAACCATCATGTGTCGATCAAGATAAAAAAATATGCGGTGGATCAGGCTTTTGAGTTGCTCTGCAAAGGCCAAGCGGATGTTCACGACGCATTGATCGTTGAGGCCGTTCAAAAAAATCAATCGATTAATTTAATTGTATTTACACAATTTTCGATGGCCAGTGCCTATCAACGATGCAGTCAAGTTTCTTCAGTGCCTATTTTTAGCGCACCAGTTATTGCCGTTCAAACTATTCAAAAAAGGATTTTTCATGAAAGCTAATTGTGTTTCATTCGAACAATTGTATCGCTACATTACCAACTCAATGATCAAACTCGGTATGCCACCTGACGATGCGTCCAAAGTCGGGCACATCATGGCCGAGGCTGATCTTCAAGGCTCCGATGGTCATGGAGTGATTCGATTGCCCAGTTATGCCAAAAGAATCAAGGCGGGTGGAATTAATTTAAACCCATCGATGAGGCTTGTCAAAGAAAAAGCGGGAATGGCAATTCTTGATGGGGACAACGCCATGGGTCATTTGGTGATGAAGCGTGCTGCTGAAATTGCAATTGAAAAAGCAAGAAATTGTGGCGTTGCATGGGTGGGTTCACGATTCAGTAACCATGCAGGCCCTGCGTCTCTTTATGCACGAATGCCAATGGAAAAAAACATGGTTGGAATTTATTACGCGGTGGGGGGGGCTAACCATACATCACCTTGGGGTGGCTTGGATATGTTGTTGTCAACCAATCCGATTGCAATTGCGGTACCAGCAAAAAATGAACCGCCTATGGTGTTGGATATGGCCACAACGGTGACTTCTTACGGAAAGATCAAAGTCAAAGCACAAAAAGGTGAATCCATGCCCGAAGGTTGGATGATCGATGAAAACGGTAATCCTATTTTGGATCCTCACAAAACCGACGGTGGCATTATGTTGCCGATCGGTGGTTACAAAGGTTATGGCCTTCAATTGATGGTGGGTGTGTTAGCTGGCACATTGAATGGTGCAGCCATGGGGTCGGATGTGATTGATGGCAATGCAGATTTCACCAGCAGAGCGAATACGGGTCAGGCTATCCTAGCGATTGATTTAGATGCATTTGGTGATGTTGATGAATTCAAATTGCGTATCGATAAGTTGTCACGCGAAATGCGTACCGGTAAAAAAATGCCCAACGTCAAACGCATTTGGGTACCTGGTGAGCAAAGTTATGAAAAACGAAAAACCCAAGAGCGCGATGGTATTTATTTGCATCCCAATTTGCTTTTGCAGTTGGATGAATTTTCCATAGCCCATCAGATGCCAACCGTGTTGCAAACCGCATCGACTTAACCATTTTTAAAGGAGTCCGCCATGACTAAAGCAAAGATTATTTTTATTTCATTGTTTCTTTTTCATGCGCTAGGTTGGGGGCAAGCGATAAGCGACAAATATCCCAGTAAACCGATCAAACTCATTGTTCCATTGGCAGCGGGTAGCTCTGTCGATACAGCAGCGCGCATCGTTATGCAAAAGATGTCACAAAACATCGGTCAATCAATTTTTATTGAAAATAAATTGGGTGCTGCAGGAATTATTGGTGCCGAACAAGTTGCTAAATCACCTGCTGATGGTTATACCTTGGGTGGATTCAATGACAGCATCATCACGATGATTCCTAATCTATATGCCAAAATGCCTTGGGATATCTTGAAAGATTTTGAATCAATCTCACAAGTTGCAACGATTGAATGGGGTTTGATGGTAGCCTCGAGTTCAACTTATCGCAACGTGAATGATTTGATTGAAGCCGCCAAAAAATCACCTGGAAAAATCAACTACAGCTCGGGTGGTAATGGAGGGCCGCAGCATATTGGTATGGCGATGTTTGCTCACCAAGCTGGCGTCACCATGACGCATGTGCCTTACAAGGGGGCAACACAAGCAGCAGTGGGCGCTGCTGCGGGCGAGGTCGATGCAACTTTTCAAGGCATATCAACGATTGTTCCTTTGACTCAATCTAACAAAGCCAGACTTATCGCAGTTTGCACTCCGCAACGAATGTCGCAATTTCCAGATGTCCCGACTGTTTCCGAATCGGGATTGCCTGGTTTTAAATTGAACTCATGGTTTGGACTCATGGCGCCTGCAGGTACACCCAAAGACATCATTTTTTTTCTCAACAGAGAAGTTTCAAAAGCCTTGGCTGATCCCGGTGTAAAAGAGCGCTTGATTACATTGGGCTTGATTCCAGTTGGATCAAGTGCTGATGAGATGAGTGCTTTGGTGCGTTCTCAGTTGGAGCATTATCGAAAAGTCATTATTCAAGCAGGCATCAAAGCCGAATAACTCACACAGAGGAAGATCGATGCGACAAGTACCTCATGATATAAAACCAAATCGTTTTGCGATTATGAAATTATTGTTCGTGTGTCTGATGCCATTGCACGCTATTACATCACAAGCACAATCACAAGCAGCTTATCCTTCCAAACCGATTAAGTTGATATTGCCTCTTGCTGTGGGTAGCGCGGTTGATCTTGCCGCACGCATTGTGACGCAAAAAATGTCTGCCAATATGGGGCAGTCATTTGTTATCGAAAACATGCCCGGTGCAGCGGGGTTGATCGGCGCAGAAAAAGTCGCCAAGGCCGCTCCTGATGGTTACACATTGGGTGGTTTTAATGATGGCATTATTACGATGGCACCCAATTTAAATTCAAACATGCCCTATGACTCATTAAAAGATTTTGCATATATTTCTTTGGTCACAACTGTTGAAGCGGGTCTCGTGGTTCCTGCCAATTCACCTTATAAAAATATTGGACAGTTACTCAAAGCCGCCAATCAATCGCCTGGAAAAATTAATTATTCTTCGGGCGGTAATGGCAGCCCGCAACACATCGGTGTGGCGATGATTGAAGCACAAACAGGCGTCAAAATGTTTCACATCCCCTACAAAGGCGCGACGCAAGCCGTACAGGATGTAGCAGCAGGACAAGTTGACTTTACGCTTTTAGGCTTGGCAACTGCAGCTGGTATGGTCAAGGGCGGCAAATTAAATTTAATCGGTGTTCCAATGAAGTTGCGGCATCCACAATTTCCAGATGTGCCCACTTTTGCAGAGTCGGGTTTACCTGATTTTGAATTCAGTACTTGGTTTGTACTGGCAGCACCTAGCAATACAAGTCCCGAAATTCTGAAGCAGTTGCACAAAGAAATTCAATTGGCTTTATCAGATAAAGAAACCGTCGAAAAATTACAAGTACTTGGACTCACGCCCAGAGGATTGAGTCCCGTTGAGACGAATGAATTAACCAAGGTCAATTACATGCGTTATGGAAAAATTATTAAGGATGCAAAAATTAAAGCAGAGTGATTTCAATCCATATCCTTGGGTATTTACGGGTTGACAATCCACGTGCTAAGACCTATGGTTGAGCGTTGCAATTGATCAGAAGTTTTTGAAAGTTGTCATTGAAGAAAGCCGTGCCACCCCAAGAGTCAACGTCAGCATCGTCCCTGTTGCCTCTTCAGGGTATTCGTGTCGTATCAATGGAGCATGCATTAGCGGGCCCTGTTTGTTCACGCAATTTGGCCGATTTAGGCGCGCAGGTCATCAAAATTGAGAGACCTGGTGAAGGTGATTTTTCCAGAGGCTACGACCAATTTGTTTATGGGCAATCCACCTATTTTGTTTGGCTTAATCGCACCAAAAAAAGTTTAGGTATCGATCTTAAAAAAAAGGATGCTCAAGACGTTATGCATCGCTTGATGGCGCACACCGATGTACTGATTCAAAATCTAGCACCAGGTGTGAGCAAACGCATGCACCTCGACTACGAAACACTAAAAAAAATTAATCCACAAATTATTGTTGCCGATATCACGGGTTATGGTGAAGGTGGCCCTTTGTCAGGAAAAAAAGCATACGATATGCTCATTCAAGCCGAAGCGGGTGTGATGAGCATCAATGGAACGCCTGAGACGCCTGCGCGCGTGGGTTTGTCGTTGGTAGATATGGCCACAGGTATGTACACACAAAATGCGGTGCTCGCCGCTTTGTTTCGTCGCGCTCAAACAGGGTTGGGCGCGCATTTGCAAATCGCTATGTTTGATGCTATGGCCGAATGGATGATGTACCCCATGTATCGATACGCATACAACGGTACGATTGTTCCGCGCAATGCCATGAAAAACCCCAATATTGCGCCTTATGGTGGACACGCAACACGCGACGGTATCGTTATTTTTAGTATTCAAAACGAACGCGAATGGCAATCTTTTTGTGAGATAACACTGGGGCAACCATTGCTTTGCAATCACAAAGATTATGAAAGCAACAGCATGCGAATCATTCATGCGGATGCGTTGACGCAGTTGATTGAATCTCACTTTTCAGACAAATCTACCGCTGAAGTGGTGGGTTTATTGGACGCTGCAGGAATCGCCAATGGCCGACTCAACGATGCCAAAGATTTATGGCATCACCCGCAATTGAGTGCGCGTGACAAATGGAGAGAGGTGACCTTGCCCAATCAAGAAAAAATACGCGCCGTGTTGCCACCCGTTATTTTTTCGGACGTTGAAGCTCAAATGGGGCCCGTACCTGAGTTGGGTGAACACACTGAATCAATTTTGAAAGAACTTAAGTATGACGAAAAACAAATTAACGAATTATTTAAAAGCGGCGCTGTATCGGGTCATCGAATCAAGGACGGCGACACTTGATGAATCAACTAATTTTTAATCTCAAAAACCAAAGGAGAAATCATGAGTGAAAAAACAGGATGGAATGGACGATTTTTTGAAGACTTTGAAATTGGAGACGTGTATCGACACCCCTTGGGACGTACGGTGCTATCCGCTGATAACACATGGTTTACTTTGTTAACTCAGGCTCCTTCGCCTATTCACTTCGATCATCATTACTCATCCCAAACCACTTGGAAGCAGCCCATTGTTAATTCTGCTTTTATTTTGGCCTTGGTTACCGGTCAAAGCGTTACTGATTTATCGCAAAATGTTTTTGCAAATTTGGGATGGGATGAAGTGAAATTGCCCAAACCTGTGTTTGAAGGCGATACGATTTACTCGCAATCGGAAATTTTAGATTTGCGCGACTCCCAATCGCGCCCAGATGTGGGAATTGTCAAAGTAACTACGTGTGGTTTTAATCAAAATGGTTTGGTGGTGATTCATTTCAAACGAACCATGATGATTTTTCGAAGAGGCAAAGCGCCGCAGGTGCCTCGCCCCAATTTAATTACTTCTTAATCCACCACTCAAAGGACTCACTATGACTAAGATTTTTCAAGCGATTGTTTTGTTTTTGTTCAGTTGCATACCCCTGTGGGCGCAAGCGCAGTCGTATCCCAATAAACCGATACGATTCATTATTGCCAATGCGCCAGGTGGCGGTACAGACAACACGGGTCGAATCATTGCGCAAAAACTTGCCAAAGATTTGGGGCAATCGGTCGTTGTGGAAAATCATCCAGGGGCGGGTGGTGTTATAGGTGTGTCGATTGCGGCCAAGGCTTCTTCGGACGGCTACAGCATTCTTTACGATTCGGCGTCGTTTGCAGTTAATCCTGCGATTCGTAAATTGCCTTATGACCCCACAAAGGATTTCATTCCATTGTCGTTAATGATTAGTCAGCCCAATGTATTAGTGGTTGCTGAGCAGTCACCTATTAAAAATTTCAAAGAATTTTTAGCGGCTGTGAAAAGCAAACCGGGTCATTACACGTTTGGTTCTGCGGGCGTGGGTACGGGTCAACACATGACTGGCGAATTATTTAATATGATGGCCAAGGTGCAGATGCTTCATGTGCCTTACAAAGCAGGTGCGGCTGTTTATACCGACATCATGGGTGGTCAAATTACATCGTATTTTGGCAACATGGGTTCCGCCATTCCCTTTATTCGCGGAGGCAAAGTTCGTGCCCTTGCGGTCACATCACCGACACGCCATCCTGGCTTGCCACAAGTGCCCACTATGATTGAAGAAGGCTTTCCTGGTTTTGAAGTAGCTGAATGGGCGGGCGCGTTTGTACCAAAGGGGACACCTCCTGAAATTGTGAAAAGACTTGCAGAGTCTTTTCAGGCTGCAGCGCGTGACCCCGAAGTCAAAGCGAGTTTGGAGCGTTTTGGTGTGACGGTTGTTGGTAATTCACAAAGTGAATTTTCTGAATTCTTATCTCAAGATTTTGCAAAATGGGTTAACTTAGCTAACGAAGTAAAAATTCGCGCCGATTGAATCATTGAATCGAATGGTTAAGGGTCAATCTAGACCCAAAACCTCCATATGAAAGCGGCATAGTCAATGAATAAAATAATTCTTATAACGCGTGCTGCGGGTAAGCCGATGGTAAGGCTATTTATGAGTCCATTTGCTCCAACTGTCACTCCAAAGTTTTTATGAATTCACCACAACTTGGTGATAAAAAAGCATGGACGCCTTTGATCGCAGAGGGGCAAATTGTAATAACAGCACATGGATTTGTAGGCGTAAGAGCGATGCCGTCTAAAGGGGGGCGTGCTGATTTAACGTTTAATCAGTTTTCTGATACCTTGAATTACATGGTTAACAAGTCTGGTGGTGATTAGAAAACACCCAAAAAAGAACTGTTTGAAATGATTGGAGTTGAGATTTTAAAACGACAGAAAGAAAAATCTCAATAATTGTCCATCATTCTTAAATGCCCCACAATCGGGGTATGAGCGACAACAACCCCCCTCACCAACGACGCGTGCGCTACAGCGGTACGCACCCCAAAAGTTTTGTAGAAAAATACAAAGAACTCGATCCACAAAAACATGCGCTTGCTATTGAGCGAGTGATGGCGCGCGGACAAACGCCTGCAGGTATGCATCGGCCTATTTGCGTTGCTGAGATTTTGGAGATATTGGCCCCCAAATCTGGCGAAGTGGGGCTTGATGCAACTTTAGGCTATGGTGGACACGCGCATGAGTTGCTGGTTCGTTTGGCTCCTACAGGAAAATTATTTGGCATTGATGTGGATGCGCTTGAATTTGTTCGCACACAAACGCGTTTACGTGATCTAGGATTTGATGCGTCTAAGCTCGTTATGCATCGAATTAATTTTGATCAAGTGAAGCAATTGTTGCCTGAGGCGGGTGGCGGTTTTGATTTTGTATTGGCTGACCTCGGCGTGTCATCCATGCAAATCGATAACCCTGCGCGTGGTTTTAGTTTTAAGCTTGACGGTCCCTTAGATTTGCGACTCGATCCAAGCCGTGGTCAATCCGCCTCGGAGTTACTTCAATCGGTGACGCGCCAAGGTCTACGCGATTTGCTCACAGATAACGCCGATGAACCTTTTGCAAATGCATTGGCCGCTGTGATGCAAGGTCAATATTTACAAACTACCATACAGCTTGCAGATTTAATTCGCCACACATTAGAAATTGAATTGCCAGTTCGCATGTCGCAAGATGATCGCAAGATCGAAACAACCAAATCACTGCAACGCACGTTTCAGGCTTTGCGTATTGCTGTGAATGACGAATTTGGTGTGCTCGATCGATTCTTGGCCGATTTGCCCCTCTGTTTAAAGCCGGGTGCGCGTGTTGCGATCATGAGTTTTCACTCGGGCGAGGATAGGCGCGTCAAGAAGGCTTTTCAAACGGGTGAGCGCAGTGGCTTTTTTAAAAGCGTATCGCCAGATCCCATTCGACCATCGGTCGAGGAGAGACGTGCCAATCCGCGATGCACCTCAACCAAATTGCGTTGGGCAGTGGTTGCAGATTGAATCGAAAGACCCTGATGACGAATCAATTCATTATTCTTTAGAATCGCTTCTTAAATTCAATCAGGAGCAGTTGAGTCATGTCAGTCAATCAAACCACCTTAAAAACGCAAGGCGCACCTGTAGCTTGCGGTTTAGATTCAAAAAAATGCGTTCCCTGTGAGGGCGGTGTGCCGGCTTTAACGTCAGACGAGGCGCAAGCCGTGATCAAGCAATTAAACAATGAGTGGAAAATTTTGGCTGATGGGCGTGAAATACACAGGCACTTCAATTTTTCTAACTTTTTTCAAACCATGAGTTTTGTCAATGCATTGGCGCATATTGCCAATACCGAAGATCACCATCCCGACTTATCGATTGGATACAACTATTGCAAAGTGATCTACACCACGCATGCAATTAATGGATTGAGTGAAAACGATTTTATTTGTGCTGCAAAGATTGATCGACTCAGCGATTAATTTGTTTGCAATCGATGTAATAAAAACAATGATCAACGGGGAGATCATTGATAGGTCGTGGTGAAATATGTGAGAGTTGTGCGCCGATTTTTTCCAAGGCTTTGC
>Ga0214919_10003482_pt1 | contig 23740 bp, 25 predicted proteins | sample LL1503_MetaG_FD_177994 | JGI IMG/M metagenome (GOLD analysis project Ga0214919, IMG submission 177994) | Freshwater microbial communities from Lake Lanier, Atlanta, Georgia, United States - LL-1503 | ecosystem: Environmental > Aquatic > Freshwater > Lake | place: USA: Georgia | collected... | reverse complement strand
TTGCAACTGAAATTCTTCCAGTCTTTAGCCGTAAACCAATCTTTGGATATAAGGGTCTGATTGCAGCAACGATTGCAATTTCAGCACTCTCGGTCTCTGTCTGGGCACACCATATGTTTGCAAGCGGACAGGTCTTACTTCCCTTCTTCTCCTTTATGACATTCCTAATCGGTATTCCAACTGGCGTGAAATTCTTCAACTGGATCGGCACAATGTGGCGAGGTCATGTTTCATTTGAAACACCAATGTTGTGGGTAATGGGATTCTTAGTGACATTTCTTATGGGCGGACTAACAGGAATCATTCTTGCCTCACCACCACTTGATTTTGCCGTCTCTGCTTCCTACTTTGTTGTAGCGCACTTCCATTACGTACTCTTTGGAACTGTTGTATTTGCAATGTTTGCAGGTTTCTATTTCTGGTGGCCAAAAATGACTGGTCGCATGCTCAATGAACGTCTTGGAAAGATTCACTTCTGGACAACTTTCTTTGGTTTCCACCTCACATTCCTCATTCAGCACTGGTTAGGTATCAAAGGCTTCCCACGCCGTTATGCCGATTACTTACCAACTGATGGATTTACTTTTATGAATACGGTTTCAACAATTGGTGCGTTCTTACTTGCCTTCTCCATGATTCCATTTATGGTCAATGTCTGGATTACACGCAAGTCACCTCTCGTAGAATCCGATGATCCTTGGGGTTACGGAGCATCTTTGGAATGGGCAACATCATGTCCACCACCACGACATAACTTCTTATCGATGCCGCGCATTAGTAGCGAACGTCCTGCATTTGATTTACACCACCCACATATCAAAACTGAGGGGCACTAATTCGTGGTTACTAACTGGCGCTTATTTGGTGGATTAGCTGTTTTTTACGTTGTGATCACAATTGTGTATTGGCAGGTCGATGGTGAGCCTCTTGGTATTACAGGAATGCTTCTCTCATCATTTCTAGCTGGCATGGTTGGTTTTTATCTTTGGTTTACGCAACGTCGTATCGGTACAACTCTTCCTGAAGACAACGTAACTGCAGAAATTTCTGATGGCGCCGGTGAACTTGGATTTTATAGCCCGCATTCTTGGTGGCCACTACCTGTAGCACTGAGCATGTGCGTTGCAGGCATGGGCTTACTTATTGGCTGGTGGCTCACTCTTATTGGAGTAACAGTTCTCATTATTAGCATCATAGGTATGGTTACTGAATACGAAAAACCTCTCACTACCTCTTCGCATTAATATTTAGGTGAGCAAGGTATTTGGGCGGATTGCGCCCTTTCTTTTCGTACTTCTCTGGAGCACTGGTTTTATCGGTGTGAAATACGGAATCCCATATTCACCTCCTTTTACTTTCGTCGCACTTCGCATGCTTATAGCTGCCCCGCTACTCGCACTTATTGCCTTTGTGGTTAATAAAAGATTCGAAATCTCGCGAGCAATATTTATTCAATCGAGTGCGATCGGTCTGACATTACATGCGGCCTACCTTGGTGGGTGCTTCTATGCAGTGAGTAAGGGCTTGCCTGCGGGAATCGGTGCACTGATAGTGAGTGTGCAACCTGTGATGGTCTCGGTCTTTGCTGCAGTCTTTCTCAAGGAAGAACTTAGTTTTAGAAAAGTCGCCGGCTTGCTATTAGGCTTAGTCGGTCTAGTTATCGTGCTCGCTCCACGAATTACGACACGTGCTGATATTTCCTGGATTGCACTGGGTGGTTGCGTAATTGCACTCATTGGTGGGACAAGTGGAACACTTTTGCAGAAGCGATATGGAAGCGATCTGCCAGTGCTTTCCTCCACATCAATTCAGTATGCAATGACAGCGATTAGCGTTGGATTACTGGCACTTACTACCGAAAAAACCAGCGTTACCTGGGACCCACATTTTGTATTCTCACTCGTATGGCTAATCGTCGTACTCTCAGTTGGCGCAATATTGCTGCTCTTTTATTTATTGCGCGATGGAAGCGCAGCTAGTGTCTCTTCTTATTACTATTTAGTTCCACCTGTAACGGCTATTGAGGCCTACTTTCTCTTCGGTGAGAAGGTGAGCGTGTACGGCTTTGTAGGAACGTTTATAACAGTTATTGGTGTGTGGTTAGTTGTAGCAAAGCGAGCTAGTGGTGCTCAATCTCTTTGAGATCCTGAGCAGAAACCTTAGGAACCGCAACGGCATGTGCACGGCTCATTCGGTTACGTAACTTATTCTTGATTGCACCAGGTCGCTTGAGTCCACGTGCATCAGTTGCAGGGAGTTCGAGAGGCACTGGTTGTTCGTGTTGAGTAAGAGTCCAAGCCTTCTCAGCCGAGATTGGCTCGTGAATTTCAACAAATTCACCACTAGGCATACGAACTAGTGTTCCGGTTTCGCGACCATGGAGAACCAAATCGCGATCGGCGCGTTGCAACGACAGACATAGACGCTTTGTAACTACGAAAGCGATTGGTGGCAATACCAAAATACCAATTCTGCTAAACCACATCATCTGATTGATTGTGAGATTAAAGGTGGTCGCAATGATGTCGTTTCCACCATTGAGTAGTGCAACAATTGTAAATGTAAGAGCCATTGCACCAAGTGCTGTGCGGTTTGGGACGTTGCGTGGACGATCCAAGATGTGATGTTCGCGCTTGTCACCTGAAATCCAGGCTTCGATAAATGGATATAAAGCAAGACCCGTAAACATAATTCCTGGAAGAATTAATCCTGGAATCAAAATGTTCCAAGATATTGTGTGACCAAATGCGTGCGTCTCAAGTGGGGGAGCCATACGAACTAATCCATCTAGCCATCCCATGTACCAGTCAGGTTGTGAACCGGCAGATATTTGTCCAGGCGTATACGGACCGTAGAGCCAGATTGGGTTGATTGAGGCAACTGCAGATAAGAATGCGATTACACCGAAGACGATGAAGAAGAATCCGCCAGCTTTTGCCATGTAAACAGGGAATAGTGGATAGCCAACAACATTTTTTTCAGTACGGCCAGGACCTGGATACTGAGTGTGCTTCTGGTACCAGACCAACATGAGGTGCACGGTAATGAGAGCTAAGAAAATTCCTGGTAATAATAAAACGTGGACAGTAAAGATACGTGGAATAAATACTTCGCCTGGGAATGCTCCACCGAAAGCAAAGAATGCGATGTAAGAGCCAACGACTGGAAGCGCTTGAATAATTGCTTCAGCAATTCGAATACCTGTACCTGACAAGAGATCATCAGGTAATGAATAACCAAGGAAGCCTTCAACAATTCCAAGTGTTAGAAGACCGACACCGATAATCCAGTTGAATTCACGAGGCTTGCGAAACGCGCCAGTGAAGTACACGCGAAGTAAATGCACAACGATTGCAACCATAAATAGAAGTGCTGCCCAGTGGTGAATCTGTCGCATCAATAAACCACCACGAACTTCAAATGAGATATGAAGAGTCGATGCATATGCTGCAGACATTTTCAGTCCTGAAAGTGGCTGATAGTCACCGTCATAGATAACTTCGCGTTGTGATGGATCAAACCAGAAAGTTAGGAACGTTCCAGATAGCAACAAGATGATAAATGAATAGAGGGCAATTTCACCTAAGAGGAATGACCAATGGTCTGGGAATACCTTGTTGAGATTCTTCTTCATCCATGCAGCAGCGCCTGTACGCTCATCAACATAGTTGGCAACTGATCCAGTAATTCTTTCGCGTGCGGTCATTGTGAGTTTCTCTCCCAGTAACTAGGTCCGACAGGTTCACTAAATGGTTTTTGAGCAATGAGATATCCCTCTGAATCAACAGTGATAGCAAGTTGAGGCAATGGGCGTGCTGCAGGTCCAAAAATAACTTTTGCAGCCCTTGTTACATCAAATGTTGATTGATGACATGGGCACAGAAGATGTTTTGTCTGTTGTTCATAGAGAGCCACGGCGCAACCCATATGTGAACAAATCTTTGAGAAGGCGATAATTCCTTGATATGTCATACCTAAGCGTTCAGCATCGAGTTGGAATTCTTCTGGACGAAGACGAATGAGCAGAACTGCATCTTTACCAATGTCACTAAGGGCTCTGTGACCACCTTCTGCAATTGCAGGCAAAACTTGAGCAACCGCGCCAACTTCTAAATCTGAAGGTTTGATTGGGCGATCTCCTGGGTCAGTAACTAAACGAGTTCCAGATTTCCAACTTGTTTTCTCTAAATCTTTTCCAGGAAGTGGTCCTAAATCGCGAAGCAATAGCAGTGGCGAAAGTCCGATGAGTCCAAGTGATAATCCAAGTGAGCGCTTGATAAGTGATCGACGCCCAAGAGCTGCAGCTGCTGCACCTTGTTTCGCAGTCTTGACTAATTCGCGGCGATCTTCATCTTCAGAGCGCATTTCATGACGCATTGCAATTACTTCTTCATCGGGCATCAATGTTTTCGCCCAGTGAATAGCACCTGCGCCAATAAAGAAGAGGGAGAGCGCAAGACCTAAGCCTAAGAAGAGTTGCTTTGCATTTGTCGTACCAAGTACTGGGAAATAAATAAACAAATCTTCCGAAATCCAAATGTATGAATAGATGAAGAGAATCGTTCCAAGTGCAGATAGAGCAAAGAGAATCGCAACTTGGCGTTCTGCTTTTTTCTCTGCTTTAGGATCTAGATCAGCTTGGCGATGGATGTGCGCTGGCACGCCTGGATCTTTTATTACTTCGACTTCAGATGACATCTAGTTATCTCGCCTTCATTGCAAGCCATACAGCTACTCCGATGAGTAGACCAATTCCAAGCGTCCAAATAAGTAGACCTTCAGTTACGGGACCTACTCGACCGAGTGAAGCGCCACCAAGTGCTGGTTCTGCTTCTGCAGCTTTGACCCATTTGATAATTGAAAGTTTTTCAGCAGGTGTCAGAGTTTTATCGCTAAACACTGGCATTGATTGAGGACCAGTTATAAGCGCTTCGTAGATGTGCTTTGGTTCAACACCCATAAGCGTTGGTGCATATTTGCCTTGCGTAAGCGCGCCGCCTTGAGCAGCAAAGTTATGACACATTGCGCAGTTGGTGCGGAAAAGTTCGCCACCTTCTGCAGTGCTTCCATCTCGTTCATAATTCAAGAGTTCATCTGTTGGAATTGCAGGACCAGGAGCAAGTGAAGCTACATATTCAGCCAATGCAGCGACTTCTTTTTCATCATAAACCGGCCTCTTACGCATTGCTTGGGTGCTCATATCGGCCATTGGCATACGTCCTGTGCCAACTTGGAAATCTACAGATGCAGCGCCGACCCCAATAAGTGATGGTGCAATTGCTCCACCTTCAGCATTGAGTCCGTGGCATGAAGAACAACCTTTGAGAAATAATTGGCGTCCTTCATCAATTGCCACTGATCGAGCGAAGGCGCTTTGTGAAGGAGTTGTTGTAGCACTCGCAACCGAAAATGTTGTACCGATTGCAAAAAGTGCGAACATAAGTAGTAGCGGTGCTACGGCTTTATGTCTGCGATACCGAGATAGATATTTCACAAATAACCCTTCAGATCACTTTATGAGGTAGATCGCGGAAAAGAGCGCGATCCACACGACGTCGACGAAGTGCCAGTAATAGGAAACAACAATTGCTGTTGTTGCTTGCTGATGCGTAAATCTACGAGCCTTGGAAACGCGAATCATCACAATCAAAAATGCGATGAGACCACCTGTTACGTGGAGACCGTGAAAACCAGTAGCGATATAAAAAATAGAACCGTAGGCATTAGATGAAAGTGTCAAACTTTCTGTAACGAGTGATGCGTACTCGTAGATTTGACCGGCGATAAAGAAAGCACCCATAAGAAATGTAAGTGAGAACCATTCGCGCATTCCCCAACTACTTATTTTGAAAATAGAACCTGTGCGCTTATTTTGAAAACGCTCTGCAGCAAAGACTCCAAATTGGCATGTCACTGATGAGAGAACCAAAACTGTTGTGTTGAGCGCTGCAAATGGAATATTGAGAATTTCGGTCGATTGCGTCCAAATTGTTGGTCCTTGTACGGCACGCGTCGTGAAATAAATTGCGAAGAGACCAGCGAAGAACATGAGCTCACTTGAGAGCCAAACAATTGTTCCAACGGCAACGGCATTAGGTCGTGTGATTTTGTGATGGTCTGTCGCGCTCGTCGATTGCATAGGGCGATTATTCCCGAAAAGGCCCGCTGAGTCTCCTCGCAAGCGCTGAAAGTGAAGGGGATTTCGAGCAACTATGGGTGAAACAGGTCACTCGCGATTGTGCTCTCTTTGAAGATTTCGAGAATAGACTTGGACCATGTCAATGAGTGCTGGCGCCACACTGCGCATTGTTGTGTATTCAGATGATTCTTCGGTTCGATCTGCAATATCTGGTGCCCTCGGTACCCGAGTTGCAGCAGATCTACCCCCTCATGAAATTACCGAGTTTGCCACTGGCAAAGCGCTTCGCCTTTTCACAGACCGCAAAGGCGTAACTGCAAATAATCATGTGGATCTTTTCATTCTTGATGGAGAAGCTGTTCCCGAAGGTGGAATGGGTGTTGCTCGACAACTCAAAGATGAATATTTCGAGTGCCCACCAGTTCTAGTGATTACTGGTCGCAAAGAAGATGCTTGGTTAGCGGCCTGGTCATTAGCTGAAGCGTCAGTTATGCACCCCATTGATCCTTTTACTCTCGCACACACTGCAGCAAATCTTCTGCGCGGTGCGAGCCTCACATCTGCTTAGGCTCTCTAGAGATGAGCTGGTCTACTCATATTGATCGCCTCAAGAGCGGACTTGATTTAGAAGTAGCCGATATTTCTTGGTGCATGAATGAAATTCTTGAAGATCGTGCAGATGTTGAAACAACTAAAGAGTTTTTACTTTCGCTAAAGGCAAAGGGCGAAACCCCTGAAGAAGTTGGCGCGCTAGTTGCGCAAATGTATGAACATTGCGCTTCGATTTCGATTAATGAAAGAGCTGTAGACACAGTTGGAACCGGTGGCGACGGCGCACATACGATAAATATTTCGACAACTGCCGCAATAATTGCAGCGGCAGCTGGAGCGAAAGTTCTCAAACATGGAAATCGCGCAGCCTCATCTAAGTCAGGTTCGGCGGACCTCCTAGAGGCACTCGGTATAACCATTGGCCTTGATGGCAAAGGTGTTGAGCAGACTTTTTCCGAGCTGGGAATTGGATTTTGTTTTGCGCCTAAATTTCATCCAGCGATGCGCTTTGCAGCCCCTGCTCGTAAAGAGTTAGGAGTGCCAACTGTATTCAATATTTTGGGACCACTTGCAAATCCAGCACGTCCGAAAGCGGCAGCCATTGGCGTCGCAAATGATCGAATGCATTTAGTAATGGCACAAGTATTAGCTGATCGAGGAGTCGATGGCTTCGTATTTCGCGGAGATGATGGGTTAGATGAAATAACACTTGCTACGACTACCTCAGTTCTAACGATTGGAAAAGGAAGTATTTCAAGTGATCTTTTGGACCCTTTAGATTTCGGAATTGAAAGTGCTCCAATTTCGGCCCTCGTCGGAGGAGATAGTGTTGAAAATGCACTTATCACCAATGCAATTTTTGCGGGGGAGCGCGGTCCGCATCGCGATGCAGTGGTTCTCAACGCAGCTGCTGCTATTGCTGCTTATGCTGGAAAGTTCGAACTCTCTTTACATGAGCGAATGAAGATCGGCGTAGAGCTAGCTGTAACTGCAATCGATAGCGGGGCTGCCTCCACACTGGTAAAAAAGTGGGCTGAACTCAGTGCGAAAATCAGCGCCTAAAACTCTTTAGGTATTTTTTCGCGTAAACGCTTCTTCCTGTCTGCTAAGAATTCAAAGAGTTTCTCCACCGTATCCACCTCGAAGGATCCAAGTCTTTCAAAGAGTCCATGAAGTACCGCAACAGTGGAATGTGCATCATCTAAAGCACGGTGAGTGGGTTGGACCGGTGTGCTAAAGAATTGTGCCAGAGTTGAAAGTTTGCAGTCATAAACCTCATCCCGAGTTAGCAAATGGCGAGCAAGTTTAACAGTGTCTAATACTTCGTACTGTGGCCAGGAATATTTATGTGTTGCAGCAGCAGCTTTGAGAAAGCCCAGATCAAATGGAGCGTTATGTGCAACAACAACAGTCTCATTTTCGTGACCTAAGAACTCAAACAGTGTAGGCAGGACCATTTCGATCGTAGGCGCATTAAGAACCATCTCGTCAGTGATCCCGGTGAGCGCTGTTATATATTGAGGGATTGATTCTTGGGGATTGATGAAAGTTTCAAAGATGCCAATGACTTCTCCGCCACGCACTTTCACGGCTCCGATTTCGGTAATGCCAGCACCAAGTTTCGGAGATGCGCCAGTAGTCTCTAGATCCAGAACGACAAAAGTAGTTTCATTCAGGGGCTGACTCTTATGGTCAACAGGATTTCGCGCAACGTTCATATTCGCCAATCGTAGGTGATTGAAGTGACAACGGCGTAAGGCGTACCTTTATCTCATGAGCACAAATAACGCCCCAGCAGGATTGCTTCAATATTTTGCCGCACAAGGTCATGGCGTAAACGAGAAAATTGGAATCATTCTCGTTCATGGTTTCACCGGTTCACCAGCTTCTATGCGTCCGTGGGCAGAATTTCTCAATGGGCGCGGATATACAGTCAGAGTTCCTTTGTTGCCGGGTCATGGAACACAGCCATCGGATCTTAATAATGTGAAGTGGCAACAGTGGATTGAGTGCGTCGAAGAGATTCTGGAAGAATTATCACAAAAGTGTGAAGTGATCTTTATGTGTGGTTTATCTATGGGTGGTGGTACCACACTGTATATAACTCAAAAACACCAATCAAAATTGCGCGGAATTATTCTTGTGAATCCAATGATTCATCTCCCATTTGTTTCAGTGCCGATTGCATGGGCGGTCTCACGTGTTACAAAAATGCGCAAGGCGGTCTCAGGTGATATCAAACGCCCGGGAGTATCAGAATGGGGATATAACGCAACGCCGCTGGTTGGAGTTCATGAACTTCTCAAGATGTTGAAAATTACGCGTGAAAAATTGCGAGACATTACTTTACCTGTACAACTTTTCCATAGCGTTGATGATCACACTTTGCCTGTGTCAAACACAGAAATAGTCATGAAAGGAATTTCATCAGCTAACAAGAACCGTATCGAACTAACTAATAGCTATCACGTCGCAACTCTTGATTACGATGCAGACCTTATTTTTCAGAACTCTCTGACCTTTATTGAAGGACTCACTAAATAATCAAGTACTTCTATGGCGCTCCAACCATGCGGATGTAGCGCAAGCAGTTCTTTTTCACCTTTTTGATCAGAGCCCATAGTTACGAGTGGCAATTCTTCATAGCCATCCAATCTGTGCTGGGCCATTCCAACATTTGCCATGAGATCAATCACCAAGATCATCATCTCTGATTTGCACGAATAGGACTCTGTGGAAAACTTCGGTTTTTACCCGGAACGGGATTGGAGATATCTTTATTGTACAAAAAGCGTAATCCCCGAACATAGGCTAATAACCTCTACTTGAAGGATCCCCAATGATTTTAGGCAAAAAAAGAGTTTTCATATCCACGATTCTTTTCTCGGCCATAGTTTCTTCGAATCTTGCTTCTGCTCACACGATGGTTGTGATTCCAGATTTGGACCCAACGAAATCAAGCATTATTTTTCAAATCCTTAGCCATGGCTCACCTCAGACCTCCGAGATTAGTGCAAAGACAACTGACGGCAAGCAACGAATCTGCGCTTCTCTGAAAGATCCGCGTTGTTCTGAAGCCGAGGATATTAAAGTCTCGCTCATCGTTCCGTCATGTACTGCTAAGTCAACAAATTTTGATATCTGTATTCGAGGTCTCGATGTTCGTGGGCGAGACTCTAAGATTTATCCGTCGGTGCATGAGCGTGAAGTTGCAACTACAAAATTTTCGAAGAATGTTGATGCAAAAATTGGCAATGCAGGTGGTGTTTCTATTTGGAAAGTAAAAGCTGGTCAAACTAGTGACTCCTCAGACAAGATTGCTACGAAAGTAGTCCTTACTTATTCTGTCGAAATTGATAAAGTTTCTAAGAAAGCTAATCCAGCGAAGCTTGTTGATTTCGCGATTAGCGCTTATCCCGTTTCATATATTTCTGGAAATTACGAAATGAGAAGCTATTTAGTCAATGATGAGGGCTTTGAGTATTACGGCATCGATCCTTCATATACAAATCTTGATGACAGTTCAAAGTGCGAATGGACCGAAAAAGGTATTTGTGTGATGAAAGGCTATTTTGCGCCAGATACTAATATTTCAATATCGTTGCAAATGGATAATAAGTTGCAAGGCTGGTTATCTTCAAACATATTGGATTTGAAAATTGAAGAAAAGAAACTCACGAGCTCTACAAATTTACTAACTGTTGGAGGAAGGGCATCCAACCCCTCTCCTGTATATGCCGTAAATAACGTAATCGATGTTAGTAAATTGAAAGAGCTAGAAGCCGCATATAACCGATGTGGGGGAGAGGTTTCAGTTTGCCCACAAAATTTTGAGCAATTCGACAACAAAATTTGGGAAGGTCTTCTGACTAGTGATGTGAGTTCTGCTCAATTCAAAGTTGGACTGGCCGACGTTATTTCATCGAGTCTGGTTGATGTCCCAGACCAGGGTACAAAGTGGAATATTGCTTCAATGCCGGAGACAGGATGGCGCAAAGGCCTGTCATGGTCGCCATGCGTTTCTAACTCGAAAGTTTTAGCGGGTGTCGTTTCAACTAATGCAAGTTTGTACCAGATGAATCCTCCGGAATTAGTTGATCAAAAGTTAGTGTCTAGGGTTGAGGGCGCGCACCACAATTCAAAAAATGAACTAAACAGAGTTGACTACCAAGTTGCCATGCGAGGCGATATTTTCCGCTGTCTTTTGAAGAAGAACACCAACCCTACGAGTGTGAAGGCGACAGCATTCTCATCCGTGGGAGAGGTCATGGAGAATCCCGCGGTTCAAATGGTGGAGCAAAATGGCTGGGTGAATTTTGCAGCGAAAAATTTCAGTTATTCGACTCCAAATATTGAATTCGTCTTTTCTACTCCTGTTGTTAAATCAGTATCTAAGACAATATCGTGTGCAAAAGGCAAAAAGATTATCAAAGTCAAAGCAGCGGCACCTAAGTGTCCAAAGGGGTACACGAAGAAGTAGCGTGTTCACTCGACAATGTGACTAAGTCTGTGAATAGTTGCCTTACGGTGTTGCTGGCGGAGAGGCCTTTGAAATGAAGAAACTTATATCTGTTGCCTTAGCTATTGCGGCACTAGTTCTTCCGATTGCCACCCCTGCGCAAGCCGCATGGCAGATGAATCAACCAGTAGCGGGCATGTCTAGCTTTGTATTTCGGGATATCGAATCTGGGCAATTGAATTATTCACAAATATGGGGCCGTGACGATGTTGCCGGAAAGCAACTTTATTGTTCAGCGGTCGACGATCCTCGATGTAAATCTCTGAAAGCGTTGATGCTCAATTTTATTGTTCGACCATGCACGGCAAATTCAACGCCGAGTGATATGTGCATCAAGGAATTTGATTTAGGGGATTCATCTGGAAATCTAAAAAAAGCGATATTTGATCACGAAATAGATATGCCTAAAATCGCAGCGAACGCAAAAGCTCAAACGCCACAAGGTGGCGCAATAAGCGTGTGGAAAGATGATGCCGGAAACTTATACGGGGTACAAATCTCTATTCGCTACAACATTGATTACAACCCTGCAACACGTGACCCAGGAGTTGCATATGTCTTTTCCTTCAATGCATCTGTAATTCCAGTGAAATATGTATCCGGCAACTATGTACCTTTCCGCGTTCGTACTTTGCCCTCTGGAGATGATTTCTTTGAATCCTTCTCTACAGATGGAAGCCCCATTGAACGGGGATTTGATTGTGCGTGGATTGAACTTGGTAAATGCGCAATGCGAAGCGAGTTCACTAAGAACCAAAAAATCGGCTTGACGATGCAGATGGATAATCGCATTACAGGTTGGCTCTTTGGGCGCGTCGGGGATGCCTCCGTTTCTGTTGAGCCCCTCACCTCAGAAATCAATTCAATACGCATCGAAGGAAATTCAATCCAAGTCCCCATTAGCTACGCAGAAATAAAGACTTCTGAGATTGCGGCAGATAAGGCTCTTAGCGCCGCCTTTATGAATTGCGGAGGTCGTGATTGTCCCGTCGAGCGACCTCAAGGTGACCGGTTGAATTGGCAGTATCTCTACACGCAAAATCCCGAGGATACAAACTTCAATGTGGGTTATGTCGATGCTCTCGCAAAATACTTGAAAGCGGCACCTGTTGAGAATTCGAGATGGGATATCACAGGTATGACTCCAGGTAATTGGCGCGTTGCTCGTTGGCCAGCATGCTTCGATGCGAAAAATGGCTTGATAGGAATAATTTCAACCAATGCAAGTATCTATGATCCAAGTCCGCCTGAACTCGTTGATGGATTTATGACTTACAAAGTTGCTGGTCCGCATAACGGTTTTGATAATGCTGAATTCAAGGGGTCGTATGAATTGAATATGAAATCAGATACAGCACGCTGCCTTTATGGTTTTTCTAAGGCTCCAGTGAGTGCAACGATTTCGGTCACCTCTGGTGATGGCTCAGTCCAAAATGTTGCAACAACTTTGCTCAGTGAAAAGAATGGTTGGATGAAACTATCGGCAAAGAACTTCACTTTCTCGGTGCCAACTATTCGAATAAAGCTCACTCAAGTAGCAGTAAAAGCACCTACTGAACCAGCTGCTGAAAAACCAGCCGGGGAAGCAAAAGCTGCTACTAAAGCGATTGCGCCAAAGAGTATTGCCATCAAGTGCAAAAAGGGTTCAGTAACTAAAAAGATTGTTGGCGCTAAACCAGTATGTCCTAAGGGATACAAGAAAGTTTAGTTTGGAACCCGTAGCAATGGCGCAGTCATACATGTCGGACCGCCATCGCCTTTGACTGCAACGTTATTTCCGGCAAAGAGATGTACCTCAACGCCCGCTGCCTTCAATTTACTTTCAATCTCTGGATTACCCGCGGCAAGTACAACAACGTTGGGGCGAACAGCCAAGATGTTGCTGCCTTGTGTCAGCATCTCTTTCTCACTCACTGTAAACCAAGTAATTCCGCGTGATTCTAAATATTGAAGCAATCGCGCAGGTGCAAGTGGTTCATAGACAACAGCTTTATCGCCAGCAATGGGGGAGAGAACGCTCATCAAATGAAGTACAGCTCCTGGTCCTTCATAGTGCGGTAAATCAAAGGAGAGAACATCTACGCCAAAAGGTGCAAGGAGATCGCGAATTTGTTCGATACCTGCTGTATTAGTGCGGTAGCTATGTCCAATGAGTAGCGTCTTCTCATCGAGCCAAACTTTGTCGCCACCATCTGCATGTGCGGGAGCAGTTAGTTCTCCAAGGATTGGAACGCCAATTTTTTCTAAATCTTTTCGAAAGAAACCTGGCTCGGTAGAGCGCACCGGCTTTGCCATTTTCAAAAGGATTGCACCGTGTGGAGTCATGATCATTGGATCGTGCATATAAACGGAATCAACGAGACCTTCTATTGAACCCGCAACATCTACTGTGCAACCAAGGGATTCCAGTAATCGAGTAAATGATTTGTGCTCTTCAAGGAGTGCCACAGTATCTGGCATACGCCAATGACCATCTTCGACAAACTTTCCCACTGTCGTAGGAGTGCGCACCATTACTCGTGCGAGATTGGAAAACATATCTGGAGTGCCCCATTGAGTCATGGGGTGATTATGTACCAACTATTCAAGAAATAGCGAAATTCTTTCGCGACCTTAGGCGAGTTTTACACTAATATCCTCATAAGATTTTAGATTCAAGGAGAGTAAATGAAGATCAGAGTAGATCGCGAAGCCTGTATCGGTGCGGGCCAATGTGCATTAGTTGCAGGTTCAATTTTCGATCAAGATGATGATGGTTTGGTCGTACTACTTACTGATACACCTAGTGATGAATACGTTGCATTTGCGCGCAAGGCGGCAACGTTATGTCCAGCAAAGGCGATTGCGCTCGAAGAGTAGAAATGATGTCGGTCGAAGAACCTGGTCTTGTGATAGTTGGTGCTTCGCTTGCAGGTCTTACATGTGCTCAATCATTGCGTGCTGAGGGATACACAAAAAAGATAAGTCTTATCGGTGCCGAAAAACATCTTCCCTACAACAGGCCACCACTTTCAAAGCAGGTTCTTTCTGGAAAATGGCAAGGTAGTCAAACTGCAATTGATTCATTAGAGAAATTTGCAGAATTGGCTCTTGAGTTTTCTCTCGGCGAGAGTGCAATAGGTCTAGATGTTTCATCAAAAGAAGTAAAGACAAATACTCGAACGCTACCTTTTGAAGATCTGATAATTGCAACGGGGGCATCTGTTCGTAGACTTCCAGGAACAGAAGGAATGAGTCGAGTGCATGTTCTTCGAACACTCGATGATGCACTTGAGCTACGCGATGCTCTGATGAAGGTAAAAAGTGCCGTAGTCGTTGGCGCAGGCGTGCTGGGCTCCGAAGTTATATCCGCACTCAGTGATTTTGGAATCAAGGCCACCGTGATTGATCGGATGCCAGCACCTCAGCTACCTCTCACAGGTGGACACTTCGCTTCTCGAATTAATGACTTATTTTTGGAACATAAGGTCGTTACCAAGTATGGTGTTGAGATAAATTCTGTAACAGAGCAAGAATCAGAAATAACTTTTGAATTATCAGATAGAACATCAGTAACAGGTGAAATTGCTGTGGTTGCAATTGGCTGTATTCCAAATGTGGATTGGTTAGCTAATTCTGGATTAGATATTTCTAATGGGGTTTTATGTAATTCAAATGGGGTAGCGGCGCTGCACATATATGCGGTTGGCGATGTTGCACGTTGGCATAATTTGATTACAAAGAAGGCGATGCGCCTTGAGAATCAGACGTCTGCAATAGAGCAAGGATTAGCAGTCGGTAAATTTATTGCAACAGGTGAATCCAGCCCGACGAATCATCCATTCTTCTGGTCTGAAATCTATGGAAACAAGATTCTCATGCTTGGCAATTTGGAAGCCGGAATTCCTTTAACAATTGTGCACGGAAGTCCTAGCGATAACCGCTTTGTCGCGGCTACCATAAGCAACGGAATTACCACTGGAATCGTAGGTTGGAATATGCCGCGAGAATTTCGGCAATCTAGATCAATGATGGAGGCATAGTTCGATGAGCGAAGATACAAAGCAAGAGCAATGCCCGATGCATGAAGTACGCAGAATTCCCAACGATGGAACTCCAACATGTCCTTCCCCAACTTTTGCAATTTGGCGCGAAGAAGGTTCAGCTACACCACTTGAATATTCTGATGGTCATGAAGGCTTGATTATCAACCGGTATGAATTAGCAAAGATGGTTCTAGAAGATAAACGATTTAGCCAAACACCAGCGCGCATGCCAGCACATCATGGGCAAGCACTTGAAGCACAATACGGACTGAGTTCAGATAGCGAACTAGATCTTGGAAACGTTCTAGGTTTAGATGGGGAACAACACGCAAGAATTCGCAGAACAATCTTGAATAGGTATTCGGTCCGCTCTGCTCGCGGTTATGAAAGCGATATGAAAGAAATAGTTGCCAAGCAACTCAAGCATTTGATGGCTCAGCCAACACCGGTAGATGTGACCGAACATTATTCTCAACCTATATCTGCAGCTGGTCACATGCGAGTTCTAGGAATTCCTGAACAATTTCGCCAAGAATATTCACGATTGTTTGTGGGGGATTCAACGACGGATGAGAAAGTTGAATTTCTGCGTCGCGTATTGCCTGTCAAAAAGAACGAACTTGCTGAAGACGTACTCAGCGATCTACTCCGCAGCGATCTGTTAGTCCCTGAAATTGAAGGACTCACTCTTTCTCTCATGGTCTCAGGTCGAGATTCAGTTGCGTACATGATTACAACATGCATGACAGCACTTCTCAATAACCCGGAGCAACTCAAAGCGCTTCGTGACGATCCAACGCTGATTGCTGGTGGAATGGAAGAGTTCATGCGCGTTGGTGCAATGTTTCTAACGCTCTTTCCTCGAACTGCAACAGAGGACCTAACTCTGGGTGATGTTCATATCAAAGCGGGACAATCGGTATCTGTTTCACCTGTTGCAGCAAATCATGATGAGCGTCAGTTCCCCGATCCCGACAAGTTCGATTTATCTCGCGATGCTTTTGGCCATATTGGTTTTGGTCATGGAATACATGGATGCGTTGGACAACAAGTCGCACGCGTAGAAATCCGCGAAGGTGTGATGCAACTCATTAATGGAATCCCTAGTCTTTATCTTGTCCATGCAGAACAAAATGAACCAGGACCATTTGCGCATCCTGTTGCAACATATGAAGCAGGCGAACTCATGGTGGCATGGAATTGAAGGATTTGAATAGCCCAGTTATTTGGCGAACACTCTTTGACGGAGATTCAAAGCAAGGCTGGATGCATTCAGGTATTGGCGTTCTCAGTGATGGTCGAATTGTTTTTGAAGCACCTGGTGGCGCAGCCCTAATATTCCTAGATCCTGAAACAAAATCACATTTAAGAGTTGAAGTAGGCGTCGCTGTTTCACATGGAATTGCAGTTGCCAGCGATGACACGATTTGGATATGCGATCCAGGCGCACAGGCACCAGGACAAGTCGTACAAATCAATCTAGATGGAAAGATTGTGCGCACTATCAAACAACCTATCCGAAGTGCTGATGAGCAGGATAAATGGAGACCAACCTCTATCGCACTAGCTGCTAATGGCGATATCTGGATTGGTGATGGCTATGGCCTGAGTTTGGTGCATGTTGTCAGAGCAACTGGCGCAATCGAAACTTATGACGGATATTCAAGTGGTATAAATTTTGATTGCCCACACGGTGTTGCAATAGATACACGAGAATCAGTAACTCGAATTGCTGTGGCGGATAGAAGCAACAAGAGAGTCCTCTTTTTCAAAGAAGATGGAACTTTTATTCGCTCAGTTAGTGCTCCGATTATGACTAGTCCATCGTCTCTTGCTGTGCGGGGGAGCGACTTACTTGTCACCGATCTCTTTGGAGCGATTCTCGCGATAAATTTAGATGATCATGTTCGAGCGATTGTGCCAACGTCGAATGTGAATACACGAGAGGGTTGGCCGAATAAATTATCTAGCACAGATTCAGTTGCACCTGATGTAATAGAGGGAAAGCTCAATAGCCCCCACGGTATAACTGTGTCATCAAAGGGCGAAGTTTATTTCACTGAGTGGTATCTCGGTGGTCGGGCAGTAACTATTTCATAATTTAGCAAAAGCTAAATATCCGGCAATTGAAAACATTACACAGGCAATAATTGAATCTAGAACTTTCCAGAATATTGGTTTTGACATAAATCTAGAAATTGCTTTTGCCCCGTATCCAATCGATGTAAACCAAACGAGGCTAGCAAGCATGGCTCCGAGGCTAAAGAACCAGCGATCTTCTTTGAATTGATTTGAAATACTTCCGAGTAAAATGACTGTATCCAAATAGACGTGCGGATTGAGAAATGTAAATCCCAAGACTGTAGTTGCAACCGTTTTAGCGTTGGCCGATTCACCAGTTGTTGTTGCCATTACCTCGCTACGGAATACCGAACGAACACTCTTGATTCCAAACCACGTTAGGTATGCAACACCAAACCACCGGATAACTTCAAGAAGCGTGGGCTGAGATTGCAAGATACTGCCAAGTCCCGCGGCTCCCAATGCAATGAGTAGCGCATCTGAAACGGCGCAAATAGCGACAGTAAGAAATACGTGTTCCTTTTTTAGACCTTGCTTGATAACAAATGCATTCTGAGCGCCAATAGCAACAATGAGGGAAAGTCCAGCAAAGAAGCCGGGAACGAATGCAATCATTGGAGTGACGATACCTGATGGCCTTGGGTATTATCGTCTCGTGAGCGCGAATTTTTTTGAATTGCCGGAATCAGAGCAGATTTCAGAGCTAACTATTTTTGCTTCTACTGTTTTAGAGGCATATGAATTCTCAATCAAAAGTATCGAATCCATCAACTATGAATACAACGCGACTTTCAAGGTGACTACCGCGGACTCGACGAATTACGCTCTGCGTATCAATATCAATTCTCCACGAAGTGCTGAAAATATACGCGCGGAGGTCGCTTGGGTAAAATTTCTAGAAAATGTGGATGGGATCCTTACGCCACGACCGATGGCAAATAGATTCGGAAAATTCGTCACCACCGTCTCCCATGCTAATAGCGGACGTGAACTCAACTGCATCCTCTATTCGTGGCTAGATGGTGAAGAAGTTGGTGACGAACCGACATTGGAACAGTTAGATGCATTGGGTCAGGCAATGGCGCGACTGCATTCTTCATCGAAGGATTTTGTTCTTCCTAGAGATTCGGCCCTTCCATCGTTCCAAGATCCCTTTTGGGAAACAGAAGACTTTTTGCTCAGCGATAAAAGCAAATTAGAGCTGGCTGATAAGGAATTAGTCGCAAAGGCATTTGTGAGAATAATTGCTGGAACCGATGCACTTTATTCGCAGAACACAGCCCAAGTTATTCACGCTGATTTACATGGCTGGAATATGAAGTGGCACAACAATCAACTCTCTATTTTCGATTTTGATGACAGCGGGATTGGTTTACCTATTCAAGATATTGCAACAGCCTTGTACTATTTGGATACGCCGGAACAAGATGAGGCCATGCTCAATGGATATAGGTCAGTTAGGCAGTTGCCACCACACACAAAGGCAGATCTAGAGATGCTTCTCATTCACAGGCGTCTCATGCTGCTCAACTATCTCTATGAAACCAATAATCAAGAACATCAAGAGTTGATTCCAACTTATTTGGAAGAGACGCTTCGAAGGCTTCGAGAATTTCTAAATAATTAGTCTGTCTACGTGGACCGTACTGGGATCGAACCTCATTGCGAGCCAATGGCTGGCTGATATATTTACTCAATGAACTTCGATGAGATTGTTGATACTTACCAAAGCGCAACTGAACATTTCTTGAATATTGTTAGAAGCCTCTCTCCTGAAGATCTTGAAAAATCAAGGAGTGGCGGATGGACACCACGTCAGATAATCCATCACGTCGCAGATAGTGAAGCCCAGTCTTACGCTCGCCTTCGGCGCCTTATTGCCGAGCCAGGCACCGTAATCTCAGGTTATGACGAGGCGGGTTGGGGCGAGAACCACACTCTTGGTTACAAACTTCTCCCAATTGAAAATTCTGTAGCAGTGACCAAGGCTGTAAGAGAAGCCTCGGCAGATATTTTGAAAAGAATCACACAAGATCAACTCGCGAACGCCTGTACTCATTCTGAATCTGGAGAACTCACTCTGGAGCGTTGGATTACAATTTATTCTAAACATCCAGTAGACCATGCTAATCAAATCGTCGCCGAACTCTAGGGGAGAAAAGCATGCAACCGACAGCTCTCAAAACTTTTCTTTGGTTCCAAAGTGACCTTGAAGGAGCTCTGGCTTTTTATAAGCAAACATTTGGGGAAGCGGTTGTAGTGCGTGAAGAGAACCGCATGGGAGAAGGTGAACCCCTTTTTACTGCCGATTTCACAATTTTTGGTCACGAATTTATCGGCATGTGTATTGATGGTGGCCCAAAGTTCAATGACTCAATTTCACTCTCAATTCAATGTGATGGACAGGAAGAAACGGATCGAATTTGGAAAGCTCTCACGACAGAGGGTGAAGAGGGCCAATGTGGTTGGTGCAAAGATAAATGGGGCGTGAGTTGGCAAGTAACTCCGCTACAAGTGCGTGATTATTTAGGAAATTCAAATCCAGAAATTGCGCAGCATAATTGGCAGGCACTGCGAGAAATGAAAAAAATTGAATTGAGTGCTTTTAGGTCTTAGTGCAATCGTAAGAAAATCTTGGTGGACCGTACTGGGATCGAACCAGTGACCCCCACAATGTCAATGTGGTGCTCTACCGCTGAGCCAACGATCCTTGCTATGGGAAATCATACCCCACGATTTTTCATATGCACTAGCGTCCGAAATCGTCCTCAATACGCTCAATATCATCTTCTCCAAAGTATGTTCCAGTTTGTACTTCAATAAAAATAACATCATCAGTACCAATATTTCCGATGCGATGTAAGTCGCCTATTCCAATAGTTATTGAATCGCCAGCGACATTTTTTGTGACTACACCATTGAGAGTTACTTCAGCGCTTCCAGAAACAATAAACCAATGTTCTGCGCGTTTTTGATGACGTTGATATGACAAACGCTTTCCTGGATATACCCAGATGCATTTTGTTTTATGGTGTGCGCCTTCTTGCAGAACTTCATAGCGACCCCATGGTCGTTCTGATTTCTCTAGCTCCATCGCACCCTCACAATTTCTTGTGTTGTTTTGTACTTGAGGTCGGGACGGGATTTGAACCCGTGTAGCAGGATTTGCAGTCCTGAGCCTCGCCTCTCGGCCACCCGACCATAGAAAGAGCGCCACCGTATCGATATGAAATTCATACCAACTACAGCGGCGCTTATTCAGAGCGGACGACCGGGTTCGAACCGGCGACCTGAACCTTGGCAAGGTTCCGCGCTACCAACTGCGCTACGTCCGCGAGGAAGTGAAATCTATCGCAGGAATGGCATAAGCGCCAAAGTGCGCTCATTCGATAGGTTAGGCACATGCCTTTGATATCGATCACCGTAGATGGCGCTGCGCTATCCGTTGAATCAGAGCAAAGACCCACCCACCTTTTCGCTGAGAGTAAAGAGATAGTGGTCTGCACAATAAACGGAGAGCTCAAAGATCTCTGGACTGACCTGCATGATGGTGATGTAGTGGTTGGAGTTTCAATATCTTCACCGCAAGGTTTAGCGGTTCTGCGCCACTCAACTGCGCACGTAATGGCGCAAGCGGTGCAAAGTGTTTTTGCAGATACAAAACTTGGAATCGGCCCACCTATTACTGATGGTTTTTATTATGACTTCGACCCGCAAAAACCTTTCAATCCTGATGATTTAGAAAAAATAGAAAGTGCAATGCGAAAGATTGTAAAAGAAGGACAACGTTTCAAACGTCGTGTAACAAATGAAAAAGATGCACTTGTTGAACTCAAGGCCGAACCTTATAAATGCGAACTCATTGGATTGAAATCTGGTGCTGGAGATGAGGCAAGCGTTGAAGTAGGCGGCACTGAACTAACTATTTATGACAATTTAGGTCGAGATGGTCAACCTGTATGGAGCGATCTTTGTCGTGGTCCACACCTTCCCTCAACAAAACATATTCCTGCTTTCAAACTCATGCGCAGTGCTGGAGCGTATTGGCGTGGTTCTGAAAAGAATCCAATGTTGCAACGTATTTACGGAACTGCATGGCCATCACAAGATGAACTTAATTCCTATTTAGAATTGTTAGCAGAAGCTGAAAAGCGCGATCACAGACGCTTAGGAACTGAACTCGATCTCTTTTCATTCCCTGAAGAAATTGGTTCCGGTCTTGCCGTATTTCATCCAAAGGGCGGAATTATTCGTCGTGCGATGGAAGATTATTCGCGCAAACGGCACGAAGATGAAGGTTATGAATTTGTTTATTCACCACATATAACTAAAGCTGCGCTCTTTGAAACATCTGGTCACCTCGATTGGTATTCAGAGGGCATGTATCCACCAATGATTTTGGATGAAGAGCATCATGCTGACGGCACGATAAAGCGCGCAGGTCAGCAGTACTACATGAAACCCATGAACTGCCCATTCCATAATTTGATTTATAGATCACGCCAACGTTCATATCGTGAATTACCCTTGCGACTTTTTGAATTCGGCACTGTCTATCGATATGAAAAATCTGGCGTTCTCCACGGAATTACTCGAGCTCGAGGATTTACTCAAGATGATGCACATATCTACTGCACAAAAGAGCAGATGCCGGATGAATTAGATTCATTGCTAACCTTCGTTCTCAATCTGTTGCGCGATTATGGTCTCAATGATTTTTATCTCGAACTATCAACTCGCAATCCAGAAAAATCTGTCGGTGAAGATAGTGAATGGGTTGAAGCCACAGAGGCTCTTCGTCTCGCTGCTACAAAGCAGAATCTAGAATTGGTTCTCGATGAAGGCGGTGCTGCATTTTATGGGCCAAAGATTTCAGTTCAGGCAAAAGATGCAATTGGTCGAACATGGCAGATGTCTACAATCCAGGTGGATTTCCAATTGCCTCAACGCTTTGAACTTGAATACGTTGCAAATGATTCAACTCGTCAACGCCCTGTAATGATTCACCGTGCACTATTTGGTTCCATCGAAAGATTCTTTGGTGTTCTAACAGAGCACTATGCAGGAGCATTCCCTCCTTGGTTAGCGCCAGTGCAAGCAATTGGTATTCCAGTTGCAGATACTTTTACCGATTACCTCGATGGAGTTATGAAGCAGATGCGAGCTGCGGGAATCCGGGTAGATCTCGATACATCTGATGATCGTATGCAGAAAAAAGTGCGTAATGCGCAAATGCAGAAAATTCCATTTATGGTCATTGCTGGAGAAGAAGATGTAAGTGCGGGAGCAGTCTCATTCCGCTATCGCAATGGTGAACAGAAAAATGGTATTCCAATAGCGCAGGCAATCAAGGAAATTCAAAGCGCAGTGCAGGACCGAATTCAGGTTTGATAATGAGCGAAAACATTGACGGCCTTGGTATGCCCGATGGTTGGCAACGTTTGTGGGCGCCTCACCGCTTAGATTATTTACGTGGAGAGAACAGACCACTCGATGGAAATGATGTTGAGTGCCCTTTCTGCCGTATTCCCAAACTTAGCGATGAAGAAGGTTTAGTTGTTGCACGTGGCAAGCATGTTTATGCGGTGATGAATCTCTATCCATATAACCCTGGTCATCTTCTTATCTGCGCATTTCGACATGTTGCAGATCTCACCGATCTAAGCGATGAAGAGAGAAATGAAATCAGCGCCTTTACTGCACATGCGATGAGAACGATTCGCAGCGTCTCTGGTGCTCATGGTTTCAATCTAGGTATGAACCAAGGCGCAATATCAGGTGCTGGCGTCGCAGACCATATTCATCAACACGTAGTTCCACGATGGGGTGGCGATGCAAATTTCATGCCAATCATTGGCAAAACTAAGGTAATGCCGCAATTACTTTCACAAACAAGATCTGACTTAGCTGCCGCTTGGTAGCGCTTTCTCGATCTCATTAATATATTTGTGAATAATATTTACGCCGAGTTCTTTCTCAATCCAAAGCGGAACTGCAGGGAAGAGTAAACCTGCTGCAAAAGCATTATCTCCAGAAGATTCAATCTGTTCCAAATATTCTTGCCTAAATTCACTTATCAAAGATTGATGTTCTTCACTGCTCATTGTGACTTCATGTTCTTTATGTGAATAATCTGTTATCTCGTGTGTTTCCAATGAGATAAGAGCGCAAGGAAGACCCGCATCATCATGTAAAACAAGGTATGGAGTAACAATTTGATCAAAGACTCTAGATGCCAGCATGACAGCATCATCGAAGTCAGCAATTTGATTTTCTAGATGAGTAACAACGACCATACGTGGAATTTGAAAATCGTCTAAGCCCTGCCATAAAGAAATTGTTTCAGGGGATATTCCTGCCGCTGGATCAACGACGAAAATTGCGAGTTCTGATTCTGGCTCGATCACATCAGTGAGCGTCGCT
>Ga0214919_10003481_pt1 | contig 23746 bp, 21 predicted proteins | sample LL1503_MetaG_FD_177994 | JGI IMG/M metagenome (GOLD analysis project Ga0214919, IMG submission 177994) | Freshwater microbial communities from Lake Lanier, Atlanta, Georgia, United States - LL-1503 | ecosystem: Environmental > Aquatic > Freshwater > Lake | place: USA: Georgia | collected... | reverse complement strand
TTCTATTTCTACTTTCACTATACGATTGGTGAAAACATATTTGTCATTTTTAGTCTGAGATATTGAGAAGGAACAGAAATGGAAAAAAAAGTCTTTTTACGAATTGGATTCTTTCTTTTAATTTCAGGATTGACATTGCCGAGCTTCTCACAATCCTGGCCTTCTAAATCAATCAAAATCATTGCGCCTGTGCCGCCAGGCGGAGGGGTTGATATACTCTCGCGAGCAATTGCTCAAAAGCTATCGGTTGCATTCAGTACTCCTGTTGTGGTTGAAAATAAGGCGGGAGCCAGTGCCGTGGTAGGAACTGACTTTGTCGCCAAGTCTTCACCAGACGGTTACACCCTGTTGATGGGATATTCGGTTTTAGCTACCAATAAATACCTTGTTAAATCCCTCCCTTACGACTTAGAAAAAGACTTAACGCCAGTAGCCTATGTTGGCTACATTCCTCTGATGCTGGTCACACCACCGAGCTTCCCGCCAAAGACAGTGACTGAGTTAATTACACTATTAAAAGCCAATCCAGATAAATACTCTTATGCATCTGGAGGCGCAGGAGCTGGCGCTCATTTGTCAGCGGAGATGTTTAAACATATCACAGGAACGAAATTGGTTCACGTTCCCTATAAGGGCAATGCTCCTGCATTGGCCGATGTGTTGGGGGGACATTTACCCATTATGTTTGACACCATCACAACTTCGTTGCCACATGTTCGGTCAGGTAAACTTAAAGCTTTAGCCACAACCGGACCCAAACGTTCGCCACTCGCTCCTGAGATTCCGACAATGATAGAGGCTGGTGTACCAGGTTTTGAAATCAGCGCTTGGTACATGATCTTTGCACCTAAAAAAACGCCAACTGAAATTCTAGAAAAATTAAATTCTGCAATTAACAAAGCAATCACAGACCCTGAAATGGTCAAACAAATGGCCGCCATGGGAGTGTCATTTGTTGGTGGCAGCATAGGCCAAGCCGATCAATTCTTATCCTCTGAAATTACAAATTGGGGAAGCATCATTAAAGCTGCTGACATCAAGGCAGAATGAAAGTGAAATTAATTGATTTGCACTCACATTGGGGCACAGAAAAGGGCTATGTGCTTCGCTCTCAAGCAGCACTTGATCAACAGAAAAACACTTGGAATTCAACCCCAAAATATGACACTGAAGAAGAGATGGCAGGCTATCTTCGGTCGCAAAATGTAACAACTATTTTAGATTTTGGATTCACAAAAAACTTAGATATCGTTGACCTGATTCCCTTTCATGAATATGCTTTGAAAGTTCAATCTGATTACAGCGATTGCATTTTCGGGAACTGGCTTCAAATCAACCCCAGAACCGGAGAAAAAGGCGCGGCTGAACTGGAGCGATGTATCAAACTGTCAAAAGGATTTGTGAGTTTTTGCATATCTGCTTCTGGCATGGGCTATGTCGCAAGTGACCCTATTTACGCCCCCTTCTTTGAAGTTGCAAAAGCCTATAAAAGGCCAGTTTTGGTTTTAGTAGGCCACACAGGAGCGGGTGCTGGGTTGCCTGGGGGGGATGGAATTTTGCTGGACATGTGTCACCCAAGGTACATTGATTTGCTTGCGGTTCGCTACCCCGATATTCAAATTATTGCAGGACGTCCGGCATGGCCTTGGCAAGACGAAATGATCTCCATCATGTTGCATAAGCCAAATGTTTGGAGCGAGTTGCATGGTTGGTCGCCCAAATATTTAACCGATGCTTTCAAAAAGGAAATACGCACCAGACTTCGATCCAAGGTGATGTTTGGAGCCGACTATCCTTTATTTCGTTATGAACGCTTGGTCAGTGATTGGAAAGAAATTGGCTACGATGAACAGACTTTGAATGCGGTCTTTCATGGAAACGCCGAACGTTTGTTTGAAATTACTGAGGTGAGGTAATGGATTTAAAATTAAAAGGCAAGTTTGCCTTGGTTGGAGGCGCTAGCCAGGGCATCGGTTATGCCATTGCTCACTTATTGGCGTCGGAAGGCGCTGCAGTGGCCATGGTGGCTCGAAAAGAAGAGCCGCTAAAAGAGGCATGCGAACGAATCAACAAAGAAACTGGTGCTCAAACGTTTCCAATTGCAGCAGATATTCGCAAAGCACCAGATTGCGAAAAAATTATAAAAACAAGTTTGTCTGAAATGGGCTGCATTGACATTTTGATCAATAACGATGGCGCGCCGCCATTGGGCTTGCTGGACAGTTTTGATGACGAGGCGTGGCACAAAGCAGTGGAACAAAATCTAATGAGCGTTGTCAGGCTTTCACGCGGTGCTTTACCTTCAATGCGTGCCAAGGATTGGGGCAGGATCATCAATGTCACAGCTTTATCTGCAATTCAACCACTGCCTCGATTTGGCCTCTCTGTGGCCACATGGGCTGGTGTGATTGGATATTCCAAAACGCTGTCCCTTGAGGTGGCAACACAAGGTGTGACAGTTAACACAATTTGTCCTGGCAGGATTGATACCAATCGACTTGGCACAGTATTTGGTTCAGGGAAAGCTGGCCAAGTTGATCCTGAGGTTCTTGCTCAAATCAAGCAGCAGATTCCCATGAATCGTGTTGGAAAAACAGACGAGATTGCAGGACTTGTCGCTTTCTTGGCATCACCCTGGGCCAGCTATATCACTGGCGCAGTTCATCACGTTGACGGAGGCCGATTGGCCCATTTGTTATGAACAATCCTAGTAATTCAGATTACATTCCTTGGTATTTTCAATCCTTGGATTTTGAAAAATTATGGAAGGACTATCCGCCTCCCCCTACTTATTTTCACACCACCGCGCGGATGTCTCGTGATGAATTGTGGGCGCTTCAAAACAAGCGTTTTTTAGAAACTATGACTCGAGGCTGGGAGATTGAATTTTTCAAACTCCATTGGCGGGCGCATGGGATGGAGCCTGGAGACATTCGCAGTTTAAGCGACTTGACGAAAATCCCAGTTTACGATGTTCATGACATCAGAAAGAGTATCGAAAGGAATCCGCCATTTGGCGACTTCATGGGAATATCACCCGCAGACGGCAAGCGAATGCCACTTGTATTGCAGACGAGTGGGGGAACAACGGGTCTGCCTCGGCCAATGCTTTACTCGCCCCAAGACAGAGAGACCATGGCCATTTTGGGCGGGCGCCGATTTGCGATGCATGGTATCGAACCTGGTGACATGGTGTTGGTCACATACTCTTTGGGACTAGGCAATGGCGGCATGGCGCCGCGTGAGGCGCTTTGGCGTTACACCGGTTCTGTTCCAGTCATGACTGGAAGCGGCGCTAACACACCCACAAGGCGACAAATTGAAATCATCAAGGCCTGGGGCATCAAAGTTATTTTAGGGTTTCCAGCCTATTTGCGTCATATGGCTTTGGTCGCTCGAGATGAGTTGGGTATTGACCCCAAATCACTGGGCATCCGAATCCTAGGCACTCATTTGGGTATGGAAAATCGCGAGCAGCTAGAAGATCTGTGGGGCGCCAAAGCTTTCGATATGTATGGCACACATGAAAGCGGGATGCTTGGCGCAGAGTGTTCACACCAGACGGGTATGCATGTGATGGAGGATGCTTTCGTACTTGAAATGGCCAATCCTGAAACAGGCGAAATACTTCCTGATGGTGAAAAAGGAACCGTTTACATTACAACTTTGTACAAGTACGGTGCGCCTCAAATCCGTTTCAATGTGAACGATATAAGTGCTTTCCATACAGACACTTGCCCATGTGGCAATACGATGAAGCGCTTGGTTCGGATTTTCGGTCGCAACGACAACATGATCAAACTACGTGGCGTCAATGTGTTTCCTGAAGCCGTTGGTGCAGTCGTTGTGGAGGACACAAGAACCAATGGAGAGTTCTTTTGCTTTGTCGATCGCATCGGAGAGGCGCAGTCTGATCATATGGAGGTGTGGGTGGAAGTACCTGATCCCAAGTCAGACAAAATATTGTTAAAAGAAGATCTGTTGCGACGCATGAAAGAAGTTCTTGGAATCAAAGTGGGCATCACCTTGGTCAACAAAGGCGAGCTAGACCCCTACACCCTGACCTCACAAAGTTCAAAGGTTAAGCGACTTTTAGATCGTAGAAAGTAGGCCGTTGTTAAAACATTGAACAATTCAATGGCGACCTGTACAGTTCAACTAACTGGTTTTAAGTTTAATCATGTGAGTTAAGAATTTCGTCCAATGCCACAATCAAGGCTGGCAACAAGTAAGCCCTTTCAACTTGAGCAGGAACAGTTCATGAACAATAATATTTCTTCATTAAAATCCCGCTCATTTTCAATGCGTTTATTCATGGGTGCCTTATTTCTACTAGGGTCTTCATGCCATCAATTTGCACAAGCTCAGGGCTACGCATCTAAGCCAATTCACATCGTTTCACCCTTCCCAGCTGCGGGGCCCAGTGACACTGCAGCCAGACTTTTAGCGCCCAAACTCATTGAAGCACTTGGGCAACCGATCGTTTTAGAAAACAAGCCTGGTGCATCTGGCACTGTCGGCTCTCTCTCTGTTGTGAAAGCAACTCCCGATGGTTACACCTTGCTTTTGGGCGCAACCACAAGCCACATCGCACCCTATCTGTTACGCACCCAGACCTATGATCCGATGCTAGACCTGCAGCCGATCACGAACATCGGATCTATGCCCTTTTACTTGATGGTGCATTCATCTGTGGGTGCGAAAACACTCGGTGAATTCATCGCAACAGCCAAAAATCAACCTGGTAAATTCACTTATTCGTCACCTGGAAATGGTTCGCTGGCGCACCTGTGCATGGAGTTGCTGAAAGCTCAGGCGAACATTAACCTGTTGCATGTTCCATACAAAGGCTCGGCCCAAGCAGTTCAAGATGTCATTGCGGGACACGTGCACGCCACTTGTAACGTAACACCGACTAAATCGGACCAGATAAAAGTGCTGGCAGTTACCTCAACCAAGCGCTCCATTGCGATGCCGGATGTGCCCACCAGCAGCCAAGCCGGGTTACTAGGCTTTGAATTATCGCTTTGGGTGGGATTATTCGGCCCTCAAAAGCTGCCCGCCACGATCAGTGAGCGCCTCAGCCGAGAGGTCAATCGAATTCTATCTGAGCAAGATATGCAAGAAAAACTGCGCACAGTGAACATCGAGTTTATACCTAACACGCCTGAACAGTTCACCAATTTTCTAGCCACCGACACACCCAGATGGGGCAAACTAATTCGCGACATTGGGGTCAAGGTTGACTAATTTTTACCCAAGGAGTTCTATATGAGCAATTTTCTGCAAATAAACGGTCGCCGCATTCACTATGTGGAGACAGGGCCGAAGAATGCTCCAGCTGTGGTTCTATTACATGGTCAATCGGGCTTTTGGTACGACTGGTCTGAGGTTGCGCCTGGCTTGGCAAAAAATTACCGCGTGGTAGCGATTGACCACCCTGGTTTCGGTGACAGTGATTGGGACCCAAGTTACAAGACTTACTTAGTCGAAGGATTTGCAAAAGAAATGGAAGAAGTTACAAAACAGCTTTCATTAGACCGATTCGTGCTGGTAGGGCATTCATTCGGCGGCCGCATTGGTTTAGCCTACGCATGTTCGCATCCTAAACAGTTGCGTGCTGTGGTTCTTGCTGATAGTTCACCAGATGTTGATCCAGCAGGCTCGCTTGAAGCTCGAAAATATTTAGCAAGTATTCCCGCAGAGTTTGAAACCTTTGAACAAGCAATGGAGTTCTTCCATAAGCATTATCCAAACTTCACTTCCAATTCCTTGCGTGAGCGACTTTTAAACTACCTAACTCAGTTGCCTAGCGGTTCTTATCGTGTTAAGCGTGATCCAGCTATTGGAGCCAAATACTCCTTGATTTTGCAAGGTAAGGCTCAGGCTCCAGAACCTGATTGGGGATCGCTGCGAAATTTAACTTGCCCAGTGCTGCTGCTGCGTGGAACGAATTCAGAGTTAGTGACGATTGGCATCGAAAATCAGATGCGCCAAGTCAACCCTAATATGGAAACTATTGAAATAACAAATGCGGGTCATTTGGTGGCTACGGAACAACCAGAACAGGTACTGAAGGCCTTGCTAAACTATCTAAGACGTCTACCAGCGTAATGCAATTAGATGAAGACAAAACAAGGATAAAAATTAGTTTAAACGGTTTTCTGAAGAGAGTCTAAAAAATTGGAGGAATGCCAAATAAAGGGGCTGAAAATGAATTACACATATCGATCTCGTATTTTCAAAGGCAGCATTGGGCTCGCTGTTATCCTGTTGCTAGGGTGTGCCAATTTAGTGGATTTGCCAAGCCCTTTCGCCCAATTTGATTCCTCTGTCAAATCAAGCCCTCAACTTCAATGTGCGAGTTTGGGCGGTGTTATCTTTAACTCCGATTCACCTTCTCGTCGCGCTACCGTGTTAAGTGCAATGGAGGTGGCCGCTGGCCCAATACCATTAGGAACGCCTTCGCCAACTTTTCCTCCAATGAGAGCAGCACAGCAATTGCCTGCCTATTGCAAGGTAAAGGCAGTGATTTCTCCATCTATTGGTGTTGAAATTTGGTTGCCACTGTCTAATTGGAACGGGCGTTTTCAAGCTGTTGGAACACACCGCTTTGCTGGTGAACTGGACTATGGTGATATGGCGTATCAATTATCGCGCGGCTATGCTGTTGCCAGTTCTGATGCTGGGCATTCTGGACAAGCTGCTTTGCCATGGATGCAAAACACACAGCAAATTGTGGATTATGGTTACCGTGGAGTTCACGAGATGACTTTGCTCTCCAAAAAGATCGTCACTGCGTTTTATGGGCGAGCTAATTTTTATTCCTATTTCAATGGTTGCTCTACTGGAGGTAAAGAAGCTCTCATGGAGGCGCAAAGATATCCGCATGATTTTGATGGCATCAGCGCTGGAGATCCTAACCATGATCAAATTGGCAATCGAGCTCAATACATTTGGAATGCACAAGCAACTCTTCAAAAAGAGTCAACAAAAATTCAAACTCATCATTTAAAACTCATTCATCAAAAAGTGTTGGATCAATGTGATGCATTAGATGGCGTCAAAGACGGGTCTATTGAAGACCCTCGGCGATGTCATTTTGAGCCTTCTGGATTATTGTGTACTTCTGGAAAAAGCGCTGACACTTGTTTATCAGACGAGCAAGTTGGCGCACTAAAAAAACTCTATGACGGACCTAAAAATCCACGCACTGGCGCAAGGATTTATTCTGGGTGGTCACCTGGAAGTGAATTGGGATGGGGGGGTGTCATTGCGGGCCCCAATGTTTTTCCAACAGCAGACTTATTTTTCAAAAATATGGTTTTTAAAGACTCAAATTGGAGCTATAAGAATTTTGACTTTGATTCAAGCATTCAGTTTGCAGTTTCGCAGTTTGGGGCTATCGTGAATGCCGATGATCCAGACTTGGTTCGGTTTGAAAAAAATGGAGGAAAACTTTTACACTATCATGGTTGGAAGGATACCAATCACGCTCCAATGCAAAGTGTTGAATACTACGAGAGTGTGCTTAAAAATTTACAGGGCAACAGTTCAAGAGAGCAAGTAATTAAACGCACCCATAATTTTTATCGCCTTTTCATGTCGTCTGGATCAACGGGTTGTGCCAGTTCTGGCAACTTGCCTTCTGAGTTTGATCCGATGGATGCGCTTACTGTTTGGGTTGAAAAAAACCAAGCACCAGAAAGGATTCTGGTGGTTCGTAAGACAAACGGACAAATTGATAGATCAAGACCACTTTGCCCTTATCCACAAGTTGCAAATTACACAGGTTCTGGAGATACAAACGAAGCGGCTAATTTCGTATGTCAAGTGCCTTGAGGTAAGTGTAAGAATGGGCTCCGTTTAAGAGAAAAAAACACCGCCCTAGGCGATGCTTTTTTAGATTGCTCCTCGACCTAAACTTTGGCCACAGAACCCCTGATTAACAGTCCGCAGCTTGGTCGAAGTAAATAAACGATGCTTCCACATTTGCTTCCACACTGCCGCATACCGCTTGTAACCTATTGATTTAATTGAGGTTTTATTTCTTGAAGCTGCTCATAATCCTTTGGTCCCTGGTTCGAGTCCAGGTGGGCCCACCACTTAAAAAGCTACTTACAAGTAGCTTTTTTCTTGCCTTTTAGCTGCTGATAAACGCATTTAAAAGCAGTTTTCTCGAGTGAAACTGCGAATTTTCTGTTGAGTTAGCGCAGAACAAATTTCAAGTGTTTTTGGCAGCTAGAAAACGCCTAAATTTGCTAAAAAACCAAGCAAATTTCCCTGTTTCTTCCACACCGCTTCCACACTCTTGGTTCGACTCCTATAAGTCGTTGATCTGTATAAGGAAAATATTTCTTAAACGGACTTTGTGTTTGTTTAAGAAAGTGTCCCATGATGAAGTTTTGAAACCTCAAGAACTAATGGGGACTAGCGTTTTCAATAAATGTTTTTGATTCTAGGCTTGTTCAATAAGTGCTTCGATTCGAGTGTTGCTAAACCTCATGGTTATAAAAAAAGCAACACACGTCATGTTTTAAATATTAGCAATTTAAGACAATTTACAATTTAGTTGAGATTCGATTATCCGGAAAAATAGAACGATTGTTAAATTAATATCATTTTACATACATAGAAATTAGAGCCATAGTTCACCTCAACAACAAGAGGAGATCATTTAGATGGCAGAAGCGAAAAATCAAATTGCTTCACAAAAGCTTGTGGAAAGATCAGGACCATTAGATGGGATCAGGGTGTTGGACTTAACGAACATGCTGTCCGGGCCTTATTGCACACGACTTTTGGCAGACCTTGGTGCCGAAGTGATCAAGGTTGAGCCCATGCATGGTGATCACAATCGTGGACGAAGGCCTGTGCGAGAAGGTTTAAGTACTTTTTTTGGGCACCTCAATTGTGGCAAGAAAAGTGTCGTCTTGGACCTCAAAACTGAGGATGGCTTAAAGGCGGCACTTGCTATTGCAAAGCAGAGCGATGTTGTAGTTGAGAATTGGCGACCCGGCGTAGCGGATAGATTGGGCTTAGGCTATGAAGCCTTGAATCTACTTCGACCCGAAATTGTTTTTTGTTCAATTTCAGGCTTTGGACAAGTTGGCCCCAGTTCCCAGCGCCCAGCCTACGCGCCAATCATTCATGCTGCAAGTGGCTTTGATCTTGCTCAGATGGAATACCAAGCTGGTGAAAAACCCCAAAATACAGCAACCTATACGGCTGATGTATTCGGCGGTATGTCAGCGTTTGCAGCCATTCAGGCTGCACTTTTTCATCGTCAGCGCACTGGGCAAGGGCAATACATCGACGTTTCACTTCTGGACGGCATGCTCAATATTTTGGTGGCTGAATGCCAAGAGTGGCAAACACCCACCAACGCACCTAGTCGTGTTTATCCGCCGCTAAGGACGGCAGACGGCTTTCTCGTGATTGCACCTACCAGTCAAAAGAATTTTGAAGCATTGGTCAAGGTGATCGGTCGTCCAATGTGGCTTACAGATACTCAGTTCGTCAATACGGTAGCCAGAGAAAAAAATTGGACTTTGCTGATGTCGCTCATTGAGGAGTGGACATTGATGCACACCAGTTTGGATTGTGAAACGCAGCTTGCTACAGCGGGGGTGCCGTGCACGCCTTACTTAACTACAGAACAAGCCATGCGAGGGCCGCAAATGAAAGCGAGGGGTGCTACCACTTTAGTGAATGATGCAGTAGGTGCTTATCTTGTACCGAACGCGCCATTTCAAATGCCTGGCCTTAACACATCACCTAGGCAGCATGTGCCGGCTTTAGGAGAACACACACAGAGTGTCTTGAAAGAACTTGCCAATATGCAGTCGAGCGCTGCGTGATGATATAAAAAATTGGAGATAGATCAATGAAACAAGTTTTCAAGTTCGGTTTTCAAGCCTTCACAACATGCCTGATTCTGCTTGGTGTAGTGGGTGTTTCAAGAGCTGCAGATTTTCCATCTAAGCCTGTGAAATTTGTCGTATCTTGGTCTCCTGGAGGCGGTGCAGATGCTCTGGCAAGGCGATTGGCCAAAGGCTTAGCTGAGAAATGGGGCCAGCCGGTCATTGTAGAAAATAAGCCCGGGGCAGATGCAACGATTGGAATTCAATCCATGCTTCAATTTCCTGCCGATGGCCATACGATTGGCTTGATCATTACTTCGCACACGGTGCATCCTAGTGTGCGAAAGGTATTGCCCTATGACTTGCTAAGAGATTTTGTGGGAGTGACCAATGTCATGGAGGCTCCCAATTTATTGGTAGTCAATCCTAAGCTACCTGTGAAGAATTTGTCTGAATTGATTGCCCTAGGTAAAACGCGGTCGCTCAATTTTGCTGCGCCTGGTTTGGGCGGACCAGGTCATTTGGGTGGCGTCATGTTCAATAGCATGACTGGTCTGAATGCCATGCATATCCCCTATCCTGGTGGTTCGCCTGCCCTGATGGGTGTAGTGCGAGGTGATGCAGATTTTATGTTCACAACCATGCTTTCAGGCATGCCACAAGCCAAATCAGGACAAGTCAAAGCGATCGCCATCACGAGCATGGAAAGATCGGCACTGGAGACGGAAATTCCAACAGTCTCTGAGTCAGGACTCAAAGGCTTTGAGTTGGTCACTTGGTATGGAATTATTGCTAAGGCAGGCACACCAAAGAACATCCTAGAAAAGCTGGCTTCTGACATTGAGTCGGTTGCTAAAAGTCCAGACGTAACGTCTTTTTTAGTTAAAGAAAATGCACGTGTTGTTGCAAGTTCACCTGAAAAATTTGGACTTCAACTGAAAAACGAAGTCAAAAAATGGGCTGAGATCGTTAAGCAAGCCAATATTCAGCCAGAGTAAGAAGAAAGCAACCCATGAATCAAAAAACCAGTATTTTTGCAATCGGTGACGTAGCGGTTAATCGTGATCAACCCGACTCAATTTTTGAATTGGTCAGTGCAGACATTCAAAAAGCAGACTTTGCATTTGCGCAAATTGAAGCAATCTATGCAAAGTCCGGCGAAGTTAATGTGAGTGGAACTTCATCGCCGCTGCGCGGAGATCCAGAAAATGTTGCAGCCATAGGACGAGCTGGTTTTAACCTAGCTTCATTTGCTAGCAATCATTGTATGGATTACGGCATTAGTGCATTTAAAGAAACCATTCAACATTTTAAGAACGTGCCCGGCATGAACGTCTTTGGCGCTGGAGAGAATCTGGCTGAAGCAAGAAAACCAGTCATCGTGGAGCACAACGGCAACAAGATTGGTTGGTTGGCCTACTGCTCTATCTTGCCGATAAGGTATTGGGCAGATATCGATCGCCCTGGCTGTGCGCCAGCTCGAGCGCGCACTATTTATGAAACCCTAGAGCCTGATCAACCTGGTACACCGCCACGCATCTTGACCTACCCGCATGATGAAGATTTGGCGAACATGATGTCTGACATCAAGTCTCTCAAAGAGAAAGTTGATGTGGTTATTGTGTCCATGCATTGGGGCTTACACTTTAAAGAAGGCGAGTTAGCCACGTATGAAACCAAATATGCCAAGCTGGCCATTGATGCTGGTGCAGATGTTATTTTGGGACACCACCAGCACATTTTGAAGCCGATTGAAATTTATAAAGGCAAACCCATTTTTTATGGACTCGCTAATTTTGCTTTTGACATGTACTACCAGCCTGGTGAATTAGAAAAACCCGAGCGGATTGAGCGCCGACAACGGCTACACCCAGGGTGGACACATGACCCTAGCTATCCTACCTTCCCATTTCCTGTTGACTCTCGAAAAGGAATGGCTGTTTTTTTAGACATTGACGATCGCAAAGTTAGTCGTGTGAGATGGCAACCCACAATGATTAACCAAAAATCGCAACCCAGGTTGCTAAAAGCCACTGAGCCAGAGTTCAATGAGGTTTTGGCTTATATGAAAAAAATCACAATCGCCCAGAAAATTCCAACTCAGTTCAAAGTGGATGGAGATTTCATCATTTCCGAAAGCATATGAAAATTTATGGAAATTCAGAAAGCATAGAAAATGCGATTCGGCAAATATTGTTTGAAAAGTCTGAGGAAGGCATTGCACGGATCACTTTGAATCGACCCGAAAAACACAATGCTATGACTGTTCCTATGCGCACTCGATTGATGGCATTACTTCAGCAATGTGATCTGGATGAAACTGTCAAAATCATTGTCATTGCGGGTAATGGAAAGTCGTTTTGCAGCGGTAATGAAATAAACGAGGACTGGGGTCAACGAGTGCCAGGGCAGAAGCGAATGTCTTTGACTATGGCCAACCGTTATGCAAGTGATCTTAACTACGGGCGCCAAGGTTTCAGTCAAGCGCTCACGCGTTCTAAGAAGATCACTATTTTGGCACTTCATGGCTATTGCGCTGCAGCAGCCTATTTCATGATTGCAACCCGTTGTGACTTGGTCGTAGTCAATCCTAGCTCCAAAATAGGTGCTTTAGAAGCTCGCTTTTTAGGACCTGCTGGTGCAGTCTCTGCTGTACATATCAATCGTATTTTGGGTACGAAGGCAGCAAGAAGGTATGGCTATACCGGTGCAGCCATGTCCGGCGATGATGCGCTGCGAATTGGGCTTGCGCACAGTTGTGTACCTGATGAAGAAATGGCTACGGAAGTAACTGCAATCGCAGAAAGACTTGCCAAGCAACCCGAACCCATTCTTGCTTACTACAAATCAAGAATATGCGCATCGGAGTCACTTTTCCAAACAAATGTTCGCGAAATCAGCGGTCTGCTGTTCTCGCATTTTCTTCAAGCCGGTGATGATGAAGCGCATTTTTGGACACAAGTTAAAAAATCGGGTGTCAGCGGTGCATTGGATGCAGACAAAGCGCGTTTAGCTGCGGCTACACAGAAATTGAGTGACGCATGATTGATTTAAAACTAAGTGGTGCCTTAGCAACCATCACGCTACAAGAGCTTGAACCTTTGTCGCGACATGACATTGAGTTTGCACTTGAACTGAGAAACGTCATCAGAGATACTGCTGATGATGACAACGTGAAAGCCATTATTTTAAGAACTGAGGGCTCAGATTTTTGTTTGCCACCTACTGCTTCTGACTTAAAAATTGCTGCAGATTCAAGAATCAAGAAAGCAGCGGCATGGCATGCTGCGTACAGTGCTTCCGCAGGCTTGTATCAAAACATGGTTTATTGTAAAAAATTTATTCTGACTGTCACCAGAGGGCAATGCGCTGGTGCCGGCAGTATGTTGGTTCTGTGCTCCGACTTCACTGTGTCATCTTTTGATGCCACTTTTGCGGCGCCTTTTGCTCAATACCCTGAAAGTAACTTGGTACTTGCCGAATTGACCATGCGATTGAATCGTGCAAAGTCTTGGATGCTGGGAGGAAGTGCTTGGTCCGCAGAAAAAGCTCTTCATGCAGGATTGATTAATCAAGCGGTAGATGCAGCGGACTTAGATGCTTGTGCTGTATCTGCTGCTAAAGCAGCAGCGCTAATGCCTTTAGACGGTGTGGCCATGACCAAAGTATTGCTTGAATCCTTTCTGGACACACAAGGCGTTGGACAAGATTTCGACATGGCCGACTTTTATGCCAGTTCTATGCTTGCAGCGCAGACCCAAAGCAGAGAGAAATGATCATGCATCCAGCAAGCGTTCGTTGTGAAAGAAATGAGGGGTCGCAGATTGGGCGTTTGATCATTGCGCGACCTGACGCTAAGAATGCTATTTTGATTGAAATGGTAGGTCTGCTTTTACAAGGCCTTGATCATTTTGCGAAGAACGACGATGTCAAGGTCATCGTGATTTCAGCGGAAGGTTCAGACCTTACTTCCGGCTTTGATCCATCCCAAGTTGAACTCATTTACAAAAGCGCACCGGGCGGTGCAGTTAAGAAAGTACCCAGTCAACGAGCGCGTTTGATGGCGCTCAACTTGATGTGGTGGGGGCCGGATGGCCTTTATACGCGCATTCTGCATAGCCCTAAAGTGACAATTTTGGCAGCAAAAGGAATGTGCTACGAGGTGGGTCTTTATCTAACGCTTTGTTGTGACTTGGTGCTAGCTGATTGTTCTGCCCGTTTTGCAAACCCACGCTGGCGCCATGTTGGAGTAGATGGTGACCTGTCCATGTTGGTAAGCGCAGTCGGACTTAAAAGAGCAAAAGGGCTGCTCATTTTTGGAGAAACATGGTCTGCTTCACAAGCCCATTCGTATGGTTTGATTGATGAGCTTATTGATGCCCAGGATTTAGAAAGCGAAGTTCTCAAACTAGCAACTTTCTGTACGCAGGTGATGCGAGATGGTATTGCTGCTGAAAAGCATGTGGTTTTTGCGTCGCTGGCCAAGATGCAAATTACGACAGGATTTGCTGCTGCAACCGCGGTTGGTGCTTGGGCAAGTAATCTTCATTTTAGAGATGGGGAATTTAATTTCTTGCGAGAAGTGCGGACACATGGGCTAGAAAATGCGCTTCGCAATGCTGAATTTTATTTCTCAGCGTTATGACTGTCATCTAAATAATGACTTTTTTCTTGTGAGTTGAAGGAGAAACTGAATTGAGTCTTGGTCCTTTATCAGGCCTTCGCATTGTTGAGTATTCAGCCTTTGTTGCTGCACCTCTGGCGGGTATGTCATTGGCGCAATTGGGCGCTGAAGTTATCCGCATTGACCCTCCCGGTGGGAATATTGATTTCCGAAGAATGCCTCGATCCGTTAGCGGTGACAGCATCTATTGGGCTGGGCTTAACAAAGGAAAAAAATCAGTTGTGCTCGATTTGTCGACTCAAGAAGGGCAGGAGACTGCGCAGAAAATTGTTTGCTCGCCTGGAAAAAATCAGGCATCTTACTGACCAATCTGCCTGCACGAGGCTGGATGGATCCCGAACGTTTAAAAGCTTTGCGTCCTGACTTAATCACTGTTCGCTTAACTGGAAACCACGATGGTTCTGCTGCAATGGACTACACGGTCAATTGCGCAAGCGGTTTTCCAATTGCAACAGGTAATACCAGGGACCCAGTCAATCACGTGCTGCCCGCTTGGGATGTGGCTGCTGGCTTGTATCTCGCATTGGCTATTGTGGCCGCAGAAAGAGTTAGAAATGAAACAGGTCAAGGGCAAGAAATCAATCTAGCTCTATCCGATGTAATGCTGGCAACAGTTGCCAACTTGGGTTATGTGGGTGATGTGCAGGTAAATGGCGTGAACCGAGAACCCATTGGCAATTACCTCTATGGTGCATTTGGTCATCACTTCTCTACTTCTGATTCAAGAGAAATTATGGTTGTGGCAATTTCTCCGAAGCAATGGAAGTCAATTTGCCATGCAACACAACTCTCCGAACAATTGACCATGATTGGTCCTATGTTGGGTTTAGATTTACAAACAGAAGAAGGTCTTTATAAAGCACGCGAAGCAATCAGTGCAGTCTTGAAGCCTTGGTTTATCAAAAGAACACTAAAGGAAGTCGCTGAAGTATTTAATGCAGCCGGGGTGCTGTGGGGACCTTATCAGGACTTTGCGCAATTGGTAACTCAAGATCCACGTTGTTCTATCGCCAATCCAATGTTTGGAGAAGTTGAGCAGTTGCGAATTGGGAAAATTTTATCGCCACGTAGCCCGCTTCGGTTTTCATGGAGCGGCACGCCAAAGCCATTGCTTGCCCCTGAGTTAGGCGAGCATACATCAGAAGTCATTGCCAACGCTCAAACTTTTTTCTAAATTGATCATGTCACATCTGTCAGGACTCAAAATATTAGACCTAGGCTCAGCCTTGGCTGCGCCCTTTTCAGCCATGTTGTTGGGAGAGCTGGGAGCATCAGTGATCAAAGTAGAGAAGCCAGGACGTGGCGACTTGATTCGATTCACAGACGACTATGTGGGCAAAGGTGAAAGCGGCTACTTTTTGGGAATTAACCGTGGTAAAGAGGGAATCACTGCAGACATTCGCACTGTTGTAGGGCAGAGAATTATCCGCGCACTTGTCCTTGACTGTGATGTACTGGTAGAAAATTTTCGCTCGCACCGAATGGAGGAATGGGGATTAAGCTATGAGCAATTAAAAGAAATCAATCCACGTCTCATTTATTGTTCTGTATCCGCTTTTGGAAATGCCAAAGGTATGGAAGAGGATGGCGGAAACGACATTATTGGGCAAGCTTATTCGGGATTGTTAGATGTTACGGGAGAGCCGGACTCAGGTCCATCCAAGACAGGTACGCCGGTTGTCGATGCTTCCGCTGCCATGCTATCGACAATTGGTATTTTGGCTGCCTTGCATAAACGCGCATCGACTGGCTTTGGAGAGCACATTCAAGTCTCGCTCTTGGAAGCCGCCTATGCATTGATGCCTAACTATGTCGTCAGTGTTTTAAATGGTGAGCCAAATTACACAAGGCAAGGAAGTGGCCATCCGCAACTCGTTCCATATCAAGCCTTTCCTACCATGGACGGAAGTTATATTGTGGTGGGAGCGTTTCATAGAGCATCATGGCGACAGCTATGTACCGCTTTAAATCAAGAGAACTTGATGCTCAATGAAAAATTCAAGGAAAACTGGGATCGCGTCAAAAACAGGAAAGAACTAATTGCAATTCTGGAACCTATTTTTTTACAGCGCACTAGGGAAGATTGGCTCGATCACTTTTCGAAATATGAAGTGATGTGCGCACCAGTTCTTTCAATCAAAGACTCCATGCAATTCTTCGATGAGCGAATGGACGGTTTAGTGATTGAAACTGAGCATAGCAAGCTTGGAAAACTTAGAGAAATTAGATCTCCAATTACGTTCAGTTCGTCGCCACCCGTAGTCACGCGGGCAGCACCTTACTTGGGTGAACATACGCATTCTCGCTTGTTGAAGTTGGGATTTACCGAGCAAGAAATTGTGGATTGGAAATCTCAAGGCTTGATTTGAAAGACGACAGTTTGAAAGTCTGATGCGAATGCTTATTTTTTAGAATTTTTGGTTTTTTCCAATTGCTTCCAAAATGCAGATGCGGCAACAGACATGCTGAATCCTTTTCTACGGGTCATGATGATGGGCCTAACAGCTCGAGGTGACTGCAATGGTCGCGCGACTAAACCAGAGCGATGACATAGCTGAACCGCGTGCTCCGGCACAATACCCAAACCAAATTTGGCTGTGACCAAGCCAGCCAGAGACCCAAAATTTCCGACTTCCATACCGCTGTCTCCTACTTTGGCAGCGGTTAAAAGGGGCATCATTTGTTGGCGCACAGTCCCTGTTCGTACCATATGAACAAAATTACGATTCTCTAAATCACTCAGCTTTATGGTTGTTTCTTTTGCAATGGGGTCATCTTCAGGACAAATAAGGTAATAGCGTTCTTTGAATAAAAGAATGTTATCGAATTCTTCGTCAGATCCAGGCTGGGCACTCACACCAAAATCAGCTTCATTCCGCCTAACCATTTCCATGCACCGTTCGGTCGTGACGTCATGAATACGCAAATCTATTTCAGGGTATAGATTTCTAAATTCAGCAAGCCGTCTGGGCATCCAGTCTGCAGCAAGGGAGGGTGTTGTTGCAACAGTGACTCGGCCTTTACTGAAACTAGCACGGTCCATTAACTCTGCAAGCGACGACTTGATCTCGGCTGATATTCGATGTGCACCAAAAGAAAAAATGACACCTTCTGGCGTTAGTGAAACATTTCTTGTGTCTCGGTCAAAGAGCTTTGCGCCGACTTGATCCTCAAGTCTGCTGATCATTTGACTGAATGTGGATGGCGAAACGTGGCACCTTTTGGCTGCCAATACGAATCGACGTGTTTCCTCTAGAGCTAAAAATGCATCAATAGAACGGCCAGTTAGGTTGTGATTCATGTTTTGATTGTTTCGAAAAACAGAATGATTATTTAATTAATACCAGTTTACACAAATAACATTCAGCTACATAGTCGTATCTTGAAGTTATTAAATTAACTGAATCAGTTCGATGCATTCCAAGTAGCCAATCGCTGTGGTAAATGGAATAAAGTTTGATTGGTTCTTAGCCACTAAGTGTTAAATGATCAATATCCCAAATTCCAACTTCACTCGCCCTGAGATGTTTTCGTCTGATGTTTTGACAATGGACGCGAAATGGTATCCACTGCCGCATAGGGGGAACGATCATCCTTTGGAGGGATGGGTGCGGCCTTTGCTCTTTGATGTAACCAATGGTGGTTGGATCAGCTTGCTGAAAGCCAAGGGCAAAGGCACGATTCAGAGACACCGCCATGCTGCAGCGGTTACGGCATGGACTCTTGATGGTTCATGGGGATACAGAGAGCATGACTGGCTAGCCAAAGCTGGAAGCTTTGTTTACGAGCCCGCTGGCCACATTCACACCCTTTATATCGATGAAGAAGTAGGGCACATGACGGCACTTTTTCACGTCTATGGGCCAGTGATTCATTTGGATCCAAATGGCGATGTTACAAGTTATGACGATGTTTACTTGCGCTTAGACAGATATATAAAGCATTGCAAAGAAAGCGGCGTTAGTCAGGAATGGGTCGAATCCTTGATCCGTTAACTTTATAAATGGAGAAAAAAATGTACAAATTAAGTCGAGTTTTTTTATTTGTAAATTTCGTGCTGTTTCATCTATGCGCATACTCCCAAACTTACCCTAATAAACCGATTAACTTTATAGTTCAGTATGCGGCGGGCTCTGGTGCTGATCAGCTTGCACGCGTGATCTCTGAGTCAGTCCAACGCGCTAGTCCTAATACTAATATCGTGATCAAAAACACACCGGGTGCGCTTGGTGTCATTGGAACGACGGCACTGGTTCGCAGTCCAGCTGATGGTTATACCGTTGGAATATGCAGTGCCTCTGTTAACTCAATTGCCAATTCATTGGTTAAATCTCTACCTTACGATACTTTTGCAGACTTCACTTTCATTGAGCCTCTGGCTGCTTATACCTATGTTGTGACAGCAGCGCCTGAACTTAAGTTTGGTTCCCTCGACGCCATGGTGAAGCAGGCAGTGGCAAAGCCTGATTCCTTAAGTTATGTGTATGCGAACGCAACTGCACAAGTTTTATCCGCAACACTTATGAAACAGTTAAATTTGCGATTACTGCCTGTGCCTTACAAAGCAACTGTGGAAGGGCTAGCCGATATTTCTCAGAACAGGGTCTCCTTGGGAATCACAGATGTGGGCACAACTTTGTCAATGATCAAATCTAATCGCGTAAAGCCCTTAGTGGTAATTTCATCACAACGTTCTATCAATTTACCGGATGTTCCAACTCTTTCTGAGCAAGGTAATGCGCCAATACAGGTAGTCGCTTGGGCGGGCATTTGTGGCCCAAAAGGAATGTCTACAGAAGTAACTGCATGGTTACGCGATCAGGTTCGCAAAGCTCGCAGTGAAACTGAAAATTTGGAGAAATTTAAACTGTTAGGACTTGATCCCTTGGAATTAGGAAGTGTTAGCTTTACCGATTTCGTGTTGATGCAGTCCAAATTATGGTCAGTGGCTGCACGCGAGGCTGGTGTTAAACCAGAGTAGCGGCTATGCAAACACCCAAAATGCATTTATTTCAAATGCTGTTACACACCAGCATAACTCATACCCTAATGGGTTGGTCTGATCCAATCGATCAGCAGTTAGAGGGCTTGGAAGATTATGGATATTGGCAAGACATTGCTCGAACTTTAGAGCGTGGTTGTTTTGATGGTGTTTTTTTTGCTGACAGTCCCGCTACTCATGGCGTTTATCAAGGAAGTTTTAAACCCTCGGTGGAATATGGAGTTATCTGGCCAAATCACGATCCCATGCCATTGGTTGCAGTGATGAGTGCAGCAACCAGACACCTTGGTCTGTGCGTTACATTGTCGACGAACGGAACATCTCCCTATCTTGCAAATCGACGAATTTCTACACTCAATTATCTAAGCCGAGGGCGAGTCGGATGGAATATTGTTTCGGGTTTTAGTAAAGCCGAACACCTTGCTTGCGGCCTGGGAAAACAAGTTGAACACGATGAGCGATATGAAATGGCTGATGAGTTCATGGAGATATGTTATCAATTGTGGCGTGGTGTTCCAGCTGAAGCCATTTTGAGAAATAAGTCAACGGGCAAATTTGCTGACTCAGATTTGATCCGCGAGGTTGATTTTGAAGGCCAGTACTATCGCTGCAAAGGCGTTGGGCCTGTCTTACCTTCACGATTTGGACAACCTGTTTTATTTCAAGCTGGATCCTCTGGACGGGGTATGCAATTTGCTATGAAACATGCAGAGGTAATTTTTGGCATTCAATCGCATGTGCCCGGCATGCAAAAAGCGACAGCTTCTCTCAAGGCAGAAGCGGAAAAGTATGGCGCCAATGATCCGAAGATCATTTTTGGTTTGCAACCAATCGTCCGCAGTACAGAAGCTGAAGCAAGACGGCGTATGGAGGAGTTAAAAGAACGAGTTCCTTTGGAGGCAAATCTTGCGCGTATGTCTGGTGTATTTGGCATGGATTTGAGTCAGTTCGATCCAGATCTTCCGCTGACAGATTCCTCGCATTCTCAGGGGTCGCGAGGTTTGATGGCGTCTGCTATGACCAATGAAAAAGGCGAGCAAGTCACTCTTCGCGAAGTTGCCAAAAAATGGGCCCTTGGCCCCACCATTCCACAAGTGGTTGGAACACCTGAAATGGTAGCAGGTGAAATTGAGCGAATTTGGCGAGAGACTGGATGTTTAGGATTTAACTTAAGTCCAACGACTAATCCTGACAGTGTGAATGACTTTGTTGACCATGTGATTCCTATTTTGCAAAAACGTGGTGTTTTCAGAACTTCGTATGAGCATGACACCCTGCGCGGCAATCTCATGAATTAATTGGAGTATGTCGTGCCAAGCTCAACTTTTGACTCACGTGAGTTGCGCAATGTCTTAGGTACTTTTGTAACGGGTGTGACTGTAGTTACCACTCGAAACACGGAAGGTAAGCCTTTTGGCGTTACTGCTAATTCTTTTAGCTCCGTTTCGTTAGATCCGCCCCTGGTCCTTTGGAGCCAGTCTGTTACCTCGAGCAGTTATCCTGCTTTTAGGTCTGCAGATTATTTTGCGGTAAATATCTTAGCTGATGATCAAGTTAGGCTTTCGAATCACTTTGCGAAATCAGCAGAGGACAAATTAAAAGGGATCGATTGCATTTTAGGAATTAAGAATATTCCTTTGCTGCAAGGTGCCGCAGCGCATATTGAATGTCGCAAAGTAGATGCATATCCTGGTGGTGATCATGTAATTTATTTAGGCCATGTTGAGCGCGTCACGCAAGGTGTTGGAAGACCACTCGCATTTGGACAAGGTCGTTATATGGTTCCTTATGCACATGATCTTGGTCCTATGTCACTTGGATTGAAGCTTGAGCATCCTGTCAGCCCAAAAGCTATCGACATCGCAGGCGATGCATTGCGAGATATCAGTCAACAATTAGGAAACTACACACTTTGTCTTTCCGTTTGGGGGAACCATGGACCAACTGTTATCAGATTCGAACCGGGGCTTCAGCCTGTTAGCAAGTTGCTTAGAACTGGATTGGTCACAAGTGTCACTCGTTCCGCTACCGGACGCGCCTTTGCAGCCTTTATGCCAGAGGAAATAACACGAAGTTTTATTGAAGAAGATTTTAGGCTGTCTCGTTTTTCTGATGAAAGTGAAATATTGCAACGCGATGTATTTAAGTGTGAATTAGAAGCTGCCTATAAAACAGGAATTACACGTTCTGCAAATCTAGAGCCATCCCTAGTGCATGGCATTTCTGTTAATGCATTCAGTGTCCCAATTCGAAATTCTCATGATCAAATGATCATGGCACTTACGGTTGTTTCTAGAGCTGATAGATTGAGCTCTGATCACTTGGGGGTAGTACCGTTACATTTGAAGCAAGCCGCTTCAAATATACAAATCTCTATAAATAAAGAATCGTTCAAATAGTGCCATTTTAAGATCTCTGTATTTGATTGTGATTTGTTGAGACAGCTGTGGTTGGGTCGTTAAAATTTAATCAACTAAGTTGCTTCCACATTTACTTCCACACCACTGTAGATCGCTTGTAACCTATTGATTTTAAATAGGTTTTATTTCTTGAAGCTGCTCATAATCCTTTGGTCCCAGGTTCAAGTCCTGGTGGGCCCACCACTTAAAAAGCTACTTACAAGTAGCTTTTTTCATGCCTTTTAGCTGCAGATACACGCATTTAAAAGCAGTTTTCTCGAGTGAAACAGCGAATTTTCTGTTGAGTTAGCGCAGAACAAATCTCAAGTGTTTTAGCGGCTAAAAACCGCCTAAATTTGCTTAAAAATCCAGCAAATTTCCCTATTTCTTCCACACTGCTTCCACACTCTTGGTTCGACTCCTATAAGTCGTTGATCTGTATGAGGAAAATATTTCTTAAACGGACTTTGTGTTTGTTTAAGAAAATCGCCATTAAAGGAGAACACAATTAAGGAAATTGAAGGTGAAAATTTTTATCAGTAATGTATTGAAACTAAATTCACCACAATTGAAAATTGTCTTTTCTTGGGACACTATGACACATGCCCTCAAACTATTTTTGGCCATCTTCTTGAGCCTGTTGTTAGCCTTCCCCTCATTTGCTCAGCACTCACACGGCAAGGGTGCGCTTCAACTAAGTTTGAACGGCGATGTCCTGCAAGGTCAGTGGACCATGCCAATGGAAGCATTGCTCGGTTTTGAGCATTTGCCCCAAACGGCTGCGCAAACCGATGCCATGAACCAGTTGCAGAGATCTTTGCAAAACGCCAGTTATTTCATTGAATTGCCAGTGGAGGCAAAGTGTCAGCAACTTGAAGTTAAGGCTGAATCAGACATGTTTCAGGGCATCAAAGGCAAAGGGCACAGCGATTTGAACTATGCTTTCAAATTCAAGTGTGTCAACCCACAAGCTTTGACTAAATTTGTCTTTCCATTTTTCAAATCGCACATCCGTTCAAACCAGTTGAAATTGGAATGGGTGTCTCTGGGCGCTCAAAAAGCTACAACTGTGCGCTCTGGTAAGCCATCTTTTTCACCATGACAGTTGCCGCACTTGAATTGCAAAACATTGAGTTTTCTTGGCCTCAACAAGCTAAGCCCTTGTTTGCCATTGCTGAGCTTACTTTGCAGCAAGGTGAAACTTTATTCATTGGTGGCCCAAGTGGTTGTGGGAAAACAAGCTTGCTCAGCTTGATCACTGGCATACAAGTAGCGCAGCATGGAACTTGTAGGGTCTTGGGAACAACAATGAACCAGTTGTTGCCTTCTGATCGCGATCGATTCAGAGGCGAGCATCTAGGCCTTATATTTCAGCAGTTCAATTTATTGCCATTTTTAACTGTTCAAGAAAACATTGAATTGCCTAGTAAGCTGTTTGACAGGCGGTTCAAGAAATCAACGCAACTTTTTGGCAGTGTTCAGGCACATGTAGACAGGCTTTGCGATGCACTTCATTTGGAGCCGGCCTTGCGTCACCGGCGAGCCAATCTTCTGTCCGTTGGCGAGCAGCAACGAGTGGCCGCTGCCAGGGCGCTACTAGGTTGCCCCTCATTGATTGTGGCCGACGAACCTACCTCTGCGTTAGATGAAGATAACAAAATAGATTTTTTGAATCTGTTGTTGTCAACAGCCAGCGCCCAAAAAACCAGTGTGATCACGGTCAGCCATGACATGCGAATAGCATCTAATTTTGATCGCGTTTTTTTAATGCCACGCCAGGAGTCCCAAAATGTTTTGG
>Ga0214919_10003480_pt1 | contig 23750 bp, 20 predicted proteins | sample LL1503_MetaG_FD_177994 | JGI IMG/M metagenome (GOLD analysis project Ga0214919, IMG submission 177994) | Freshwater microbial communities from Lake Lanier, Atlanta, Georgia, United States - LL-1503 | ecosystem: Environmental > Aquatic > Freshwater > Lake | place: USA: Georgia | collected... | reverse complement strand
CCCCAAAGGCATTAAAATGAGGCGTTAGTTTATTTGCTGCAATTAAATCATGGTTAATCCATCCAAAACTAAATCCCTTTTCACCTTCGGCCGTACTAGTCATTACGCGGCCTTGGTATTTTGGTAAAACAATTAAAGAAGCATCTCCATTTTTTAACAACACTAAATCCTTGTGGTATTTTTTTAAAAAAGCAAGATCATAACCAAAAGAACCTTTTTTATTTTCATCCGCGACACTTACTTGGGTATTTAAATTATTAAAGGGCTTGTCTAGATAAAAATAGGCGGTTGAAGCAAGCTCATCAGTTCGGTAAAAATTCATTCCAAAATTTTTATTATCAAAAAATGGATTGTTGATCCCTCCTTCAAAATTCGTATCTAATATTCCATAAGTGATGGGTGGTTTGCCCTTTAAATTAAATATATCACTGCCAAGGCGACTGCCTTCTTGTTTAATGAAAAAAACAGGTTTAATATTTGCGCCATTTTTTATTAGTGTTCTAATTTTTTCAACCGAGCTATTCCCTATTTGCTGAATGGTCACTTTACATTGACTTTGAAAATAAATTGGGTCTGGCACATGATATCTATAAAAACAATACTCCCCTTTTTTATCATCTGAAATCAAGGAGCCTTGAAATTGGTCTTGATACTCTCCTTGGCCCCATCCTGAACCAATATAATCTTCCGTTCCTGTGCCTGATAGTGAGGGCAATTTGCTATCGCCATCTAAATACACTTTCACTTCCCCTTCACCAAACCAGGTATCTCGTAACATGCTATCACTTACAACTGAAATATTGGCCCCAATGAATCGTCCTTTACCATTGATCGTAGGTAAAATCTCATAATCTTTACCCAGCATAGTTTTTGCTATATGATGCCAATATGCATGAAAGTACATAGCATCATCAGGTACTTTTTCTGAAGTATAATTTATATCATACCATACGAGTGCATGCGAACTTGACTCATTCACTAAAACAATTTTTGCTGCTGTTCGAAATGGCATTGGTATTGTAAAATTAAAAGAGCGTCCTTCTGGATTAGAAAACAATGCATTTTTATACGCTTTAGATTTACCCAGTCCTAAACCAAAAAAATCACCAATGGGTGCTGAAACTGCGGGCGTTTTACTTCCATCCCAATACATCTCAATGCGCACATGTTGCATTTGTTCAGCTGATCTTGGTATGGTGCCGCTTAACCACATGCGTCTAACAATACCAGCACCAGTAGCATCTAATAAAGTAATTTTTTCGCCGGCTTCTAAGGTAATAAATGCACGACCCTTTGCCCCCTTATTCGTTATACCTGCACTGCCTTTGGCACCAGTTGGGTTTTCAGGACTTACCCAAATTGTTTTTATTTGATTTGAGGGTGCTTTGTATAACTCCTGTGCGAAAGTTTTTGAAACAAATGCGTTCACAACAAAAACTAAAACCAATAAATACAGTTTGTTTTTCATAGCTTAAATTTAGCAACAATTAGGGGAACCATCACATGATTTTATAATGGCTTCAGTAAGGCCTCTTTGAATTTCAAGTTCAGTGGCTTGCCGAATAGATACAATTTTTATAGTATAATGTAATGTCGCTCCGGCGAATGGATGATTCGCATCCACCAAGATAGTGTCATTGTTTTTTTGTAATAATTTTGCTTCAGTGCCATCAGGTATTTGAATAAAATTGCCAATTTCAAAACACCCCACATTTTCAAATAAAGCGTTGGGGAATGTTTTAATTAATTTATCATTCGTTGCTCCGTAAGCATGCTGCGGAGGCAGGGTTATTTGTACTTCATCATTCACCTGATGACCTTCTAGTGCCTTTGCGACCATTGGGAAAATAGCAATAGCGCCATGTACATATTCCTCTGGTTCAAAATCGAGGTTCGAAAATACTTCGCCTTCCTCATCCACCGAAATTGTATAATGTATGCCAACAACTTTATTTTTTTCAACTTGCATTTTAACTAAGGTTAACTTTTAGTTCTTGTCCTTTCTTTAATTCAATTTTATTTTCAAAATGAAAAGTAATGCTTTGACCTTCTTTTACCATTTTTGCATTGACCATCTTTGTTCCGATATAAATCTTAGCTGCTTTAACAAGTGCTTTGGCGTCAAGGGTAATTTTATTTAAAAACAAACTGCCATATTTAACTTGGAGTATTGCCGAAAAGTTTTTTTCAGTTTGTAGTTGTTCATAGGAGCCCCAAGCAGTAGCTGATGTAAAAGGAACTTTACATTTATCTGCATTTAACTTAGGCGCAAATTTTATATACCCATTTGGGCCATCATAATCAAACCCACATGCTGAAATAAAAGTACCATAACTCGCCATTGCGCGCGCATAGTGATCACTACACTCAATTTCATTGAATGGATTTCGTTTTCCTGCATAGTATCGATCATGAATCATCCTAGTTAATATGAGTGCTTCATCTGTCATACCTTCTGCCATCATATGTGAAGCTACCTGATGCTCAAAGCCACTCATACATTCATGAAAATATCCTAGCTGCCAAGTCGTTTTTTCACCATACGGTTTTGCTTCATTACTTGGATTGGTATTCATCACCATACCCCCTTCGCCGGCAAGTGCATATGGACGCCAACCTCTTCGCTCCTTAATATAAGGTCCAACATCAGGTGTAAAATTATATTTCCACAATGCCTTAAGTGCAGATATGGTTTTTTCCTTGTCAATAATTCTGCCTAAACCAACTTGGTGTGCCCAACTTTGCCCATACACTTGATCAATATGACATGTATTGTAGGAGCCTAGTTTTTCTCTTCCTTTAATTTCATCTGGTTTATGAATAAAGTATTCTCCATTGAAAAGTTTTTCATCCATATTTTTTGATCCATTGCTTACATATGTTGCACATATTTTAGCAAATCCAGCATCACCCATTTCTATGGCCATTTGTTCACTCGCTTTTACTGCCGCAATACACATGCCTACCAACCACGCTATTTCACCATCCCAAACGGCATCTAATGTATTTTCAATCGGCGTATCTTCCATACCATCCCCATTTTTATCCTGATTTAAAACCCAGGTGGTTGCTAACTTTATTTTATCCCAATTTTTTTGTAAAAATGTTTTATCTGGTGACATTTTATGCTCCCTGTATATTCTTAATATCGTACCTGCCTGTCCATCAATCGCAGGTGTTTTCACCACTTCACCACGATACAACATCATCCCATCTGATTTCAATGACAAACCTAAATCAACGCGTTCCCTTGTATCTCTTTCAATCGCAGGAAAAATACGGCCCATGGCTTGTGCATATTGCCACACATGTGTGCAGGTTCCCTCACAACAACCTACCCCTTCCCAAGCATAAAATCTGCCTGATTCAAAACGATGTGCAGTAGTGGTTGCTAATGTTGATATATTTAAAAATGTACGTTCTAAAAACCACCATGGTAATGTTGAATCATACCATGTTTGTCGCCACAATGCTGTTTGTGTTGAAAGTGCTGTTAAATTTGCAGCTACATATTTTACTACTTCAACGGCATTTTTAAATTGTAGATTATAAAAACGTCCCTTACCTTGAATGACTGGATTTAAAGTCAAATTAGCAAAATGCCAAGCAATTACATAATTAGCCTGAATGGTTTGCCCCCCCTTTATAATATAATTGGTACATACAGAATTCATTAATGGACTTGCTGATACTGACTTTTCTGTCGGTAACGAGTTTTGATTTGAAAAGGATTCCGCATTAATGGGTAAGGCAAATGAAGTATTGACTGTACATTTACCATGCATTGCACCAATTGCCATGGTACCATAATCTGGTAGCTTTTCCTGCTTTTCACTGCCATTTAACTTTACACTACTATTTAAAACCGCCAAGCCATTCAATGACTCAGAAGTATTCAATCTGATATCTGTGTCTTTTTTTGTTTTGGGCATTATTTTATTTTCCAACCAACCCAATATGGAAACAGTGATATCATTCTTTGTCTTATTTTTTATTGAAAAAGAATAGATGGTACATGGAAGGCCTGAATTTTTTTCATCCAATGGAATAAAAGGAGAATAAACGTCTGCTGTAATATCCAATCCTAAACTATGATCAATATAATGCAGCTTTGCCATTGGATAAGTGGCTTCGAATAAAATTTCATCCCAATCGGCAGCTTCTAATTTTTTTATGATTGTGTTTTTCCCTGATATAATTTTAAACGCAAAGCCTTGTTCAAGCGGTCTAATATTTTTTGCTGGTTGTACATATGCAGATCCATCTTGCGGACGTACTTTTTTACCAACATGCAAATCTGATTCCCATTCAATGGTCTTAGGATCTATCCCATTTTGATTTTCATTAAAAATATCCCATAACCAAAGTCTACCATCACCACCTAGATATACAGTACCAGTGAAAATACCACCAATGGGCATTCCAATATACTGTAACTCATTTTTTGTTTTTTTATACGTCGTCACAAATCCCCGATGATATAAAGACTTTATCCATTCCGGATTTAATTTTTTATCAATAGGTATATTATGTAATAAGGGCGATTGCACAAATGGACCTGCAATTGATTTTAAAGGAGAATTATAGATGCCTGCAGTTAAGAGCCCTGAATTTTGAATAAACTTTCTTCTTTCCATAATGATAATTTAGAATTTTATTCTTTTTTATTGTTGCGTGTGATCCTTCTTGTAATGATTTAATAAGGCGTCGCCTCCAAAATCATTTTTTAAATCTCTTATAACAGAATGAATGTGATTTGCATTATTTTGTGTGTTATCATATTCGATAATAAAACTTGGTCCTTGTACACGATAATAGGTAGGACTGCCTACTTGATTAATGGTCGTTCCAGCCCACGCAAATAAAATATTATCTAATCCAGCGGCTTGTATATCCTTGAGCATACTTTCAGCGAATAAATGGGTATACCTATTCACATACACTTTAATTAATTTTAATACCAGGGCTTGTTGATTTTCATTTAATTCTGTATACTTAAGTCCAAGTTTCGAATTTATATCTGCACTTCTTTTATCAAAGGTCAATACATCCTTATACGCAATGGTATCAATGATTGCTTTTTTTAATTGCTGTGGGTCCAAAGAATTTAGCACTTGAAATCCTTCTTCTGTTTCTTCTTTTAAAATTTCTGTGCCCTTTTTGGATCCTGTTAGTACGACTGCAGGATTAGATCCCATAAATCCAGGTGTACCTGAAACAATCATTTTTTTATCAAAAGAAAAATTGTATGAAATATGATGCCCCTCAAAGCGCCATCCCCAAATTGTTTTATTAGAAGGGATCCCGAAAATAGAAAAATGATAATTTCCTGGATCACGATACTTATCCTCTGGTTTTCTGTTTTCAATTTCTTTTAAAACCACTTCCATCGCAACAATATCGGTTGCTTTTTTATAGGCCATGTCGCTTAAACAAGAACGCAAAAGTGCAAGCCCAGCTTCAGTTTGCTGCGCATTCATTTCATTGAATGTAATACCTTTTCTTACAAATGGAACAAAGTGAAAATTATACCGCTCGTCATTGTCAAAGGGGAACAAAGTTCCTGTTTTTTGTTCGTCACTTAACAAGTCAATAAAATTATTTGCCTTTTTAACAACGTCCTGTGCTTTAACGATAAAAACAATTGAATAAATGCAAAAAACCGTCAGAAATACTTTTTTCATTTTAATTTATTTAGGGATAATGTAAGGTTTAATATTACTCGTATTAAAGTCGTTATGACTTAATTATTTTTTTTCTTTTATTTGCTTTAATAATAATTCCATTACTGTTACTTTTTCCGGATACTGATTTGCCAAATTATTTTTTTCGCCAATGTCATCTTTCAAATTATATAATTGCGGAATTTTCGCATTGCCAGTTTCTATATTTGTTGCATAGGTCATAGCATTGCCTTTTGCCGGAACAATATACTTCCAATCACCATTCACGATGGCTAAAGTTCCTGCATGTTCAACATAAGTGGTTCGCCCTTGTTTCGTTTTACCCAATAATGCATTCATATGATTCTCACTATCCATAGCATCACCGGTAGGGATTTTAAATTTAAAATAATTTGCAAAGGAGGCTAATAAATCTATCTGACTCACTAATGCAGGTGATACTTGATGTTGTATGGTTCCTGGCCAACTTACAATAAACGGCACCCTATTGCCACCCTCAAAAATACTAGACTTCCCACCGCGTAAAGGACCCAGGGGCGTATGACCATTTAACTCCGTGATGGAGCCATCTATATACCCATCATTTAATACGGGGCCATTATCACTTGAAAAAATAATCATGGTATTTTTTTCAATACCTAATGCTTTTAATTTACTTACAATTTCACCAACAATCCAATCTAATTGCAAAATTGCATCCCCCCTAAAACCTAGTCCACTAGTACCTTTAAACATAGTCGCTGGCATACGTGGTACGTGTGGCTCCGTTGAAGCATAATATAAAAAGAAGGGTTTATTTTTATTGCCCTCCATAAATTGTTTCGCCTTTTCTAAAAAGGTAAATGAAAGTTCTTCATCAGTCCACCGAGCCGTTTTACCACCAGTCATATAACCAATACGTCCAATATTATTTACAATCGTTTGATCATGACCCTGTATTGGATCCGTATGCATTTTTAATAATTCAGGATGCTCCTTTCCTGTAGGATCATCTCCTATTTTTTCTTGGTAGCTTACTTTAATAGGATCGTTTAAATCTAATCCAACTACGTTTCCATTTTCAATAAAAACAGTGGGCACCCTATCTGCAGTTGCTGGAAAAATAAAAGAAAAATTAAATCCTACTTCATTGGGCCCAGGTTTTATGGTTGCATTCCAATTCTTTTGAACTGCTTCGCCTAATCCTAAATGCCATTTCCCAACAATGCCGGTTTGATAACCTGCTTGTTGAAAGACTAACGGTAAGGTGGTTTTATTTGCTGGAATAATTAAGGCCGCATCCCCAGGTAATATTCCAGTCCCTTCTTGACGCCATGGATATCTTCCAGTCATTAATGCATAACGAGAAGGGGTGCAAGTGGCCGAGGTAGTATGACCATTACTAAAAATAATACCTTGTTTCGCTAATTGATCAATATTAGGTGTTTGTATCTTTGTTGCCCCGTTATAACTCACATCCCCATAACCCAAATCATCTGCATATATATAAATTACATTCGGTTTTTGCTGGGAAAAAGCAAATTGTACGATTAGTAAACAAATAAATGTGATTCGGAATTGCTTCATAACTAGTTCATTTAATGCTAATTGCTAATAGAAATGGCGAAATAGGTAATGGCGGATAGGGTCGTGTTTAAATACATGAATTAAATTTAATGAAAATTGGGCTAGTATTGAAAAATGGAGTGTATTAATAGAGAAATAGGTATAAGTAGTCGGATTTTTGTTCCCTTTTTTGTTTAGTGGAACATATTTGAATAGGATTGTTCAAATAACATGGCGTCATGAGACGTATTTTTGAAAAAAATATAAACTATGAAAAAATTGATTTTAGGTCTTTTATTAAGTGCTACTCTGATTTCTTGTAACAATGAAAGTGCAAAAAGAGAGAAAATAGCTAATGACAATATTAAATTTTATAGCCATGTTTGGGATGTGGCAATTGTTGAAGGAAGGGTAAATATTTTAGATACTGCTTACAGTGCTGATGTTGTTTTACATACCGTACCTGAAGTTAAAGGCGCTGCAAATGCAAAAGCATATTATGCAAACTATGTGACTGGTTTTACAGAAAGAGAATTTATCATTAAAGATATTTTTGCGCAAGGCAACAAACTAACAAAATATTGGCAGTTTAAAGGCGTGCATTCAGGAAACTTTTTTGGCATCCCTGCTACAGGCAAAAAAGTGGATGTGATAGGTTGTACGATTGCTACAATCGTAGATGGTAAAATTACAGAAGAACAAGATTTCTTTGATAACTTGGAATTTTTTAGACAGCTTGGATTAATGCCTCGCTAAATTTAATACGACAATTACAAGTAAAGGCCATCTATTTTTAGGTGGCCTTTTTTATTACTCCTTATCCGAAAGTCCTTTAATATATGCCGAAGGCGTTACGCCTTTCCTTTCTTTAAACGCATCTATAAATTTTGATCTTGATACAAAACCTGCATTAATTGAGATGGCCTCAATAGTAATATCCTTTGCTTTGCCTTGTTCAATTATTTGACATACATAATTAATTCGTTGATCATTTTTCCATTCCCCAAAAGTTTTAGAAAGAATTTTATTAAAATAGTTAGATAAAATACGCTCTGAAATTTTTAAATCAAATGACATTTGAGAAAGTGAAAACCCTTGTTTAATAAATGGAAGTGTTTCTAGGTAAGGCTTTAATGTGATATCTAAATTTTCCGAAATGGAAGTTATAGTATCTTTTTTAGCAATAATTAATTTTATCTCATCAATAATTCCCTCCTTCTCTTTAATAACTTCATAAGAAATATTTCCATATAATATTTTTGGAAATAAAAAAAGAATAAAATTTTGAATAACAAATGCGCCACCGCAAATTCTAAAAAAATATAACTCAGAAAATAAATCAGTTCCTTGTATACCCAATATACTAAACTTATGATATAGCGTTGTCATGTGACCCAAACTATTGGAAGCAATTAAAAGCTGAATAATGATGAGTATATTTATCCACCGATTTATAATCAAATGATTCGTAGGAACAATTCCGTAGGTATTGATTATTTTTTTAGTAGAATGCCTAAAATAAAAAAAAGAAAAAATGGCGTAAATAATTAAATGGACTGACCTAGAGTATAGTATAAATTCAAAACTGATAAAATAAAAATTAAGCGAATAGTTTTCGGTAATTTTTACGATTTGATGTGCGATTTCAAATTTTTTATCAAAGGGTAAGCTTGTATAAGGTAAGGTGGCAAGTAAAATTAAAAAGGCGGGAATAAAATGCAACCAGTCGGTTTTTTTAAAATTTTTATTATCTGAAATTGTCGTTCTTACATAAATAAATAACAAGGGCCCTATAATATAGGATAAGGGTAAAAAATGAACAAAGAAGATGGCCTCCCAAAATTGATTATTTGAAAAATGTAACCCAAAGTAGACCAGTACAATTAGATTGCAACATAAAAAGAATAGGGCTAAAAATATATTGGACCTGTTTAACGCGCTTAGATAATATACTAAGATGAAAGAAGTGAAGAATCCGAAAATGGGCGCCAAAATTTCCATAAATCAATGATTTATAACAGATTGAGTCCGAAAGATAAGGGAAAATATACAAAATTTTTATATTAAACCTGATTTATACAATTGGGGAATGTCTGTTCCAATTTCCGAATATGGAACAATTCGCAGCTAAATGGATAGCTACAACCTAAGTTGCTATGAACTTCTTTTGATGTAATATATTTCCATCAACACTATAATGCGTGAATTGAATATTAGTCACTTCATTTAATCTCTGGGTTTGAATATTTAAAAAGCCACCCACTATGTTTAAATATTCATGCTCCGGGTAAACTTCCTCTTTTTTCCAACCACCCGCATGTTCGTCACTTGCAGGGCCACAAGCAAATTCATAAGTGCCTGTTTTTAAGTGCTTTGAAACATATTGCCAATGTCGATCACCACAAACCACAAATGTATTTTTATCGCCTTGGATAAATCCTCGAATTTCATCCCCCTCAAACGTAAAATTGGAGTTGGCGTGGTTATCTTTTTTTTGAGGTCGATCGGGACCAATGATGGGCGTAGGAGAAATTAATATTTTAAATGTTGCATCCGATAATTTATAGGTTTCCTTAAACCAAGCCATCTGTTCCTTACCCCAAATTGTTTTATTTGGACCGTCAGGCATTTCATTGGGCATACGGTAATCGCGCCCATCAAATAACCAAATTTGCACATCCTTACCCCACCTAAATGTTCGATATGATTTTTCACTATGTGGTACTTGCTGTTTAAACAAAGCTGCGCCTTGATTAAAGGTAAATTCACCCATGAATTTTGTTTTTGTGGCGGAGTGACAATCATTCATCCATGTATCATGATCATCCTTCATAAAATAGCAAGGTGTATTTTGATAAAATGCAACATTATTCGAAAGGCTATTCATTTTTTGCCAGTTCCATTTTGCAAGATCTAAATTTTTTGCTACTTGATCATGGTATAAAACATCCCCTGTATGTACTAAAAATTGTGGATGCAATTTTTGCATTTCCTTAAATATCTTAAACCCACCATTCTTTGGATCATCTTGGTGTGTATACTCATGGCAGGTAGTTACCATAAAATTAATAGGATCCGCATTTTCAGTTTTGGGTGCAGTACTAAAGCTACCCTCCATTATTTTAATTCCTTTACTATTTGTTTTGCCTAACACATTTATCTCATACTTAGTATTAGATTCAAGATGGTAAAGATTAAATTGCGTGGCATAATCAGTTTCAGATTCAACTTGCTCCCATTTTGTTGTCTGCCAATCCTTTGTTCCTATGGCACGATATTTTACACTTATTTGACCAGCAACACCAGGCACTGCGCCATCTAATGTATTCAAAGTATGCCCTTCAGGCATGACTACTTTAACATTTTTGTCTGGCCTTCCCATTTTATATTTTTTATCAAAATAGGAAGCATTGTGCCATTCGTTTACTAAGTCGTCCCAATAAAGAATCGATGGAAGAATGCCTGCATCATTTACTCGAATTTCATTCGCTGTAAGCCGCGCCCATACAACAGCTGATGTAGAAGTAATTTCACCAACTTTTATTCCAGTGGTGAAATAGGGCGTATCTAAAATTGATAAGTTTTTCATTGCGGGCAATGCCGCTATCATCCCAACTGAACTTTGTATGATAAACTTTCTTCTTTTCATATTTATATAAAATGTATAATTATAAATTATTTACGCTTGGTTATGATTTAATTTATAAAATCTGATCTAGTTAACCTATTTTGTTTTTATAAATTTTTTATAGTTTATAAATAAAACAATTAAGATAATTACTAAGCCAAAGAACTCTCTTGACTCTTCAATCCAAGGTTGTTCGGCCTTCATGGTAGCTGCAATATTTGCACCATTGTGAAAACGTAACCAATCAATCACCCCATTTTGATCTAATAATTTATATACTGCATAAAGACTGAAAAATATAAATCCTCCGATGTATGCATTTTTAATAAATTTTTCACGGGCAGCTAAAAAACAAAGTGCAGCAGGATATAGATAAATAGGTATCCATAAATAAGGATCAGGGTCATTATATTGCACTGCAGCAAATGATATAAAAATGAAGACAAATAAATAGTTGAACCTTTTCATATAAAATATTTTATGTAATGAATTTTTCTAATGTAAAGCCCTCAACGATAAATCATAAAAGCCAATAAATATAAGTATTACCGGCATTTCATACGAACCTTGATTTACATATGCAATTTAGGACTATTTAGATTAAATTAGATTGAGGGAAGGCATAAATATGATGGAATACATTTTAAAAATCTTGTATATTAATTCCTTTAAAACAATTATATTTGATATTGAAGCTTAAAATTAAAAACCAAATGAAAAAAGCAAAATTGCTGTTAGCCATTTTTGGACTATCCATGCTAACATTTCATTGTATTGCTCAAAATAGTATTACAAAAAACCCTATAAAAATTGGTGAATTTTTGGTGGCTAGATCCGATTTAAAAATGCAAATGAAATGGGCAGATTCCCGAAAAGCTTGCGAAAAATTAAAAGATGGTTGGCGACTTCCAAATAGAGCAGAGCTGAATATATTATACGAAAATAAAAATAAGATCCCAGGCTTAAATGGTAAATACTACTGGACCATTGAACAAAGTATTGAGAACCATGCTTGGCTTCAATTTTTTAATGATGGCACGCAAGATGATTATCTTAAATATACAAAGTGTTGGGTACGTCCTGTAAAGAGTATTGAGTGATTTATCTAAATAAAATTACTGACCCTGTTTTTTTACTGTTTTTCAATTCCTGTGTCAATGGATCTATATAGCTATACGCTAAAAAATAACTATACCCATCCATCTCCTGCAATAGTCCACTTGGATCGCGTCCATCCCAGCCTTTATTTTTATCATTGGTCTCGAACATCAGCTTACCCCACCGGTTATAAATTCTAAAATTAAAGTCGGCACCGATCCCCAAACTATATTCCACTTTTAATATATCATTCAACCCATCATTATTAGGGGTAAATGCATTCGGCACATTCGCATATACTTCCGTAGATACAATAATTTCATACTCATCCGTTACGGAACAGGAACTAATCGTATCTGTTCTGGTTAATGTATAATCCGTGGACTTATCTCCATTAAAAATGGGATTTGGTTGATTCGGATTATTTAAAAATATTTCTGGATTCCATTTGTATTTTACATAACCAGGATCCGTTTTGGTGACCACATCAAATGGCTGTTTGGCTAGAAAATAATATTTAAAAGTAGTTGGCTTAATAGCAGCTGCAACTTTTACTGCACTTCCAATGATTTGATAATTGTATTTAGGACAATAATCATTGGTTACATTCACCTTTATTTTATAATCCCCCTTCGCCATATATTTATGACTACCCGGACTTGCTTTTAAATAATTAAAGCCGTCTCCAAAATCCCAATTATAATGCACATTGTATTGATCCACTGCATTGGTATTGACAATGAGTGGCACACCAATACAAATATTCGGCACATGCGTGAATGTATATTTTGTGATATTTAAAGGAGATACTTTTTTACCTGCAGTCGCTACTGAATTACACTTCCCATCATTCACGGTGAGTTTATACCATCCTGGGATATTATTGCTAATACTATTGGTAGATAAGGTACTTATTAAGGTATCGTTGCGATACCAGCTATAACTGCTTATTGGACTATTGTCATAGCCCTTTCCTGCACCCGAAATATTAATCGCATCCCCATTACATACAATACTATCCCCTGGTAAAATTTCTGCAGTAGGAATATCTCTAATATTGATTGAAAATAAATTTTTATAAGGATAACTGCATTTTTTTTGGTCTGTTACTTGTAAGGATACTTGTGCGGATCCATTCAATAATCCTTTTATTTTATTTCCATTAATACTTGCATTTGAATTTTCAGAAGTATATAAATAACTGAAGTCAGGAACACCTCCGCGGGTATTTGTATTTAAAGTTAGGGTATCGAATAAACATAGATAATCTTTGGTAGTTTGTATGATTGGTTTTTCCGGAGGCGGAACAATACTAATATCTTTTTTAGCACCAATAAAACAACTACCTCCTGAATAAGCTGTAAGCGTAATTGGATAATTTAATTTTAAACTATTCGGTGCTGAAATATTTGCATAATAATGTTGGTATGATTTATTTTTTGTTGGATCTATTACCGGATCATTTACCACCGAATCAGGTGAGCCATCTCCCCAATTAATAATAATTTTCCCAATACTTCCAAAATCAACCCAAGAGGAATCAATTATTTTAACCGATTGATTACTGCAAAGCGTATCCGCATTCAAAATTTTAAATTGCGATTTAGGAAATGCACCATTGACCCTAAAATCAGAGGTATCTGTTGCAATACATCCCGTAATTTTATGCGTTACCCTTAATGACACTTTATAATCACCCCAATCATTGTATTGTATAATTGGATTTTGCTGCGTATACGCCGAAGCTAAAATAGTTGGTAATTTTTTACCAACAGGTGGTACCACATTAAAATTCCATAAATAATCAAATGACTTTGTATTATTGTCTGCTAAAAAACTAGTGTCTTTAAATTGTGCAAATTTATCATCTAAGCATACTTCAGGTAATTCAAATCCTACGGTAGGATTGGGATTAATGTAAATTGATTTCACAAGGGTATCACTATTACAGCCCAATCTGGTTTGGACTGCTAGCTTTATTTTATAGGTGCCCCATACAGCAAACTGTTCATTCAATGAAGCTTTAGTAATTTCATTTCTGGTTTTTCCATTACCAAAATCCCAGTAACAATTGGTTACACTATCTAAATCGCCTTTGGATTGATTACTAAATAATATATCCCTTTGTTCGCACCTGATTGTTGAAAAGTCAAAATTAGCGACAGGTAATTTATTAACTACAATCGTATCTTTTTCATTACTAGTGTTCACACTTACCACACAGGAATTGGAGTCCTTAATATTAACAACACTATAAATGGTTTTAACAGCGGGTGTAACCGTAAAAAAATTAGGGGATTGCGCAATATTAGTAATGATTGCGTTTACTGTGCCATTGCTATATTCAAGGGACCAAGGCGCTTTCCCATCCAATGAATAATGAATATCCCTTGCGCTTCCCAAACAAACGGTGTCGATCGATTTTAAAAAATGTATGGTTGGTTTTGGATTTACTACTACGCGTACACTATCTGTTGAAATACCACACCCATTAATATTTGCAACAACAACGTACATCCCAGAATCCTTTAAGCTTGCATTGGTGATGGTTGGATTGGGAATGGTTGCACTAAAATTATTGGGTCCAGTCCATTTATAATTTACATTGAGTAATTCGGTAGCAGCTAATTTAATGTCTGATCCAAAGCAGGCAGTGGAGGTAATCACTGGCGCTAATGTTACCTGTGCATAGTTGGAAAAATACCCTAATCGCGTACCACCTCCACTTGCATTTAAAAACCCTAAATGAAATAAGCCAGTGCTATTGGTGACTGAAGTGGCCAAATTATTGCTGATGAGTAAATCAAGTTGTGAATTTGGTATCACATTTATTCTCGCAAATTGCCAAATACCCGCAGAACCTGGAACCACAGAGAACATGGAAGACGTTATTAATGTTGGGTCTCCTTTGACCGAAAAACCTCCAATATCTGCTGTTTTACATAAAATATTTAAATAAATAGGCCCTGTGGAGGGGCGAACAAAAGACACACTCTGCGAACCCGTACATTCAATACTTGGCAAGGAAGTCGCTGTTGCTTCGCCTGAAGTAATAGTACCCGTTCCTGTTAATTGAAAAACATACACATTTTTATCGGTGGTGATATAAGCTGAAAAATCAGATAATTCAAATTCATAACTCTCTCCCCGATTATATTTACGGATTAAGGGCATTCCATTGATAATAATCTCAGTATTATCTTCTGTTGGCCATATGTAACAAAAATCAGTAGCGCGATAACCTGGGGAAGAAAGTTCCCCTCGAACTGCTATAAATTTTTTACCAGTGTTTTTACTAGGCACAATTTGATCCCCAATCAAATCCCAACCACCACCAATAACAATGGAGTCGTCATATACAGTTACGCATATGGGTTTATCCGAAGTCACCCTTGAACCTCCAATATGCAATGTGGCCAAATTGCTTGCAGCATTCACTGCATAGGTTTGTCCCTTATTTAACTTAACAGTAATTTTACTATTTCCTTTTTCATCAGGACGCGTTAAATCAATATTAATGGTGGTATTATCCTCAGTGGCTACAATGGCAAAACCATTACGTGCGGGAAATACCGCATAAGTTTGATTATTAAACCTAGTTTGTGCAGGAATGGTAAAGTCAAGTCCTTTTGAAACATTCCCTTTCAATGGAAAAATTTCTGGATTATTCGTGGAGGCTAATTCATAATAAGCAGATATGGAAGCAGTCGCAATAATGCGTATCCCATAATTCAATTCAGTATTGCCCGGTTTATTTTCAACTATTTCTTTATAGGAAGTAAAAGGTAAACTGTAAGTTTGGTTCGCAGGAACATTGAATGTAATGGGAGAAAAACTCGGATTGGCAGGTTGATCAATAGTAACAATTGCGTCCTTTGAATAAGTAGTAAATCGAAAAATGATAGGGTTATCACTATGTTGCGAAGTTACTTCCGGTGCTGCAAACCAAAATTCACGATCCGATTGCGCCTGCAATGAATTTAATAGAATAATGCCGATTAATGCAAGCATTAATCGCTTAAATAAAGGCACTAATAATCGCGAAAGAGGCATTTGTAAATTTACTAAATAAAATTAGCAGATAACCATTATTAATTTTACTTTTAATCAATCTTAACTACATTTTTAATAATATGAACACGACTAATTCCAACTTTGTACATCATGTACTATTTTATTTGAAAAACCCGAATTCTGCTGAAGATAAAGCACAGTTAATAGAAGGATTACAAGCTTTATCAAAAGTGTCTTGTATCGTTTTTTCAAATATTGGATCTCCAGCCAATACTACCCGCGATGTAATCGAAAAAGATTATAGTATCTCTTGGCTTTGTCTTTTTGAATCCCCAGAAAAAGAAGAAGAATATCAAGTACATCCATTACACCTTGCCTTTATTGAAAATTGTAAGCACCTATGGCAAAAAGTGGTGATCTATGATGCATTGAGTTGCTAATTTTAATTTAGAAATAATTAAAAAAGGCGCCTCTCGATGATTTCGAGAGGCACATTTTTGCTTTTAGTCCTATAGATACAAACTTATACGGCGCCTAATTGTTTAATTTTTCTAATTTGAAAAAGTAGAAAAATAATAATTCCCCAAACTACAACCACAATACTATAAGCTAATAATTCTAACCATATGGGCGAGTGACCTCGGCGTGCAAATAAAGTTCGATGATCAAAATTTGAGGTATGTAAAAATTTTGAACCCCAAGGCACAATCATTTCAGCAGTTATATTTCCATATACCTCATTATCAATTACACTTGCGATTAATACTAAATTTCCTTTAGTATCTCCAGGCAAACTGTCTCTTTTAAATTCAGCAGTTGTGCCTCCTACTGAGTCGGTCGTAAATGTAGGCGTTTCATTTACACTCAAATTTCCGTCTAATCTTTTTACACCAATTTGCATTTCAACATCTGCAATGGCTGTCCAAAGGGTGTCTATTAATGCAACTAGTTTTACATTCACCATTTTACCTTCCGCTGTGTCAATTTGTAATTTTGCTTTAGTAATCGCTAGCTCACCTCTTGTTTCATCAAATTGTTGGTTAGGGCTACTTACCGCAACAAATGTTTGATTGGGTGATTTTAACCATTCAGTTTTTGCACTTGGGGGAATTAATAAAACTGCATCGCCAACATCATTCGTTGTAACCGAGCCTAATAAATTTGCCTTTACAGCATCACTAGAAATATAAACCGCTAATTTAATGTCTGGAATATTTTTAAACTTCCCATTCACTTTAGATTTGGTTTTTAAAACTAAATGATGTGTTGTGTTATTGTTGTTAAAATAACCAACACCTACCACTAAAGTTCCTTTTTCAGATTTTTGTGCCATTAAAGCAATGGGCAAAAACCCTAAAATAATAATTAAGCTTTTATAAATGGTTTTCATTTTCATTTCTTTCGGTTTCAATAATGGTTTCATGGATAGGTACAATGGGGAAAATTCTTGCAAAAAATGTGATGACCAATAGTGCGCCTGCTAAGGATCCTATTGCAATTGCCCATTCCTCCCAGGTGGGGAAGTAATGTTTGTAACTAGCGGGCACATCATACATGGGTAAAAACGGATGTAATAATGTAGGGGTTACTATTAAATATCTTTTAAACCAAGATCCTACCACTACTAAAATTCCAGCAACAAATGCAGCTTTGGGTTTTCGCCCTTTTTTGAAAATTAGTATTAAGATTGGAATAATCATGGCGGTTGAAATTGCAAACCAAAATATGGGTGCGTACTCCCCAGTAAATAAACCCAACAAATGATGCTCCTCTGATTTTTTCATTTTAAAGGCAGGCACCAAAAATTCATTTACATTAAAATATAGATACAATAATGCCAATAAAACAACCACTTTTCCCATTCTATCAAAATGCATTTCTGTAATGTATTTTTCTAGCTTGTAGTGTGTTCTAAAAACATACATGGCAATCAACACCCCGCCAGAACCTACTAAGAAAGCACCTGAAATAAAATAGGCACCAAAGTTAGTGCTATCCCAACCTGGTCTGTATGTGGTCGCAAATAACCAGGAAGTAACTGTGTGGATTGAAAAGGCAACTGGGATAATAGTGATCGCTAATATATTAATTGCCTTATCTGTAATCTTAAATTGTGCTGGTGTATTTTTCCAAAAAGACCCTAGAAAAACATATAATTTTTGTAACCATTTACCATTTCTTTCTTTAAACCCGATTAATATTTTTAAATCTGGTAGTAATGGGAAATACAATAATAATAAACTGATAATAAAATAAGTTGAAATGACAATCACGTCCCAAATGATGGGTGATTGCAATCGTCCGTATAAAAATAAATTATAAAAACGCTCTGGACGTCCCATATCAACAATGATAATTAAGGAAGCAAATGTAATTGCCGACACTGCAATAATTTCTGCAATTCTTGTAAGTGGTGTACTCCAATGAACATTACTTAAACGCAATACTGCTGTAATTAAGGACCCCACCAAGCTGATGGCAACAAAAAAAACAAAGTTGGATATATATATACCCCAGGAGGCATAATCTCGCATCCCTGTGACCGCTAAACCATAGTATAATTGTCTACAATATGCATAAAATCCAAAACCACATAAAACAAGTAACCCTATGACCCATATAGTTCCTTGTTTACCAAATTTTTGAGGAAGCAGATCTTCTATAATTTTTTGTTTTGCTAAATTTTCCACTTTGTCTATTTTAAAGTATGGTTATTTAATTTTTACAACGTCGTTATTCAACAATTGCATCTGTATTTTCAAAAGGAAAGTTTCTGTTCACTGGTGGCAAATAATAAACACTTGGTTTAGTTCCTAAATCCTCCATGAGTCTATACCCTGCTTTATCTTTAATCAATTCACTAAACCTGTAGGTTTCTGAACCATTTGTAACAGAATCTTCTAACATATCTCCAAAAAAGAAAACGCCATTAGGACAAGCTTCCGCACAATGTGGTAATTTATTTTCGCGCGCGCGATCAGGACAAAAATCACATTTACCTACCGTACCTTTTAGTTGCGGTATACTTTTTTCACAAGAATATGGCACGCTAGCTATTTTATCTGAAACACCAGGTGCCTCCCAATTAAATATCCTTGAGGAATATGGACAAGCCGCCATACAAAAACGGCAGCCAACGCAGCGGTCACTATCAATTAATACAATTCCATCCTGACGCTTAAATGTAGCATCTACAGGACATACTTTAACACAAGGTGGTTCGTCACAATGCATACAATTAGTTGGTTGCCAATAGGGCGCAGTTTGTTCTGCATCCTGCATTGGGTAAATTTTCAACCAGTTAATATCAGGGTGTAAATGATGCGCATAGTCACATGCTGCTTGACATTTTTTTAAACTTTTACATCTAGAAAGGTCAATGACCATAACAAACTTTCTTCCTGGAATTCCGATCCGCTCCTCTGTATTTGTAATCGTTGGCATTTCAGGTATCGGCTTTAAATACGCCTCATCCACTTCAATAACTTCACCATCCACCGATAATAGTTTCACCATTTTACCAGACGGCTTTACTTGCTCATCAAATGATTGTTCAAATACATTTGATTTTGTTGCGCAACCTGTTACAACCCCTGATGCAACCAAGCCTGATAATAAAAAATCTCTTCTTGAATTATTTTGTGACATTAGATAATTTTTTCTATTTTTTAATCCAACTTTTTACATCTTCATCTGAGGCCTTTTGCCTTATTGCACTTAAAAAGTTTTCGTCTACCTCCACCAATCTTCCATCCTGTGTAAGCATTTTTACTTTATTGGGCGCTGGTTTTGCAGACGCCTCCATTTTTTTTCTAATAAACGGAACCTTTGCCGCTGATGCTAATGGCGCTAATAAAGACAATAACCCTACACTTGCAATTAATTTTCGTCGGCCGTTTAAATCATTGTTATTGGTACTAATTTCTTTTTCCATAATATTTTTTTGAAAGATGGATTTATTTCTTAAATGTTCTCATATAATTAACCAAACTCCAAATGTCTTCTTGGTCTGGAATTTTCTTTTTAAAACTTGGCATATCATTACGACCTTCTGAAGTTTTAAAAAACAAAGAACCATCTGATTGACTTTGTGTTGCCGCTTTACTGAAATCCGGAGGAGTTGTTTCAAGTTGTGCTGCTTTTGTACCATCACCTAAACCCGTTTTTCCATGACATGAAGCGCAGTGTTGGCTCCATAATGTTTTTGCAGAACCTATTGATTCAGCATCTGATTTTACCGGGTTAACTGCTTTTGCTTTATCCGCAGGGACCACCCAAGGTTTTGTTTGAAATAAAGTAAAACTTGCTGTAGTAATAAAAACAACAATGAGTGTTAAAAGAGGTAATTTTTTCATTTTTATCGATTTATTTGTTTGTATTGAATACAAAGTTGATTTTATTTAAATAGAAGTTGAATGATACGAATCATCGAAAAATATGACTTTGATCATAATGATGAAAACGCCTATATCAAGGGAAAGCTTATTGAATACAGCCTAGTTAATTGAAAACTAAAACAGAGAAATCTTCCTTTATTAAGTAAATTTCTCTGTTAAACGATAGTTCCATTTTTCAACTTAAAAGTTCCATAACCTAGATATATTAAACCCAATCAAAAATTGACTTTTTGATAAATCATTATGATTAAATACATTATTATTCTGTGGTAAGATATACCCATAATTACCCAAAAATATTTGAAAATCATGCCCACTTGTTTTCATATCTAACCCTACCGCTATATTTGGATTAGGATTGTTCATTGGATGCTGTGTTATTGGCTGATCATAGTTCGCAATTAGTGACATACCATCGGTCAATTTATACCTTCCGGCAACACTGATTGAAATATGTCCATTATTCGTTTTGGGTTGAATTACATGTTGTTCATCATAATAAGCATCAACATTATTAAAATAGGAGAAGCTTGGGGCAACTTGTAAAGAAAATTTTTCGTTTATTTTTCTTGCAATAATTAATTGAGAAAAATAACTGAACCTATCTTGCACATTAACGATTGGCAAGGAACTATTTTTAGCTCTGGTATCCATGACTGCATTTCCAAATAAGGTTACACTCACAGGCATTGTATTATTTTTAGTCTGTTTCAACAATGCATACTTTAGCGTTCCTGCGGTTTGCATTCGATCATTGGTAGCACCAAAACCAATTTGCAAATCATTCAATGGCACATAACTAAATCCTAACAACATATTTGCATTGGCAAAAAGTCCTCCCAAGTCCTTCCATCCATGTTCAAAAGTGCCAAATCGATGTTGGATGTCAAATTCAAAAGTTCCCTTAATGGGCACTATGACAGTTTGATTATCAATGATGTGATTACCTTCGAATGTATTTTTCACAAAAGACCTCTTCTTAACTACAGGAGCAGTTGCGCTTATAGAATCTTGTGCAATCAATTGACTACTTCCCAACAATACTATAGCTAAAAAAAAGTATTGCAATGAACGCATCAATGATTGATATGTTATTATTTTTTTCATTTGAATTAATTTAATTGTTTTTTGCTCCTTGTTTAATCCATGCATAAACTTTTGCATTGATTGTTTCATCAGGGCCTTTTCCAATTGGCATTACAGGACTTTTTTTACCAGTAAGCCACATTATTAGGACACTATTGTCAGGATCGGTTGCTTTATAATAATTTCCATCGGTTAAAGATTTATAAGCATTCGCAGCCGATAAGTCGGGCGCTTTTGCTCCAGCTGAATGGCATCCACTAATTGCACAGCTGTTTGTAAAAATGGGTACAATATCTTTTTCAAAACTCATGGTTTCGGTAATACTGCTTCCTGGATTAACCACGATGGTTGAAGTTTTCGAACATCCTGCAATAGCAAACATCACAAAAGCAAAGAAGCCTGATAATATTGCTATTTTTTTCGTTAACATAACTTTTTCGTTTAATCGTTTTTCAACCAATTTTATTTTTGAAACTTAAGCATCAAATTCGGTTGAATAGCATGTTGGTAATTTGATTTATCCCAAACTGCAAATCCAAATGGTTGATCTTGTAAACTTGAAAAGTCGATATCTTGTTTTAATACATCTCCAGTTTTAAGTTTTCTTTTATATTCAACGATGTATCCTGTACCAGTATATATTGTTACACAATCAATATCAGCACGACCATTAATTAATGGCGTAGTAACAACAGAAGGAATACATTTTGCACCTATGGCACTATTCGCAGCAGTACCTAATCTTTGATAATCTGTGCCAGTATTAGGATCTAAAGTGCCACCGCTATAAGTTAATACACCAGTTGAGCTTACGCCAGTAACTTTTTTAGCAATACCACCAGATACTGTATCAGCCATTGCTATATAGTTAGTTGTTGAACCTGGTATTACATACATTGGCACTGCAACTGTTGCACCTGTACCGTCTAATTTTAAATTTTGTGTATTTGCAAATGAACCTTGTGTTGGGTCTGAAGAATAGGTTGGTTTACCTACAGGCCAAGTTGTAGAAGTACTTGCAACAACAACATCATCTACGTGACGACCATTCGCATTGCCTCCAGTTAAATTAGTAATCGCTTGACCACCTGCATAATCTTGATAGTTATCATCCATTTTACCATAGTTCAACCCTTTACTAGGCTGCATCCACCACATATCAATTTTTTCGTTAGGGCCATTTGTATAGTGATTACCACTTGCTGCATTTGACTTATACGTAGGCGAGGTCACTAAACTATCCACCAAACCTGTTTTAGTGCTTTTTACTAATGTGCCCACAGTTGTATAATCATTGTAAGGAGTAAACACATGGCAACTAGCATAACATGTTTGAGTAGCAAACTTTGGTGTAGAATTATCAATATTCCATAGCATGGCAATTTTGTCTTCGCCATATCCTTCTCTTGTCAAAACACCATTTACATCATAAGTTCTTGAACTTCCTTCCTTTGCCCACAATTTAGTCGTTGGATTAAAATACCAAGGAGCTACTTTCTGGCTTTGGTCTTTATCCGCATACTCTGCTAAAAAATAGATGTATTGGTCATCATACATCGCCCTAAGTGTCGTAGGAAACTTGTCACCAATATAGCCGGTAAATAACCCATTTCCTGGATCAGGGACAGTAGGCGAAAATTCAATTTTTGAAGCATTTGCCCATACCGCATCTACAGTACCATCAATAATTGGGGCTGTAGTTGTTTTTAAAGCCAATAGGTCTGTATTATTTGTTGCAGTTGTTGAAACAACAACTTGATCGGTTTTAGTACAATACATAAAAAATAGTACTAAAAAACTAAACAGCGTTACAATTTTTAAAATTTTCATACAATAATCATTTATAGTGAGTGTTAAAATTCCAAGTGTAAAGTGAATAATTATTGGCAATCCATTTAATGACGATGCTCACCAAACATTATGATTAAAATCATAATTAGAAAACTTATCTTTATTATCAGAATTAAATTTTGACCAATATGAACCCTTCATTCAAAACTTTCAAGCATATCATTTCAAATCCAATTAAGTTTCGATTTTTTTTATTTACAAAGTTGCCTGCAGCTTTTTTTGCAGGTTTAAGGATACACTATTTTGATGAGAACACCTGTGTGGTGCGTATTCGTTATTCATGGTTTAGCATGAATCCTTTTAAATCCATTTACTTTGCAGTGGAAGCAATGGCTGCCGAAATGTGCAGTGGGATGTTGGCCTTTGGACAAGTGTATCAACGTAACCCTAAAGTGAGTATGCTGGTTGTGAAAATGGAGGTTGCTTTCGTAAAAAAAGCAACAGGGG
>Ga0214919_10003478_pt1 | contig 23759 bp, 27 predicted proteins | sample LL1503_MetaG_FD_177994 | JGI IMG/M metagenome (GOLD analysis project Ga0214919, IMG submission 177994) | Freshwater microbial communities from Lake Lanier, Atlanta, Georgia, United States - LL-1503 | ecosystem: Environmental > Aquatic > Freshwater > Lake | place: USA: Georgia | collected... | reverse complement strand
GGGTTCTGCACAAACTTTGGTGGCCCGGGGCGGAATCGAACCACCGACACAAGGATTTTCAATCCTCTGCTCTACCGACTGAGCTACCAGGCCAAGAGGCGGGAGTATAGCAAAACATTCCCCTTATGAAAAGCTAAGAGCTAGCGAGGCTATAATCTCGATTCGGTTATCAAAGCGATCTGGTCACGTCTCACTCAATGAAAATTCAATCGGATATCTGCATTATCGGCAATGGCGTGATTGGCAAAGCTAGTGCACTGGCGTTGGCACGTGCAGGCTACGAAGTGGCGCTTTTGGCGCCCGAGACATCAGAGAAATCAATGTCTACGGCTAGTCAGCCATTATGGGATCAGCGTGTTTACGCCCTCAATCATGTCGCTAAGAACCTGCTTTCGTCGCTTAAAGTCTGGGATGCGATGGATTCATCGCGTATTGCTCCGGTCGATGCGATGGCTGTGCAGGGTGACGATCAAGCCAATCCCGCTTGCCTTGGCTTTAATGCCTATGGTGCGCGAGTTGGTGCATTAGCCTGGATAGTCGAAGACAGTAATCTGAATCGCGCATTGGATTCGGCGTTGAGTTTTGCATCGGGTGTGAATTTCATTAAAGGACGCGCGAATCAGCTATCGCATACAGAACAGCATGTTCAAGTCACGTTAGATGATGGCGCTGCGCTAACGACCTCATTGATTATTGGTGCTGATGGTGCGAATTCTTGGGTGCGGGCACAAGCCGACACGAGCATCGATTACCGTTCCTATGATCAAAGCGCGGTGGTAGCGAATTTTTCATGCACGAATGCTCATCACGGTGTTGCTAACCAATGGTTTCTTGGGGCTGATGGCATTGTGGCATTGCTGCCTTTGCCCGGCCAGCGCGTATCACTGGTATGGTCGGCGCCTGAGTCGCTAGCAAATCGTTTGCTGGCAGACGCTCCAGAAAAATTGTGTGAGCGCCTCTCTGCATTACCCGGTCAAACACTGGGGCTGTTTGAGATGTTGCCGCCATCCGTACCGAAAGCCTTTCCTTTGCGTTTGTTACGTTCGCATTCGTTGATTGCCAACCGTATTGCGCTGGTGGGCGACGCTGCTCATGTTGTGCATCCCTTAGCGGGACAGGGTATGAATTTAGGTTTTGCGGATGTGGATGCGCTGTTGTCAGTGCTGAGTCAGTCCAAAGACATTGATTGCGGCAATGCTCGTTTGCTAAATCGCTATGCACGCCTTCGCGCTGAAGATATTCTACTCATGCAGGTCACCACAGATGGTCTGCACAGACTTTTTTCTTCCGATCTACCTCCCGTCAAACTACTAAGAAATGCAGGAATGCGGTTGATCGATAAATTACCTTTCCTGAAAAATCATCTTGCAAGGCAGGCCTTGGGTCACTCTTATTCTTCAAACACTACTGAAAGTTTCTGATGAAGTTAGTTCAACGTTTCGCACTGGGTTTTCTTTTTGCACTAACGCTGCCAGTATTAGCGCAACCGATCGAAGAAAAGCTCAAAAAAACGCTCACTCAACGATTAGGTGATGGCACGCAAATCGAGACGATCATTAAGACGCCATACAACGGTCTCTATGAAGTTAAGGTGGGCAATGAAATTATTTATTCGGATGCTGAAGGTAAATTTGTATTCATCGGACGTATTCTCGATACAGAAACATCGAAAGATATTACTCAAGCACGTTTGGATGAGATCAATAAAATCAAATTTTCTGATCTTCCGCTTGATGCTGCCATAAAAAGTGTCAAAGGTAATGGCAAGCGTGTGATTGCTGTTTTTGAAGATCCCAATTGCGGCTACTGCAAACGCTTCCGCAAGACCTTGGCGGATACCAAAGACATTACGGTGTATACCTTCATGTACCCAATACTCAGTGATGATTCGCGTACCAAAGTAAAAAATGTTTGGTGCTCAGCCGATAAAGCAAAAACCTGGGATGACTGGATGGTTAACGGTAAAACGCCAGCGGCTGCGGCGGAATCGTGCAATGCAACGGCATCAACAGATAAAGTAGTTGAGCTAGGTCGCAAACTCAAAGTGACCGGCACTCCCACCACATTCTTTACTGATGGCACACGCGTGCCAGGTGCTATTGATTCCAAGGCCTTGGAATCACGCTTAGCGGCTATCAAATAAAAATTACTCCATACGATCTCACCTATAACTAATAAGGATAGACATGTTCAAAGGCATTCTGCTGAATAAAAATGAAGACGGCACAACCCGCGCTGAGTTAACACAAATTGATGAAGCAACTTTGCCCGCGGACGGTGATGTCACCATCGCAGTCGAATACTCCACGATTAATTACAAAGATGGTTTAGCTATCACCGGTAAATCACCGGTCGTGCGTAAGTGGCCTATGGTGCCCGGCATTGATGGTGCTGGCGAAGTGATTGCATCGACGCATGCATCATGGAAGGTGGGCGATCAGGTGGTGCTGAATGGCTGGGGCGTGGGTGAAGCGCACATGGGTTGCTTGGCCGAGCGCGCCAAACTTAAAGGTGATTGGTTAATACCGCTACCGAAAGGTATGTCAACGCGCACAGCAATGTCGATTGGTACTGCAGGTTATACCGCCATGTTGTGTTCTATGGCTTTAGCCGAACAAGGCGTAAAACCAAGCGATGGTGAAATATTAGTCACTGGTGCATCCGGTGGTGTGGGTAGCGTGGCAGTCGCCATACTTGCTGCGCGTGGTTACAAGGTGATTGCTTCGACAGGAAAATTAGCCGAAGCAGATTATCTGAAGTCGTTAGGTGCTGTCGACGTGATGGACCGTGCTGAACTTTCTGCACCCGGCAAAGCGATGCAAAAAGAGCGCTGGGCTGGCGTGGTTGATTCGGTCGGCTCACACACTTTAGTTAATGCAGTAGCGCAGTGCCGATATGGTGCAACGGTAGCGGCTTGTGGTTTGGCGCAAGGTATGGATTTCCCTGCGACGGTCGCACCTTTCATTTTGCGTGGTGTGAAATTGATTGGCGTTGATAGCGTTATGGTGCCGATTGCGCGTCGTATTGCTGCCTGGTCGAATTTGGCGCTTGAGATCAAGCCGGATACTTTGGAGAAAATCACTCACGAAATCACATTGGTGCAGGCATTGGAGTGGGCGCCAAAAATTCTCGCGGGCGCAGTCAAAGGCCGGCTCGTCGTGAATGTGAGGACTTAATGGCAACACGTCGCGAATCCGTGCATTACCGCATCGTTCCTATCGATCCGGTAATGCATCTGTTTGAAGTAACTATCACTATTAATAATCCTGCCGCTGAAGGTCAGTTGTTTTCTCTTCCGGCATGGATACCAGGTAGTTACATGATTCGCGAGTTTGCTCGCAATATCGTTAGCATCAGCGCGAGTTCTGAGGGTCGCAAGCTACGTTTAAAAAAACTAGATAAACATACCTGGCAAGCAGCGCCATGCAAGGGCGCGCTTGAAATGACGTATCAAGTTTATGCCTGGGATCTATCAGTGCGTGCGGCGCATCTGGATCAGACGCATGGATTTTTTAACGGCACCAGTGTTTTTCTGAAAGCGCACGGTAAAGAAGCCTTCCCGCATATCGTTGATATTCAAGCGCCCGAAGGTGAGGCGTTTGCAGATTGGCGTGTTGCGACTTCATTACGCGAACTAAAAGCCCGTAGACATCGCTTTGGTACGTATCTGGCTGATGATTACGATGAATTGATTGATCATCCGGTGGAGATGGGTGAGTTCGAATTGATTTCATTTCAGGCGCATGGCGTGCCGCATGAGATGGCTATTACCGGGAAAGTACCCGGCCTCGATGTGAAGCGATTGGCTTCAGATTTGAAAAAAATCTGTGAAGAACAAATCGCTTTTTTTGAGCCTAACAGTAAAGCCGCACCGATGCCGCGCTATGTGTTTCTCACACTGGCGGTTGGTGAAGGCTATGGTGGCTTAGAGCACAGAGCATCGACGGCACTGATCTGCGCTCGCAATGATTTGCCTGTGTTGGGTCAAACTGAGTTAACGGATGGCTATCGTGGTTTTCTCGGTCTATGCAGCCATGAGTACTTTCATACTTGGAATGTTAAACGCATCAAGCCAGCTGCCTTTGCGCCGTATGCATTAGATCAAGAAAATTACACCACGCTGCTGTGGTTGTTTGAAGGCTTTACTAGTTACTACGATGACTTGATTCTTTTGCGTTCTGGGGTGATTGATACGTCAGCGTATTTGAAGCTGCTAGAAAAAACGATCAATGGTGTGCATCGCAGTCGTGGTCGGTTGAAACAAACCGTTGCTGAATCAAGTTTTGATGCGTGGACTAAATACTATCGTCAAGATGAAAACGCACCGAATGCGATTGTTAGTTATTACGCTAAAGGCTCGTTGGTGGCCTTGTTGCTGGATTTGGTCATACGTCGCGATACACGCGGGCGACGGTCGCTGGATGATGTGATGCGTGCGCTATGGCGACGATATGGTCGTCATTTTTATTCAGCCAATTGCGGCATCGGCGTGGAAGATAACGAATTAGAAGCCTTGTTCGATGAGATCACCGGATTAGAGTTGAAATCTGTCTTTGATTTAGCTGTGCGAGGTACACGCGATCTACCACTCGTCGATGCGTTTGCAAGCATGGGAATTACACTCACCAATCAGAGCAAAGCAAACAAACTCTCTTTGAATGTTCGTGTTCAACAAGACGGTGGTCTGTGTAAATTAGCCAGCGTTCACGAGACAGGCGCTGCGCATCAAGCAGGTTTGTCGGCGGGTGATACGCTCGTTGCAATCGATGGTTTACGCGTAACTGGCAGCAATCTGGATGGCTTGTTGCAGCGTTATCGGGTTGGCGATGTCGTGGAAATCCACGCCTTCCGCCGTGATGAATTGATGACCTTCGATGTAACGCTTGAATCGGACACAGCGCCTCAATTCACCTTGGCCATGCGCGACAAGCCGCTGACTGCGACGCGTCTTCGCAAAACCTGGCTGAAATCACGTTCTTAACCTGAGGCTTTATCTACACAACAAAGCGACGCGAGTTATTTCGCGTCGCTATGTTTGATTTAATAACAAGGAGATAGTCATGCGCCATTTTTCGTCACCACTAATTCGTCGAGTGCTGATACCCGTCAGCCTATTGGTGCTAAGCGCAGGTGTTTCAGCGATTGAACTCGCTTCCGGGCTACCACAATCACAAGGCATGTCGCCAACGCGGCTGGCACGCATCCACGATTTGATGCAAACCGAAGTAACTGAAAACCGCGTTCCCGGTGCCGTGGTGTTAGTTGCTCGCAAAGGCAAGATTGTTTATGCGGATGCAGTAGGTTTTCAAGATAAGCCAAGTGGTAAGCCGATGACGCGCGATGCCATTTTCCGTGCGTACTCGATGACTAAGCCTATGGTGTCGGTACTGACGATGATGCTGGTCGAAGAAGGTCGTCTGCAGTTGAATGATCCTGTGTCTAAGTTTTTTCCTTCGATGGCGAAAATGAACGTGCTGTCGAATCCCGCTGACGGTAATAGCGAACGTGTTCCAGCTGCACGACTAATTACGATCCATGATCTGTTGCGACACACCTCTGGAATTACTTACGCAGAATTCACGCGCTTCACGGCGATTAAAGGGCCGTATCAGGAAGCTGGATTATTTTCTTCTGACGTACAAGGTAAGTGGATCACACTGACACCGCAGCAGCAGATTGATGCTTTATCCAAAGCACCGTTGCTGTGGCAACCGGGGTCAACGTGGGAATACAGTTTGTCGACTGACTTACTAGGCCGTGTACTTGAATCGATCACCAATCAAACATTAGGCGCATTACTCGAAGAACGATTGTTCAAACCATTAGGCATGAAAGATACGAGCTTCTTGGTGCCTGCTGCAAAAGCATCACGGCTGGCTGAACCGTTTCGTATTGATCCTTTAACTGGGCAGCCTTACTACCTCGTGCTCGATGTGACGAAACCTATGGGGAATGATTCGGGTGGTGCTGGTATTTCAACCACCGCGGATGACTATCTACGCTTTTGTCAGATGATGCTTAACGGTGGCAGCTTTGATGGCAAACGATATCTATCGCGCACGACGATTGCGTTAATGACCTCTGATCATTTAGGACCTAAGGTCGCCACACCGACGCAGCCCGGTGAGCTATTGATGGGTGTGCAAGGCTATACGTTTGGTTTGGGTTTTATGGTGAGACAAGGCCCAGGTATGGCGAGCGTACCGGGTTCTGAGGGTGACTATGCGTGGGGCGGTTATGGCGGAACCTTCTTTTGGATTGATCCTAAAGAACAAGTCATAGGTTTGCTGATGGCGCAAACGCCTGGCGCATCACGTCAGTATTACCGCCGAATGATTAAAACCTTGGTTTATCAAGCTATCGAGTGATTTAATTTTTCAAACGATCACGACAGCAAATGATCGATCAATAAATCAAATGCTGTCGCATCAAATTCTTGATTATCGAAACGACGTAGCGATACATGGCTAGGCGGTTGAACGCGTCGCTTTAGATAATCATCCCAATTAGCGAGTTTCCAATCGTCGCGCGCGTCGGCGCGCGCTTCAATGCGACGTTTCGCTTCTTCAGTCGATAAATCAATCCAGGCGACACGACATTCGGTATGCGCGGGCATACCCAATTGAGCAGGCTCAAAAAATTTGCCTGCCATGAGTTCGCGGGTAAATGGACCAACTAACATCACATTCATTCCAAGCACTAAGTTTTCTCGAGTAATGTCGAGCAAACCTGAATACTCACGATCGCGCAGATTTTGCAGATAGGTAGGACTATCGCGATCAGCGGGGTTACCAGTAAGCAGACCCATGACGTGAGAGCTAAACGCGCCATAGGCGGTGTCTTTGTCGAGAAAGAAAAAGTCTCGTTTGCTTTTTGCTGCCAGCAGAGGCAAAGCGCGTTTGGCTAATGTAGTCTTGCCAGTACCCGCATGACCGGCAAATAAAAGCAGGCGAGGTGGATGCGGCTCGATGGATATTTTCAAAATAGTATCAATCAAAGAATATGGTCTGGAAGTAGTGCAAACCATGTAAAACTTGTATGATGCAACATCGCATGGCTTATGGCGATATCGAACAGCTTTGGCAAGCATTTCTTATCAACCCTGAACGAAAAACCTATGGCTGATACAACACCACCCGGCTCTCTATTTGTAGGAGACGGCGTTTACATGCAGGGCACCATGAATGTGCCCGGACTTGCCAGCGTTGACGGCAAGTTAGAAGGCCAATTGACTGCCGATGTGATCGCTATTCAAACGAATGGTTCGGTCGACGGTAAGACCACCGCAAATCACATCAAAGTTGCAGGCTCATTAACAGATACCGCTGTCGCCAATAAAACTTTATTGGTTGAATCCACAGGCGTGATTGCCGGCTCGGTGACCTACACTGAAATGGAAATCAAGAAGGGTGGCTCGATTCAGGGCAGTATCTACAAGACCGGTAGTAATGTGCCGGCTAAGCAATCTGCTCCTGCCCCAACGCCTGCAGCGCCACCACCGCCTGCGGAACCTGTAGCTCCCGAAGCGCCCATCATTTCCGACGAAACACCTTAGAAATTTGAATTGAATTCGAGATTTTATCTTCGGGCTGCCTAGGCAGCCCGAATGCATAGTATCTAGCGAATAAGCATCAAATAGGCTTATTTATGGAACTGTCCGCACAATTCAGAAAATCTTGATTTAGGTACAAGATCGATGTTGCCGATAGTGCGTTAATGCAGATCAAGGCGTCTCTCCTAGGCGCTATCGGAGATCTGCCATGAAAAAATTATTCAGCCTTTCGTTCACTGTAGTCGCATTGGCGACAGCGCCAGCAGCATTCGGCAAAATGAATTCTGCGGATATACGCGCTGCTCGGACCTTATTTCAATCGTCTGGTTGCACCAGTTGTCACGATGCCACCGGAAGCGCTGCAGGGCCATCCCTAAAAGCGATTGCCAAACGCTATAAAGGTAAGCCTGTTGTGACCGAGCTGGCACAACGTATTCGGGAAGGAAGCCAAGGTCGCTGGGGTGACTTATCGCATCCAGCCATTGACTATCTCACGCCGACCGATGCTTCGATGCTGGCTGAATGGATATTAAACGGGGCGCAATAGGCGCTTATTGTGGGCACATGGCTTCGGCCATGATGCGGCGACGGATGTCGGGGTTACTCTCTTTCGACAGCTGCTCCATCAACACCGCCATCCGCTGACCTTGTTGTTTCATGGTCGGGATTTCTGACATGGCGGGCGTTTCACCTACGCTGAGTTGAGGCTCGGGAGTGGGTTTTTCTTCTTTGTCTGAAGCTTGCGCCACTAGGCTAGCGCCGAGCATCAGCGTAATAACAATGACGTAGCTTGTTTTCATCGCTCTCCCCCTCTCTCGTCTGTTATTGACGATTATAGAAGCAAACTATTAGCGCCCGGCTTCATTAGTTTGCCAACGGGCAGGCTAAGGGCACGTTCGGTTCGAGTTCATGCTGCCAGAGTTATGAAATTAAGCTCTAGAAGTGAACTTTATTTTTCTTCAATAATACATAAAACAGATCTTTATAACCTGGTTTGAGCTTGTTAATTAGCTAGGAAATCAAAGTCAAATCCACTAGAATATAATCATGCACATCAAGCTTCCCAGCCCATCACAGCTACGCCAACGCAACGTTTCGAACGTTGTGGCGTCTGGACGTATTGAGGGCATTGTTCCGACCAAGCAGCTTGAGCAAAGCTTGAGCGACTACGTTTCTGGCAAAAAAAATATTGCGCAATTAGTGGAAGAAACTAAACAACGCTATGTCACGCTACGACGCGGATGACACTTACTGCTACCCAGGTACTGACGTACTTCGAAATAAAGCAGAAATAATCAATGCAAAAGAATTAGATGACTACGAGGGCGAGTTATCTACTTTTCGCTCAATTCAAATCTTAGAAAGTCCGGTGCCTGGGAAGTTCGATCTGGCACATCTACAACTCATTCACTATTCCCTTTTTCAAGATGTCTATGAATGGGCTGGAAAGATTAGCACTGTAGACATTAGTCGAGGCCATAGTCGTTTCGCAAATGTTCGCTTTATTGAAAATTCAGCAAACACGCTATTTTCTAAGCTGGCAAAAGAAAATTGGCTGAAAGCATTGAGTGCTGAGCCTTTATCTTTGCGATTGGCTCATTACCTCTCAGAGATCAATGCTATTCATCCATTTCGAGAAGGTAATGGCCAAGTTCAACGGCTTTTTATTTCACAATTAACCGAGGCCGCTGGATATCACCTCGACTATTCGGACTTAGAGCAAGAGCAAATTTACGATGCGATGGAATTGGCTTTCCATGGTGATGAATCTGTTCTTGCTAAACTTATTTTCGAACGACTAAAGAAAATAGAGTTGCCATCTGAGATTTGATCTTGCTTAATGACTAAATAACACTGTCAATATTTCGCCTTGTTTTTGAGCTTACGCCGAATTTATAAATAGTAAGAGCGCGATTTCTGTAATACATGGCCCCATGAAACAGCGACTGACCAACCACATCAAACTGACGTTTTATCTGTGTCTGCTGACAGCAGTAGCGGTGGGTCTTTTTTTGCGCGACGCGCCGAACGCTGATGGGTTTTTGGGATGGGTTTACCAAGTCAGTATTGCAGGCTATTTTGGTACCTTGCTGCTGATTACTAGCGCTTTGCTGCTGCCCTTTAGTTTGCTAAGCAAAACACGCTGGTTGTTACCAATACTCGCTTGGGTATGGCTGGTTTATCTGGCGATTGACCTAGTAGTTTTTAATTTATACCGCTTTCATCTTGATTGGCTGATTGTCCGGATGTTTCTTCTGGACTTTAGTGGCATGGGTATACCTGCCTTGGTATTGGGGGTTGCAGGTGGACTGGCACTCTTAATGCTGGCTGGGGTATTCTGGTTGTACGCATCCGTTCGTACGGGCACTGCAAAACGACTTCCCATATTTGTTGTTGGCCTTTTACTGATGCCTGCCGGCTTGGCTGCCAACTCAGTTATTAACATCTGGGCCGCTTATTACAATCGGGAAGAGATTACTAGCTATCGACCCTATCTGCCGCTTTACTATCCCGTAGAAAAAGCAAACAGCGCGAAAGTAATTAGTGACTGGTGGCCAGCGCTGTTCCCGGCCAAAACCGGTCAGAGTGAATTAATGTCAAAAAAGTCCAATGGTCTCGTTCGATATCCGTTGCAAGACCCTACATGTACGTCCAAACCTAATCCACCCTCTATTTTATTCATCGTGCTTGAGAGCTGGCAGGCGGATAGTCTGAACGCTGATGTTATGCCCAACCTGGATAAATTTGCGCAGCATTCAACGCGCTTTGAAAAACATCTATCTAGTGGCGCCGTGACTGTGCCTGGGTTATTTGGTTTGATGTATGGCTTACATCCGAATTATTTTGAATTATTTAAATCGTCGCCAGGTCGCAATCCCAGTTTGTTTACTGAGAACTTGCATCAGTTGGGTTATGAAAGCCGCGTATTCACATCGAGTAATTTAGATGGATTTTCGCTTCGTAAATTGTTTTTCCCCCATGTGCCAGAACAAAACGTCGTAACTAATCCATCCGATGAAAAAGTTGTTGCGAGTTATCTGGCAAGCGCAGATGCAGCGTCGACTAAACCACGCTTTGATTTTCTTTTTTTAACGTCGTCTCATTCGCCCTATACCTATCCTCCTGATTACGCACGATTTAAGCCACTGCCCGCGATAGAAGGTGGTTTTGCGATTAACAGGCAAACCGATGCAGCGCCGTATAAGAACGACTATCACAACAGCTTGTTCTATCTGGATGCTTTAGTTGGAAAAATACTAGAAGCCGCGAAAAAATCAGGGGCACTAGAAAACACGTGGGTCGTGATTACCGGCGACCATGCAGAAGAGTTTAATGAAAATGGTATAGGCTATTGGGGGCACGGTAGCAATTTCACTCGTTGGCAAATTCAAACACCGCTCTTAATTATGTCGCCCGGTCAGTTTGTCGCTAAACAGGAAAAAAAATTATCGCTGCATCAAGATGTGGTTCCAACCTTGATGCAAGAAGCCTTAGGCTGTGCTGCGCCTATTAATACGTATAGCAATGGGATGAATTTGTTTCAGTTACCCACGCAGCGGGGAACGATACTGTCGTCCTACATGACGCAAGCCTACTGGTTTGATGACATGATATTTGATCGCACCACGAATAAAAAATATGACTGGCGTGATATTAAAAAAGAGCGTTCGCTTGACAATGCTGAGGCGGTTAGATTACTTCTTCAAGAAGAGAGACGATTTCTATCAACAGCTAATTAGTTGTGAAATTATTCAAGGTACAAAAAAGCCACCCCGAAGGGTGGCTTTTTATGTATCGCAGTTCTACTCAAGCTGGTACTAGACCAGCGAGAAATTAGAACGAGTGGCCAACACCAACTGCGAGGTTGGTTGTGTCTGCTCCACCTGCGTTGAAGGTGAATCCACCACGGTTTGCAAACGAAGCGTCTGCACCGCCAGTGCCACGACCGTACGAAGCATACGTGAAGGTGCGCTTGGACAGGTCATATTTCATGGACAGGCTAGTCAAGCTCATCTCGTTAGCTAGATCGTTACGAGCGTAACCGAGTTGTACGCTCAATGGATCGCTCACGCGGTAATTGAAGAATACGCTGGTGCTGCCGATCTTGTAGCCGCTGCCGTAGCCTTTGGTCTCATCATTGCTGATGTAGCTAGCTGCAAAAGACAAATCGCTGCTCAAAGGCAATGTAGCTGCCAATGTGTAGCTGTTGTTAACGTTTTTACGTGTCTGATAACCAGCCATAATGCCGATTGAACCAACAGCGCCACCTAAGGTGTAAGCTTGGTATGAATCGGTGTCTACTGGAGTTGAAACAACGCCGTCTTTAGCGCCACCTTTGGTAGTGGTCATTGCGTTTACAGTCCAGCCATTCAATGATGGTGATGCCCAGTTCACCGAGTTAGGAACGAAGAAACCATCGTAGCTGAAAGAGCTGGCAGCAAAATTTACTGCTGCTGCGCCGTAGCCAGACAGAATCATACGGTTAACGAAGAAAGAGCCTGGGCCCATACCAGCGCCAGCGCCAACTACGTTAGGGATGATGTATGGGGAGAGTTGCTGACCAATGGTTACAGCGCCGAACTCGCCTGACAGACCAACAGTAGCAACACGGGTAAACAATGCGCCAAAGCTATCAGAAATAGCAGTGCCACCGCCGTTACCGCCGCTGACTGCTGCGCCGTTACCCAAGCTGACACCAGTTTCGAGTTGGAAGCTAGCTTTCATGCCGCCGCCCAGATCTTCTGAACCTTTGAAACCCAGGTGAGTAGGAGCTGTCCATGAACCTGTACCGTCAAAATATGTACCTTTGCCACCGTTGCTGTGAGCAACAGCTGCGTCAACAGAACCGTAAATTGTCACGCCATCAGCCAAAGCAGCTGTCGAAGCGACCAGAGCCAGCGCAGCCAATGCGACTTGAGTTTTTTTCATTATCTAATCTCCAAAGTGTTGTAATGCTAAAGTTTCGCTTTCACTGACCGAACGCAAAAGCGGGCATTCGCAGTGAAATTGATGCTCCAAGACCAACGGATCCAGAAGTCAGCATGCATTGAAGCAAAACTTGAGTGCTGTAGCAAAAGTAATTTATTGATTAATGAGTCTTTTGATAATTTTTCGTCTCTCCATTACAACAGTTTTTGAATAAATTATTACATTAATAACTTATGACCATTGTTCGATCACCGATTGATTTGTTTATATGTGTTTTTGATAGCGCGCTTAGAGTCGTCAGTGGAGTCGCTGTAGCACGTCGAGAAAGTCCATCGAGCAAGCTTTCTCAAACGAAGTTAAGTGAAGAAGATCGCAAGCACAGCGCTGGTCTGATGCGCGTAAATCATGTGGGTGAGGTCTGTGCTCAAGCCTTGTATGAAGCGCAGGCTTTTTTTGCGCGCGATGAGCTCACTCGCGAGCAATTTAAACAAGCCGGTGATGAAGAGTTAGATCATTTGGCGTGGACGGCTGAGCGGTTGCGTGAGCTGAATGCGCGTCCCAGTGTGTTCAATCCCTTGTGGTACGCGGGTGCATTCGCCATGGGCGCGGTAGCAGCGCGTTCGGGCGACCAGCACAGTTTAGGTTTTGTGGTTGAGACTGAGCGTCAGGTGGAAACGCACTTAAACGGACACTTGGATGATTTACCGTTACAAGACGTGCGATCACGTGCGATCGTGATGCAAATGCGTGACGATGAAATTGAGCACGGTGCTGCAGCAAAAAAACTGGGCGCCGCTGAATTACCTGAGCCAGTGCGTGTTGGTATGCGTGCTATCTCAAAAGTGATGACGAGTACGGCGTATCACCTTTGATTTTTATCTGATTGAGTAAAAAAGCGTATTACTCAATTAGCCATTAGCTAAGTTTATAAAGCTGGTGCAGTCTCTTGCAGGTCATCAATAATCTCGAAAGAATGAGTCAGCTCGGCGGTCTTTTCCATCATGATCGACGCTGAGCAGTATTTTTCATGCGAGAGTTTAATAGCTCGTTCCACTAAGTTAGCTTTCAAATTACGACCAAGCACTGTGAAGTGAAAGTGAATTTTGGTGAAGACCTTGGGGTCTTTCTCAGCGCGTTCGGATTTAAGAGTCACGTCACAGCCTCGAATGTCTTGGCCACTTTTACGCAAAATCACTACGACGTCATAGGCGGTGCAGCCACCGGTACCCGCTAAAACTACTTCCATCGGGCGCGGTGCAAGGTTGCGTCCGCCGCCATCAGGAGCGCCATCCATGGTGACGAGATGGCCGGAGCCGGTTTCTGCGACAAAGCTCATCCCGGATAAGCCGGTCCAACGTACGGTGCATTCCATGGTGCGATCTCTAAAAAGTTAGTGGTTCAAATCAGCGGTAAGCCCGCATAGGGCTCGAAACCCCGCTATTTTATTGGGAGTAAGCGGAATTAATGTGAAATTTCACGCCAAGGCGAATACAAAAGCTAATTTATCAAAAAAGCATCTGGACGCCAGTGAGGTTTCGTCTTTGAGCTTATTTCTGAAAAGTGTCAAGACAAAGCAGTCAGACAATTGACGCCAAGTCATTGAAAACATTATAATCTTCGGTTCTCCTGTTTTGCTCAGGGAGAAAACACACAATAAGGTTGCGTCTACGAACAGGGTGTTATTTCGTAGAACCACCATCAGAGCATTATTTTTTTAGGATTCATCATGAAAACCTTTTCCGCTAAAGGACACGAAGTCCAGCGCGACTGGTTTGTGATTGACGCAACGGACAAAGTCCTCGGACGCGTCGCCAGCGAAGTGGCGCGCCGACTGCGTGGTAAACACAAGCCAGAGTTCACACCGCACGTCGATACTGGCGATTACATTGTTGTAGTCAATGCCGGCAAACTACGTGTAACGGGCGCAAAAGCGCTCGACAAAAAGTATTTCCGTCACACTGGTTATCCAGGCGGAATTTACGAAACGAATTTCCGCGACATGCAAACGAAGCACCCAGGTCGCGCGCTAGAGAAAGCTGTTAAGGGCATGCTGCCCAAAGGCCCACTCGGATACGCGATGATCAAGAAGCTGAAGGTCTATGCCGATGGCAGCCACCCACACAGCGCCCAGCAACCCACGGCACTCGAAATCTAAGGAATAGACATGATCGGTAACTACAACTACGGAACCGGCCGTCGCAAGAGTGCAGTGGCCCGCGTATTTATTAAAACTGGCAGCGGCAAAATCGTTGTCAATGGTAAAGCAGCGGCCGAGTATTTTTCGCGCGAGACTGGTCTGATGGTGATTCGTCAGCCTTTAGAACTCACGAACAATCTGGATCGCTTCGATATCATGGTGAACGTTCATGGTGGCGGTGAATCAGGTCAAGCGGGTGCCGTTCGTCACGGTATTACTCGTGCACTAATTGATTACGATGCCACCCTGAAGCCTGAGCTGTCAAAAGCTGGTTTCGTGACTCGTGATGCACGTGAAGTAGAACGTAAAAAAGTGGGTTTGCGCAAAGCTCGTCGCGCAAAGCAGTTCTCCAAGCGTTAAGCTTTCGCTTCAACTGCGAACAGAAGCCGTCGGGTTGGTGCCCGACGGTTTTTTTTCAACTGTATTTCAGCTTTATTTATTCATCTGGCGTCGCCGCAGCAGCTACAAGGAGAGTGTGGATGATCAAGATTGGCATCGTAGGTGGTACGGGTTATACCGGCGTGGAATTGCTGCGTATTTTGGCTGCGCATCCACAGGCCGAGTTGATGGCAATTACTTCCCGCAAAGAAGATGGTATGCCGGTGGCCGAGATGTTTCCCTCGCTGCGCGGTCATGTGTCATTAGCGTTTTCTGCGCCTGAAAAAGCACGTCTTGATCAATGTGATGTGGTTTTCTTTGCCACGCCTCACGGTGTCGCGATGGCTCAAGCGCGTGAATTGCTCGCCGCGGGTGTGAAGGTGATTGATCTGGCTGCCGATTTTCGCTTGAAAGACACGGCAGTGTTTGAGCAGTGGTACGGCATGCCGCACAGCTGCCCGGATATATTGGCTGAAGCAGTCTATGGCCTACCTGAAGTGAATCGCGACGCTATACGTGCTGCGCGAGTGATTGGTTTGCCGGGTTGTTATCCCACCTCTATGCAATTAGGTTTTGCTCCCTTGCTGACTCAGGGTAAGCCGTTGATCAAAGAATCATCGCTGATTGCTGATTGCAAATCCGGTGTATCAGGTGCAGGTCGCAAAGCAGAAGTGCACGCGCTATTAGCGGAGGCTTCAGATAATTTCAAAGCCTATGGCGTGAAAGGTCATCGTCATTTACCAGAGACTGTCCAAGGGCTGGAAGCGATTGCTGGTCGTCCAATTGGCCTAACGTTTGTACCGCATCTGGTGCCTATGATTCGCGGCATTCATTCAACGCTGTACGCAACGCTTTTGCCTGAGGCACGTTCGATTGATTTTCAGACGCTGTATGAATCACATTATCGCGATTCACCGTTCGTGGATGTTATGCCCGCCGGCAGTCATCCAGAAACACGTTCGGTGCGCGCATCGAATATGTTGAGGCTGGCAGTGCATCGCCCTGGCGGTGGTGATTTGTTGGTGATCTTGGTGGTCGAAGACAACCTGGTCAAAGGTGCTGCAGGGCAGGGTGTGCAGTGTATGAATCTGATGTTTGGTTTGGATGAAACAACCGGTTTGCGGCAGGTGCCGATACTGCCTTAATGGGTGCGAATTCCCAAAGTCCCTGCGGCTAAAGAGTCTATGCTCGGCAGCGTAACTCAACAGTGGGCTGTGGGAGATGCATGTCAGGTAAATATGCGCTGCGCTGTATCGATACCTTGATAGCTCAAGGATGCCGGGTAGAAGGCGATGTAATTTTTGAGGGTGGTCTCAGGATAGACGGGCATGTCAAAGGACATGTCAAAGGTGAAATCAAAGTAGACTCTACGGCGCCTGCGCACTTAGTGTTGGGGCGCTCAGGTCGGATTAGCGGCGGCGTATGGGCCGACTATGTTCTGATTGATGGGCTGGTCGAAGGTAATCTCCATATCACTGGCAGGGTTGAATTACTCTCAAGAGCGCGCATAATTGGAAACATCTTTTACGAATCGCTGCGTTTACAGCCTGGCGCGACCGTAACGGGCCTGTTGTGTCCGGATGTTGGCGATGTTGGAATCCCTCCCCGCGAGGTTCCAGACGCGGCACAGGAATTGAAACTGGCCTGATGCTGTAAGTATCATTTTGGCTGAAACAGCTTTTGTCCCTTCGGCGCTCGAAGTAGCCGAGGGCTATAATTTTTGAACTTTGTTTTACGATCGCAGGAGCATCACATGAACGCACCGACCGAAATGCCGTCACCGATTATTTTTAGTGAGAGCGCTGCTAATAAAGTGGCTCAACTCATTGAAGAAGAAGGTAACCCTGATTTGAAACTGCGCGTGTTTGTGCAGGGCGGAGGTTGCTCAGGTTTTCAGTACGGTTTCACTTTTGATGAAATCGTCAATGAAGACGACACCGCCATGATCAAAAATGGCGTACAACTGTTAGTCGATTCCATGAGCTACCAATATCTGGTGGGCGCAGAAATCGATTACAAAGATGATCTGGAAGGCGCGCAGTTCGTGATTAAAAATCCGAATGCCACCACCACTTGCGGCTGCGGATCGTCATTCTCAGCGTAAGCATTCGATAGCAGAAAAAAAAGCGCGGAGTTCCGCGCTTTTTTATTTCCTTCGCAATTTTTTGGTTTGCAATTAGGCGGGATAAAGCGCACCCAAAATACGTTCACCTTTTGCGCCTGTCACTGACGGTAGATTGCCGGGTTTACGTTCACAAAATTGCTTCGCCAGCCAGGCAAAGGCAAGTGCCTCAACATGTGTGGGCGATATACTCAACGCATCAGTGCTGTTGACCGGCGCTGACAATTGTTTCTGAAGTGATTGCATGAGTTGGCTGTTATACGCGCCTCCGCCACAAACATACACAGCATCGCAAGCTGCGGCGTGATGTTGAATCGCATCTGCAATGGATGTCGTAGTGAGCGCAACCAGCGTGGCTTGTACATCTTCAGCACGAAGCGCAGGAAATGCTTTCAATTGTGACTCAAGCCATGTCAGATGAAATAAATCTCGGCCCGTGCTTTTTGGGGGCGGAGCAGAGAAAAAGGGCTCGCTCAACAGATGGTTGAGTAATTCATGGTTAACGGTACCGCTAGCAGCCCATGCGCCTTCTGCATCAAATGCTTTGCCTTGATGCGCATGTATCCATGCATCCATTAAGACATTGCCAGGGCCGGTATCAAAGCCGTTCACGCTGCTATCGGCATTCAGTAGGCTGACGTTGCTGATGCCACCAATGTTAACCATTGCACGTGTCAGTCCCGTCTTGTCAAACACCGCTTGATGAAATGCAGGTACTAGTGGGGCACCCTGACCACCAGCCGCAATATCACGACTACGAAAATCAGCGATCACATCAATACCCGTTAACTCAGCTAATAGTGCGGGTTGATTCAGTTGCCGCGTGTATCCCTGATTAGGTAGGTGACGGATAGTTTGGCCATGCGCCCCAATCGCAGTTACCCGATCGCTTTTGATATTCGCTGATGCCAGTAACTCATGCACGCACTCCGCATACACATGAGCCAGCTGTTGAGCCACCAGAGACTCGCGATGAATTTCATCGGTACCTGATGATTGCAGTAACAGCAGTGCTTGTTTTAATTCGGTAGTAAAGGGAAGGTAGGCGGCTGTTAAATGGCCATCGAGTGCGGTGAGAACACCATCCACTCCATCGAGGCTGGTGCCGGACATCAAGCCAATATAGAGAGGATTATTTGACATCGACTTTGTCCGGCGAGCGATGCTTCAGTGAATGAACATCAGCATGTAAGTATTAACGCGAAGCCACTTGCGTTACATCAGCAGACAAGAGTCGGAAGCGATGCTTCACTTCAGCCAATTGATGCTGGAATTGTTGCAGATGTATACCAGCCAACGATTGTACCTGCTGGGCTGCTATGGATTTAGGATCTCGCGCATCATTATTGACGCGGAATTCGTAATGCAGATGGGGTCCAGTGGACCAGCCACTCGTACCAACATAACCAATCACATCACCTTGCGCCACACGAGCACCGCGTTTCAGACCCGATGCAATGTGACTCATGTGTGCATACGCAGTTGAGTAGTTGCCGCTGTGTTTGACCACCACCATGTTTCCATAGCCGCCATGCGGGCCGGTGAAATCAATATGTCCGTCGCCAGTAGCGCGAATTGGAGTTCCAACCGGCGCTGCGAAATCAATACCTTTGTGCTGTTTCCACATGCCAGAAATCGGATGGACGCGCATCGTAAAACCCGAGGTCACGCGTGAGAATTGCAGTGGCGACTTAAGGAATTCTTTTTTCAGTGCTTTGCCTTCAGCGTCAAAGTAGCCGCCTTGTTCTGCGCCAGCTTCATTGAACCAGATTGCCTGATGAGTTTTGCCATCATTTAAAAACTCTACGGCCAGCACACGACCCGAATGAACTGGTTCGCCACCTTGCCACAGTGTTTCGAAGATCACTTGAAAACGATCGCCACGGCGCAGATCAGAAGCAAAGTCGATATCGGAAGAGAAGATCTCAACGATTTGCATCGCAATGGCATCCGGCACTTGCGCTGCATCGGTGGCGGCAAATAACGAGGAACGAATTTCACCTGAGCGCATTTCGATATGACGTTCAAGCTTGGCGGGTTCCTGTCGTGCGGTAAAGCCATCAGCGGAGCGCTGAATCACTAAGCGTTTGATGTCATCGCGGTTATCATTCAGCAGCGTGCTAGCGGATAGCAGTTTTCCTTCAGCAGTGACCGTGGCTTGTATGCGGCGACCAGGTCGTAAATTGGCGAGTGCGCGCGCCTGAGTATCAGTTCGAATAAACGTGCTGGCGGCGCGGTCCTCGACACCCAGACGGTCTAGTAAGGCATCCAAGGTATCGCCGGGACGAACGCGTTCTTCGGCGACAAACTGGCCAGCACTCGTCTGCAAGGATTGAATCTGGCTAGTAAGATCGGGAACGCCCAATTCTTCAACCAACAGCGTCACCGGCAGATCCGATGCATCGGGCGCCAATGGTGCAACGCCAGCAGCGCCAAAGGCAATAAGCGACAGCAAAGCGGTTGCTGTAAGCATCTTTCGTTTGGGGGTGGTGCGCAGCTTGGACCACAGCTGAAGCAACAAGATAGAGAATTTGTCTGTCGGGCTCATTTGATACGCTAAAATCCGTCGTTTTTGGCCAGTATCCGGCGAATTCACGGAACGGTCAGAGCCCTTTGGGCGAAGCACGCCATTATAGCAAACGCTAACCCTGGCAAAATAATTAAAAATTTATTAATAAAATGCAACTTCAACGACGTATCAAGGTATGAATTCCCAACCCACTGCAGCACCGAACGCCCACGACGGCCACAAAACAGCGGCCCCTTTATTGCCCATTTCTGATGCAGTGCGCCATGCGCTAGCGATCATCAAGCGCGGTGTTGATGAATTACTGATCGAATCGGAGTTTGCGCAAAAATTGGCGGCTTCTGAAAAAAGTGGCAAACCACTTCGCATCAAGCTGGGTTTAGATCCTACGGCTCCCGATTTGCACCTGGGTCACACGGTCGTCTTGAACAAGATGCGCCAATTGCAGGACCTAGGTCACACGGTGATCTTTTTGATTGGTGACTTTACGTCGATGATTGGCGATCCCTCGGGTCGCAATATCACGCGCCCACCGCTGACACGCGAACAAATTGAACAAAACGCCAAGACCTATTTCGCTCAAGCGAGCTTGGTGCTGGATCCTGCACGTACTGAAATTCGTTATAACTCCGAATGGTGTGATCAACTCGGCGCGCGCGGCATGATAGAGCTCTCTTCGCGTTATACCGTTGCACGAATTTTGGAGCGCGAAGATTTTTCTAAACGCTTTAAAGCAGGTACGCCCATTTCAGTGCATGAACTTTTGTATCCGCTGATGCAGGGATACGATTCGGTCGCGCTCAAATCCGATCTGGAAATCGGTGGTACCGATCAAAAATTTAATTTATTAGTCGGACGTGAACTGCAAAAAGATTATGGTCAATCACAGCAATGTATTTTGACCATGCCTTTGCTTGAGGGTTTGGATGGCGTTGAAAAAATGTCCAAGTCGAAAGGTAACTACATTGGTATTACCGAGCCAGGGAACACCATGTTTGCCAAGGTGATGAGTATCTCGGATGTGATGATGTGGCGTTATTACGAGCTGCTGTCATTTCGACCGATGGCCGAGATTGAAGAATTTAAACAAGAGATTGAGGGTGGTCGCAATCCACGTGATATCAAAGTCTTGCTGGCGCAGGAAATTGTGGAGCGTTTTCATTCGCGACAAGCGGCCGAAGACGCCTTGGCAGATTTTGATAACCGAGCGCGCGGCGGCATTCCCGATGATATACCGGAAGTAGCCTTAAGCGGCGCACCGCTAGGCATTGGTCAATTGCTAAAACAAGCTAATTTGTGTGCATCCTCCTCCGAGGCTTTGCGTATGGTTGAGCAAGGTGGTGTGCGTATGGATGGAGTGACGATCAGTGATAAAGGACTGAAAGTCGATGCAGGCAGCTTTGTGCTGCAAGTCGGTAAGCGTAAGTTTGCACGCGTGACCTTGTCTTGATTGCTCTGCTACAGAGAGTGTCTGAAGCCTCGGTGCGAGTCGATGGTGAGTTGATTGGTCGTATCGACCAAGGCTTACTTATTTTTTTATGCGCCGAGCGTAATGACACAGAAAAAGAAGCGGATATTTTACTGGCTAAATTACTGGCCTATCGCGTGTTTTATGATGCCGACGGAAAAATGAATTTAAATGTGGCACAAGTTAACGGCGGTTTGCTATTGGTGCCGCAATTTACGCTAGCTGCCGATACACGCTCTGGTACACGTCCTTCATTTACTCCCGCAGCACCCCCTGCCTTAGCGCTTCAGTTGTTTGACTATGCCGTTGATCGTGCCCGTGCTGCGCATCCTGTTGTTGAGAAGGGAAAATTCGGCGCCGACATGAAAGTGTCACTCGTCAATGATGGCCCTGTTACTTTTTGGCTGCATGTGCCTCCTACTCATTAAGGTTGCTGATGGAAATTTTGTTGATACGTCACGGAGAAACAGATTGGAATCGCGCTCGTCGGATGCAAGGGCACATCGATATTCCTTTGAATAATGAAGGAGTGCGGCAGGCTAAAGCGTTGGGTGTTGCATTGGCCTCAGAAAAACTCGATGCGATTTACACCAGTGATTTGCAGCGTGCCAAGTTTACTGCGCAAGCCGTGGCAGATGTTCACCAGATGCCATTGATCATTGATGAGCAATTACGTGAGCGTTGTTACGGAGTGTTTGAAGGATTGATGTACAGAGAAGTTGCAGAACAATATCCGCAAGAATTCGCTCTTTGGCAAGCGCGCGATTTGCATGCACGATTCCCCGCAGGCGAACGTGAAGCTGAGACTTTGCATGATTTTCATCAGCGTTCAGTGAATGCGATAACTAACATAATAAAAAATCATCCTGCGCAACGTATGCTCATACTGACGCATGGTGGCGTGCTGGATTGCCTCTACCGTGAAGCAATGGGAATGCCAGTAGATGCTAAACGTGAGTTTGGCATTATCAATGCAGCGATTAATCGATTGCATTGGGATGGAAAAAAATACACGATATTGCAATGGGCCGACGCGACTCATCTCGAAGGCGATGGTCTTGATGAAATCGACCGCACTCATCCAGCGGCATGAAAGCTGGTTTGTCACTCCGGATAAAATAAGCTTTTTGCGCGTACTGATCACTTGATATCCATGCATATCGGCCCCTATCAACTTCGCAACAATGTTTTTGTCGCACCCATGGCGGGCGTGACCGATAGGCCTTTTCGCCAGTTATGCAAAGAGCTAGGCGCGGGCTATGCCGTATCCGAGATGGCGGCTTCCAATCCACGCGTGATGGCGAGTGTAAAAACAGCGCGTCGTATTAATCACGAAGGTGAGATGGAACCTAAAGCGGTGCAGATCGCCGGCGCTGATCCTGTAATGTTGGCGGAAGCGGCGCGCTTTAATGTTGATCGTGGTGCTCAGATCATTGATATCAATATGGGCTGCCCCGTAAAAAAAGTTTGTAATAACTGGTGTGGCTCAGCCTTGTTGCGCGACGAAATCTTAGTAGCTCGTTTGTTAGAGGCGGTAGTGAGTGCAGTGGACGTGCCTGTGACGCTGAAGTTTCGTACAGGCTGGGACCGGCAAACTAAAAATGCATTAACCATTGCGCGCATTGCAGAAGAAAGTGGAATTACTATGCTGACTTTGCATGGCCGTACACGCGCTGATGGTTATTCTGGTGAAGCAGAGTACGACACCATTGCGGCGGTTAAGGCAGCGAGTCGTCTTCCTGTCGTTGCCAATGGCGATATCGACACACCTTTTAAAGCAAAATTCGTTTTAGAAAAGACCGGTGCGGATGCAGTGATGATAGGCCGCGCCGCGCAAGGTCGCCCGTGGATCTTTCGCGAGATAGCACATTACCTGCAAACCGACACTGTGTTGCCTGCTCCGTATGTGGAGGAAGTTAGACGACTCATGTCAGCGCATTTACAAGCGCATTATGCGTTTTATGGTGAGTACCTCGGTGTTCGAACAGCGCGCAAACACATAGGTTGGTATGTGCGTGATTTATTTGGCGGAGAAATTTTTCGACAACGCATGAACCTAATTGAAGAATGTGCCACTCAGCTGGCGGCAGTCGACGAATTTTTCGAATCGCAATTGGCTTTGGGCGAGCGGTTACAATATGCCCCCGCCGTTGAAAAGCTGGCCGCGTGAACCGATTACTCCTTCATAGCAAGCATGAGCAAAGAGCATATTCAAGAAGTCATCAAAAAAAGTCTCGAAAGGTATTTTCGAGATCTGGGAGAGCAGGAGCCATCCAATGTGTATGAGATGGTGATTGCTACGGTTGAAAAGCCTCTGCTTGAGGCCGTGATGATACGCGCCGACGGTAACCAGTCACATGCCGCAGAAATGCTGGGAATAAACAGAAATACCTTGCGCAAAAAGCTACAGCAACACGATTTGCTCTGAACTCGCCTGGAACATCCTCATGATCAAACAAGCATTAATTTCCGTGTCCGACAAGACCGGAGTACTCGAATTCGCGCGCGCCTTGGCCGCGATGAATGTCAAGCTTCTCTCTACGGGTGGAACGGCTAAATTATTAGCTGACCATGGTCTGGAAGTCA
>Ga0214919_10003477_pt1 | contig 23764 bp, 20 predicted proteins | sample LL1503_MetaG_FD_177994 | JGI IMG/M metagenome (GOLD analysis project Ga0214919, IMG submission 177994) | Freshwater microbial communities from Lake Lanier, Atlanta, Georgia, United States - LL-1503 | ecosystem: Environmental > Aquatic > Freshwater > Lake | place: USA: Georgia | collected... | reverse complement strand
GCGAACGGTTACCGTGCAACCGGGCATGGTGCTCGATCACCTGAACGCTTATCTCAAGCCGCATGGGTTATGGTTTCCAGTGGATGTTTCGACCAGTGCGCAGGCCACGATTGGCGGCATGGCCGGCAATAACTCCTGCGGTTCGCGCTCGCTTGCCTATGGCAATATGGTGCATAACGTATTGGGTATTGATGCTGTATTAGCTGATGGCACACAGCATGCGTTTGGGGTGATTCCGTCGAACTGGGCAACTCTGGATGGCTTGCCCGATTATCAAGCGTTAGTCACGCGCTTGGTGGGCATTGCACAGCGCGAGGCGGCTGAAATTGAACTGCGCTATCCCAAGTTGTTACGCCGCGTTGGGGGCTATAACTTAGATATGTTGTTACCCGCTGGGGCGAACTTAGCACATTTATTGGTGGGCTCTGAGGGCACGTTGGCGTTTTCACGCCGCTTAGAACTCAAGCTCTCCACTTTGCCCCGGCATAAGGTCTTGGGTGTGTGTCATTTCCCAACCTTTTATCAGTCCATGGTTGCGCCTCAGCATATCGTTAAACTAAAGCCAGCTGCAGTGGAGTTGGTCGATCGCACCATGATCGATTTGGCACGTAGTAATCCGGCGTTCCGACCGATTGTTGATCAATGTGTGCGTGGTGAGCCAGCGGCGATTCTGTTGGTGGAATTTGCTGGAGAAGACCTCGACACGCAACGCCGAGGACTAAAGCAACTTGTTGATTTAATGGGTGAATTAGGCTTTCCCGAGGGCGTGGTTGAGGTGGTTGAACCGGCGTTACAGCGAGATTTTTGGGAGGTGCGTAAGGCGGGTCTCAATATCATGATGTCAATGAAGGGCGATGGTAAGCCAGTGTCGTTTATTGAAGATTGCGCAGTGCCGCTAGAGCACTTGGCTGAATACACCGATCAGCTGACCCAAGTCTTTGCCAAATATCACACGGAGGGCACTTGGTATGCCCATGCATCTGTGGGTTGTTTGCATGTGCGACCGATACTCGATATGCGGCGCGAGGGCGCGAGTCAGATGCGCGCGATTGCTGAAGAGGCCGCCGTATTGGTGCAAAAATATAAAGGCTCGTATTCTGGCGAACATGGCGATGGTTTGGTGCGCTCGGAGTGGATTGAGCCATTTTTTGGTCAGCAATTGGTCGCTGCGTTTACTGAAATTAAAGATGTGCTAGACCCCAAGGGTCTACTCAATCCGGGCAAGATTATTCGGCCAACACGTCAAGACGATCGCAGCCTGTTTCGCTATAAACCCGGTTATCAAGTGCAGCCCTTAACCACAGTATTGGACTGGCGGGAGTGGGGCGGTTTTGATAAAGCCGTCGAGATGTGTAACAACAACGGCCATTGCCGTAAATTTGATGCGGGCACCATGTGTCCGTCGTATCGGGTCACACGTGACGAGCAGCACTTAACGCGCGGTCGTGCCAACACCTTGCGCTTGGCATTATCCGGACAGCTCGGGCCCGATGCGCTGACCTCGAGCGCGGTCACAGAGGCAATGGATTTGTGCGTGTCGTGCAAAGGCTGTAGACGCGAATGTCCGACCGGTATTGATATGGCCAAGATGAAGATTGAGTATCTGCACCATCATCATCGTCACCATGGGATCAGCTTAAAAGAGCGACTGATTGCGTATCTGCCGCATTACGCCCACTGGGCGGCACAGGCCGCACCCCTACTGAATGTGGTGCAAGAGTGGGTTAAACCCTTGCTGGGGTTTGCCGCCTTGCGCTCGATGCCCCAGTGGCGCACGGATTTTTGGCGTGCCAGTGAGCGACCCACTGCTACAGCGGCCACCGTAACGGCTGCGCGCGAACTGGTGTTGTTTGTTGATACGTTTAGTACTTATTTTGATCCGGAAAATGTGCGCGCCGCACATCTTGTGCTCACCGCTGCTGGCTATACCGTGCATCTGCCGGTAGCCGATGGCGAGCAGCGCCCACTGTGTTGTGGACGCACGTTTTTGGCGGGTGGCTTGGTTGAGCAAGCGCGCGCTGAGGCGCAACGCCTGCTCGCTGCTGTGCAGCCGTTTGTGGCGCGTGGTGTACCCATTGTGGGACTAGAGCCTTCCTGCTTGTTGACGTTGCGCGATGAATTTTTATCGTTGTTACCGGGCGCAGATGCCAAAGCCTTGGCTGCCCAAGCGGTGTTGTTTGAAGAGTTTATTGCACAAGAACTGACTGCGGGACGCTGGCATTTGCCACTCAAGGCGTTACCGCAGAGCAAAGCCTTGGTGCACGGCCATTGCCATCAAAAAGCGTTTGCTGCAATGCCGGCGGTAGCGCAAGTATTGGCTTTAATTCCGCATTTAAATGTGGAGTTTATTGAATCGAGTTGTTGCGGCATGGCCGGTAGTTTTGGCTATGAAGATAGTCACTATGCAGTGTCTATGCAAATGGCTGAGTTGTCGCTGTTGCCCAAGCTGCGCGAGTCTAGCCCCAGCACCTTGATTGTGGCCGATGGCACGAGTTGCCGACATCAGATTCGTGATGGTGTAGCGCGCGAAGCGCAGCATGTGGCACGCGTGTTGGCGGCGGCATTGGCTTGATGCGTGATTCAATTGAAGCATGATCATATTCAAGTGCGACTGTATTCAAGCGCGACAGTATTGATGCACGACTACATTGAAGTGAGACTAAGGCCCATGCCATGACCCCAGCTGTGCTCGAGCTTAAACAGCTCGCCGTTGCGTTCCGCACGACGCAGGGCGAGGTGCCGGCGGTGAGCGGCGTGTCTTGGCAAGTTGCGGCCGGCGAGGTGATGGCGATTGTGGGTGAGTCCGGTAGTGGTAAGTCGGTGACGGCTTTAGCCATTATGGGATTGTTAGCGCCAGAGACTACTCGCGTCAGTGGTCAAATCTATTTCGCGGGCCAAGCCCTGATCGGACTGCCAAGTGCCGCGCGGCGGGCGCTGCGCGGGCGTGAGATGGCGATGATTTTTCAAGACCCGATGACCGCGCTCAATCCAGTCTTGACCATTGGTACGCAGATGGCGGAATCTTTACGCTTACATCTCGGCTTGAGTGCCGAGGCCGCGCGTAGTCGCAGCCTTGAGTTACTCGACCGGGTGGGTATTGCCGATGGAGCGCGACGCCTCACCCAATACCCGTATGAATTCTCTGGCGGCATGCGGCAACGGGTGATGATTGCCATTGCGCTAGCTTGTTCACCGCGACTGATTATTGCCGATGAGGCCACCACGGCACTGGATGTGACGCTGCAGGCGCAAGTGCTCGATTTGTTGTTGGAGGTGGTGCGCGAGCACGGTATTGGTTTAGTGTTGATCACCCATAATTTTGGAGTGGTCGCCCAGTATGCCGATCGAGTCGGGGTGATGTATGCCGGACAAATGGTCGAAGTGGGCACGGTGTCTGCAGTATTAGCACAAGCGCAACACCCCTATACCCAAGGATTATTGCGGGCAGTGCCGCGGATTGATGGTCCACTGCCCGCGCGCATGGCAACCATAGAGGGTTTAGCGCCAGACTTGCGCCAAACGATTGCGGGTTGTCGGTTTGCCCCGCGTTGTGCGCAAGCGGTGGCCCAGTGCGCGAGCCAGTCACCAACACTCGGGCCGGTCATCACAGTGGCCAAAACGGCGGCCACTAGGGTGTCGGATTTGGCATCGGCTGGTTCAGCGTTCGGTGATTTAACGACAGGTAGTCTAACGTCAGGTGGTTTAACGTTAAGTGGTGTATTGACCGCTGGTGTAAAGACAGCGGATGCCATATCAGCCGGTGCAACGCTAACCATACACGATGAGAGCCATCAGGTTGCTTGTTATCAAGCCGGGCCTGCACCCAGTGTAGATAGTCCAGAGGATATTGCACCGCCGACCCCGATGGCGGCTGGTTTAGCCCCTGAACCGGAAATATTGTTGCAAGTGTCGGATCTTAAAATCTATTTTAATGCGGGTGCGCGTCTGAATCGGGCGGTAGATGGCGTCAGTCTGGCAGTTTATCGGGGCGAGACCTTAGGCTTGGTTGGCGAGTCGGGTTGCGGTAAAACCACCTTGGGGCGGGGCCTGTTACGGCTATTGCCCTTGAGCGGTGGGCGGATGCGCTATGCCGCCACGGATGTCACCACGGTGAGTGGTGCTGCGCTGATGCGCTATCGGCGGCAGGTGCAAGTGGTATTTCAAGACCCCTATGGCGCGCTCAATCCGCGCCAGACCATTGGCGCGATGATTGCCGAGCCGATAGCAGTACATCGCCTACGACCAGCCGCTCAGATTGCGCCACGGGTGGCCGAACTGTTAGCCCAAGTAGGGCTCTCTAGTGCCATGGCGGCACGTTATCCGCATGCCCTATCTGGTGGCCAGCGCCAACGTGCTGGCATCGCGCGCGCCCTAGCGCTCGCCCCCGAATTGTTGATATGGGACGAGGCGGTGTCCGCCTTGGATGTCTCAGTTCAGGCGCAAATTATCAATCTAATCAAAAACTTACAGAAAGAGTTAGGGCTCACTAGCTTATTTATTGCGCATGATTTGGCCGTGGTGCGACAGGTCGCCAATCGAGTGGCAGTGATGTATTTGGGTCGGATTGTTGAACTAGCCGATACCGCTACGCTGTTCGCTCAAGCCAGCCATCCCTACACCCAAGCGTTGTTGGCGGCAGTGCCGCGGTGGACGGCGGGCGCACGTCTGGAGCCCTTATTGCTGACCGGTGAAGTGCCTGCAGCCGTGGCATCTATGCAGGGCTGTGGTTTTGCGCCCCGTTGCCCGCGCGCGAGTGCGCGGTGTTGGACGGAAGCGCCGGCGCTTCACGAGCGCCGTGCTAACCAACAGGTGGCCTGCCATGACCCGAGCTAGTCTGCACACAGCTTGCATGGTCCAACCAAACATGACCCAACCAAACATGACCCAACCAAGCCAGCGCAACGCGCGATGAAGCGCTGGTCTGTCATGCAAGCCGAAACCCAAGGCATGGCCTGGGGCTTGATTGGGGTGGCGATGTTTAGCCTGACCTTACCCTTGACGCGGGTCGCGGTGTTGGAAATGAACCCGTTGTTTGTGGCGATTGGGCGTGCTGCCTTGGCAGGCTTGATGGCGGTGGGTTGGTTGTTATACACGCGGGCGCGCTTGCCATCGCTGCCGCAGTTGCGCCGTTTGGCGATAGTGGCTGTGGGGGTGGTCTATGGATTTCCGGTGTTCTCCGCGCTAGCCATGCAAACCCTACCGGCAGCCCACGGCGCGATTGTCTTAGGGATTTTGCCCTTGGCGACGGCGGTGGTCGGAGCGCTACGGTTTAGAGAACGCCCCTCTCCCGCATTTTGGGCGATGGCTGTGTTGGGTACGGTATTGGTGATTTGTTATGCGTTGTATAACGGTGGTGGCGGTGTAGTGCGTGAGGATGTGTGGTTATTGCTGGCGATAATCAGCGCAGCCTTGGGTTATAGCGAGGGCGGTAAGTTATCTGAGCACATGTCGGCAACCGCAGTCATTAGTTGGGTGTTGATATTGACCTTGCCGCTGAATCTAGCGCTAACTTGGCATGCCATGGACTTTGAGTGGCGACAGTTATCGAGTGCCGCAGTGTATGGGTTTGTGTATGTCGGGGTGATCTCGATGTATGTGGGGTTTATGTTTTGGTATAAAGGCTTGGCCATGGGTGGCGTGGCCCGCGTGGGTCAGGTGCAGCTCTTGCAACCATTCTTAAGCTTGTTTGGCGCCTATGCCGTACTGGGCGAACCCATCACGATGGTGAATGTGCTGTTTGCCAGTGCCGTGTTGCTGACCGTGGTCTTGGGTAAAAGAACAGCAGTGGTGGTGTAGTAGGCGTTGTAGAGAAAAATAGTAAAGAGTCATTGCGCACAGATGCAGTACAGAGATGCAGCAAAGAGAGGGTGTAAAAAAGGCGGTGGGTACGGTAGAAGCACAGTGTCAAAGCCGCCTTGTTGTATAAATGCCTGCTGAGTTTAAGAACTGAAGTGTTTAAATAGTTAGTTAAGTGTTTAAGCGCTAAATAGCTTAAGAGCTTAAGAGCTTAAGAGCTTAAGAGCTTAAAGAGCCTAAGGGCTTAAATTTCAGCAGGGTTTGAATTTTTGGTTCTCCTGAATGTCTGGTTCATTAGCCTTGCTGATTAGCCTTGATTATTAGCCTTGTGGTGATTTTCCAAACACCCGTTGATAGCGCTCAACATAGCGCGGCCAAGCCTCGGGATTGATGAGTCGCGGTGGGCGTTCGCCATTCAGAATGGCTACGACTTGATCAGCGTTCCAATCGGCCATTGCCGTGCGCGAATCGTGGGTAACCCCAGCGGTGTGGTAAGTGCAAATCACATTATCAAATTTGAGTAAGGGATGATCGAGTGGTGGCGGCTCTTGTGCCCACACATCGAGGCCTGCACCCGCAATATGGCCACTGATTAATGCGGTTTCGAGATCGACTTCCGAGACGATGCCGCCGCGCGCGGTAGTGATGAGAAATGCACCTTGTGGCATTTGCGCAAGCTGGGCCGCAGCAATCATGCCGCGAGTCTCGTCATTGAGTGGGCAGTGCACCGATACAAAGCGCGATTGAGCAAGCAAGGTAGGCAGATCAACTTTGGTGGCGCCGAGTGCCGCGATTTGTTCAGCGCTCAGATAAGGGTCGTAGGCTAATACCGGCATTTCTAGACCTTTGCCACAGATGCGGGCGACCCGGCGTCCGACGTTACCAATACCAATCACACCGACGGTGCGACCGCGGGCGTTAGAGCCTTTAAATGTTTCGCGATTCACCCCGCGCTCGGTGCGCAGAGAGCGATCGGTTTGGGGGATTTTTTTAGTGAGCGAGAGCATCATCGCGACCGCGTGTTCGGCTACCGCATCGGCATTGGCACCAGTTTGATTCACAATCAACACACCGGCCGCATTACAGTCCTCGACGTTCACCGTGTCGTAGCCGGCACCGGTAGTGGAGACTGCAAGCAAGTCCGGACAGCGGGCTATTAAATCGGCGTGACACTTGTATTGATCGGGCACCTCGTCGCGGGCTGAAGTGATGCAATAGATTTGTGAGGCCGACAGTGCCCCCCAGTTATCGGACTCGGGACCATCAAACTCTAAGCGATGTACGGTGACACCGCCTAAGACTTCGAGAGAGTCGGCAACATTGGGACGTTTGCCATCGTCAAACCAGACAGCAGCTTTGTGGGTCGCGGTAGTAGCCATGAGATTCCTTTAGAACAAATAAAAAAGACGGGCAATATAAAAGACGGACAATAAAAGTCATTCAAAATACGCGGATTAGGTGCCGCCAGCAATGTGTTAGTCCATTATTTAGGTGGTGTAAGGTGTAGAGGGGGTAGATTGGCGGAATCGGTTTGATGAATCGTGGTGGTCGACACTTCACCGTGGACTCATGAGTGATTTTTCGGCAATGAACCTGAAATATGCATTTTCTAGACGCAGTGAAGCCCAGCTTGTTTGTCTAGCGCTGAAACGTATGTTCTCTGGGTGCTTAGGCTTGGAGAATGTTGACTTGCGCCCGGTCGACAGTGCACCTTAGGCTAGCGCTCGTGCGAACCACCCCCACTGTGTTGTTGGCGGCAATAGAACGGGACGCTACAAAATAATATAATAAAATCAGGTATTTAACGATAAACTGTATGGGCGATAATTGAATAATTGAATAATTGAATAATTGAATAGAATTTCGCTTAACAATGTATGGGTAGTGCGCGCCATTGTTTACATTGTGCAGATGCGTTGGGCGCGCAACCGGCAGGCTTGGGTGCCGAGGCGGATTGCTTGCTGATCATGATGCATACAGTTTGATGTTCATGGGTGAACGCACTCACCGAGTCAACCGGTCACGCGCTTGGGTTGGCAAGGACGGCCAACTTGGTTAGCCTATACCCCCAATTCACTAAGAAAGTTTATATGCGCACAGCGCAGGATCGTTGGCTTGCTGCTGACCATCAGATTCGCTCGATTTTGATCTATGGCTATGGGGTCATGGGTAGCGGTGTCGCCAGCAGCTTTGCCCGCCACGGCTTTAAGACTATGGTGCGCAGTAGCCGCGCTAGCGACTTGCGCGATCTGCCGCCTGGAGTAGTAGCAGTGTCCGAGCTACCAGACACCCCGCCTGATGTAGTCTTGGAGTTGGTGCCTGAAGATATCACCAGCAAGCAGCGGGTCTATGCCGAGATCGAAGCGCAATGGCCAGATGCCCCAGTGATTTTGGCGACGGGCACTTCGGGTCTGGACTTGGTGGCGTTAGCCCAGCCCTTGCGTCACCCCGAACGCTTTGTGGGTTTGCACTACTTTATGCCGGCTGATGAAGCTTTGATTGTTGAAGTGATGGCAGGCCCGCAAACGCCACGAGCCTTGGTTGATTTGATGGCGGCAACCTTACGCCAAACCGGTAAAGAACCGGTGGTGTTGTATCAGCCCATTGTGGGTTTTTTAGTGAATCGACTGCAACACGCCATTTTGCACGAAGCCTATTACTTGATGGAGGCTGGGGTGGCCAGTGCCGCCGATATCGATCATGCAGTGCGCCGCATGTTAGCCCCGCGCATGTGCGTGAACGGCTTATTGCAACAAAAAGATATAGCGGGCCTGGCTATTCATGCTGGTGCGCAAGCCTCTATTGTGCCGCAGTTATTTCATAACCACACACCCAACCCCAGCTTGCAGGCCCTGGTCGCACGGGGTGAGACGGGTCTGGCGGCAGGGCGCGGCTTTTATGATTGGGCGGGTTGTGATGTGCAAACAGTGCGTCAACAAAGTGCCCAGCAATTGGCCATGTTGACGACATTTTTAGAATCAGCCGCGATGACCCCCGCGCCCAACACCACAGCGCAAGTGCGCCCCCCCAAGACTTGAGAGCGCTCGATCAGCAAGCGCTCAAGCTTGGCATCATTGAAGCCTTGGGTGTGCCTGCCGCGGTCTTGGGCGCAGGCTTCTTAGGCTATGGGTCTTTGGTCGCGGATGCAGGCTATTCGGTGTGGATGATGCTGATGGCCACGTTTGCGATTTGGGCGCTGCCAGGGCAGTTGGTGTTGCTCGAGATGGCCGGTGGTGGTGCGGCGTTGACGGCGACTGTGTTTGCGGTGTCTTTGAGTGCCGCACGGTTTTTACCCATGACCTTGACCTTGATGGTATTGATGCGTGAGCGCAGTGGCGGTCGGCGTTTGTGGCATTTTTTAGTGGCGGCACAACTGGTGTCCATGACCACATGGGCGGTGGCCATGCAACGCTTTAGCGACCCGCATCCTAAAACCGCCACCGAGCACGCGTTGCGCACCGATATCGCAGCGCGTTGGTATTATTTTGTAGGGTTCTCAACCCTATGCATCAGTGCGGCGGCAATCTGCGGCGTGATTGGTGTGTTATTAATTGGTGCACTGCCGCCCTTGGCACGTTTTGGTTTAGCGCTGCTCACGCCCTTGTATTTTTTTGTGACACTCGTGGGAGAGGCCCGATCACGGATGCAGGTGCTGGCATTGCTTGGCGGGGCAATCTCGGCACTGGTGTTGCAAACGTTGTCCTCGAATTGGAGCTTGCTGGGTGCAGGTTTAATTGGGGGGACCATCGCCTGGTGGTGGCGCAAACCTGCAACACCAAAGCCGACAGACCCTCCACAATCGGATGCTCAACAATTGGACCCCCAGAATTCAGATCATCCACAATCAAGCCAGCACACAAAGGCGGCACCATGACCGAACCTGTGGTGTGGCCGTTGTGGGGAATGATCTTGGCATGCGGCGCGGCCACCTATGTGTGGCGGCTGTTGGGCGTGTTGTTAGCGGGGCGCTTAAATCCGCAAAGCCCCGCGTTTGAATGGGTCTCGTGTGTGGCCTATGCATTAGTGGCGGGATTGATTGCGCGCATCATGGTGTTGCCCACGGGTTTGATGGCGCACACTGCGCTGACAGATCGGCTACTGGCCTGTGTGGTGGCGTGGGCTGCGTATCGTATAGTCGGGCGCAATATGTTTGTGGCCCTGGTGAGCGGTTTGGTGGTGTTTATGGCGGCAGCGTATTGGCGTGGCATATGGCCAAGTTAAATGCACACAGGCGCTGGCTGGTATGATTTTTGGTCATGCATAGTATTTCGTAAAGTAAATCCGTAAACGGGATCTAAACCTTCAGCAGCCAACGATGAGAACAACGATGAGAACAACGGCATGACGAGTGGTGCTATTGGGCTCCAGCGCGAGGGTGCGGTCGCCACCGTGCTGATCGACAACCCAGACAAGTTAAATGCGCTCACCGTAGCCATGTGGCAACAACTGGCGGTGGTGATGCAACAAGTCTCTGCTGATGATGCCGTGCGCTGTGTGGTGTTGCGCGGAGCCGGTGAGCAAGCGTTTGCCGCCGGTGCTGATATTGCCGAATTTGCGACCTTGCGCAACAACGCCGCCCAAGGCGAGGTCTATCACCGTGAGTGGGTCTATGGCGCATTGCGCGCGGTGGGCGATTGTCGGCATCCAACAGTGGCCATGATCTACGGCCCCTGTGTGGGGGGCGGTCTGGAGTTGGCTTGTCAATGTGATCTGCGCATAGCGGCTACCAGCGCGCGCTTTGGTGTGCCGATTAATCGCTTGGGGTTTGCCATTGCCTATGATGAGCTAGCGGCTGTACTGCCTTTGGTTGGGCGCGCGGTTGCCCTTGAGTTATTGGTCGAGGGCCGCGTATGGTGTGCAGAGGAGGCCGCCGCCAAAGGCCTGCTCACGCGCTTGGTGTCGGATGCGGCGCTGGCTACCGAGACGGCGGCCAGCGTCGCGCGTATAGTGGCGGGCGCGCCCTTGGTGGCGCGCTGGCATAAGCAGATGATTCGGCGTCTAACGCCGGCACCACAGCCCTTGACTGATGCCGAGCGGCGCGCCAATTTTGATTACTTTGCCACCGCCGATTACCGAATCGGTTACGATGCGTTTCTGGCCAAACAGACGCCCCGCTTTACCGGGCGATAAGCTGGCTAATCTGTAACGTAATACGCATGCCAAAAAATACAGCAAGTATTTGATTTTAAAGTATTTTATTTTATTTTATTTTTTATTTAATTGTTATGATTGTTTAATTTTAATTGATCAACAAAGGAAAATGATGGCTGGTCCGTTATCGCATATTAAAGTTTTAGATTTATCGCGCGTGTTAGCCGCGCCTTGGGCAGGACAGAATCTCGCTGACTTGGGAGCCGAAGTCATTAAAGTCGAGCGTCCGGGTGCAGGGGATGACTCACGGGCGTTTGGCCCACCGTGGCTAAAAGATGCCGCCGGCGCAGAAACCCGCGAATCAGCGTATTTTGCTGCCGCCAATCGCGGTAAAAAATCAATGACCGTCAATTTGTCCGACCCCGAAGGCCAAGCCTTGGTGCGGCAATTAGCCACCCAGGTCGATGTCTTACTCGAGAACTACAAATTTGGCGACTTAGACCGCTATGGTTTGGGCTATGACGATTTACGCAAAATTAACCCGCGGCTGATTTACTGCTCAGTAACGGGTTTTGGCCACACCGGCCCCTACCGCGAACGCCCCGGCTACGACTTTATGGTGCAAGGCATGGGTGGCTTAATGAGCGTGACCGGCGAGCGTGACGACTTACCCGGCGGTGGCCCGCAGCGCGTGGGCGTGCCGATTGTGGATTTGATGACAGGCATGTATGCCTCGATAGCGGTGTGTGCCGCCATTGCGCACAGAGCCGAGACTGGCGTGGGGCAACACCTAGACTTGGCACTCTTAGACACCCAAGTCGCGTTCCTGGCCAACCAAAGCATGAATTACCTCGCCACGGGCGAGGCGCCTGGGCGCTTAGGCAATGCGCACCCGAATATTGTGCCGTATCAAACCTTCCGCACCAAAGATGGCGACATCATTTTGGCGTGTGGCAATGACAACTTATTTAAAAAGTTTTGCGAAGCTGCGGGCTGTCAGGCGCTGGCGCAAGATCCGCGATTTGTCACCAACGGCAAGCGCGTAGAAAACCGCGTAGAAATCACCCGCCTACTTAACGACATCTTTGCCCAACGCACCACCCGCGATTGGGTCGATGCGCTAGAGGTGGCAGGTGTGCCCAACGGCCCGATTAATAACTTGGCGCAAGTGTTTGAAGAACCCCAAGTCGTAGCGCGTGGCGTTAAGATCGAGCTCGACCACCCCACAGCGGGCAAGCTACCCTTGGTAGCAAGCCCCATGCGTTTTTCAGCCACACCAATTGAATACCATCTACCACCACCCACCTTGGGGCAACACACCGAGGAGGTTTTGCGTGATGCCTTGCATCTGGATGCAGCGGCGATTGCAGATTTGCGCAGTCGGAAGATTGTGTAAGGGGTGAAGGGGGAGGTAGTGCGGGGGGCAGCCACACGTGGAGGGGGGTGTGGCTGAGCTACGAAGCGTGAGGTGAGTTATTGGTCTTTAAGTATTTTATCGAAGAATTGTTTTTGAAGTTTTGAAAGAAAAGCTGGGTTTTTTTGTAGCAGCGCCAAGAATGGTGGTAACTCACCGTGTTTGTTGTCTAAGATTTGCGATGGGTTATAGCCGATTGCATCAATTGCCACTTGAATGTGCTTTGATTTTAGATCCGTATGGAGTTCAGTGTCGTTATTTGTAAGCTTGTCCATTTGGTCTTTAAAGCTTTGATACGATTTGGTAACCGCCGCTTTATGAGCATATTCTTGTTCCAACCTGGCTGCTTCATTTGCACGCTTGTTGAGATTAAATCCTAGCCATGTTCCAACTGCCCAAAGTGGAAGATTTTGTAATAGATGCAAAAGAATATCTACCAACTTTAAATCTTTAATCTGATTAAGCGTATAAACAAAATAAATACCGACAACTATCATTACAAATAATAAACAATAAAATACTACTTGGTATATCCATTTGGCAATGCCTGATTTGTCTTTAAGATCTTGAAATGCTCCGGCTAATCCAACATTAGTTGCACTGTCGACAAGGCCGTTAATTTTCGTATAAAGGGTATCGAATTTTGTTTTATATTCCGCTTCTAATGTTTTAAGTTTATTTTCAAAACTAGGTTCTACGTTGCCAGTCGATGGATTTGTTGTATTTTCAAAAGTTTTTTTATAAAAGTCGTCAAATTTTTTAACTTGATCCGACCTGGTAGTCAGTAGCTTTTCTGCTTGTAATTTATAGGTATTTAAACTGCTTAAGTGAGCTTCTGAATTTATTGGATATGAAGCAAGCGTGAGGGGAGCACTTAGCAGACAGGCTTCAGCTACATGCTCCGAGGCATCTTTTAAACAATTAATATCCTTAGATTGTGATTCTTGGTTTTTATAGGCATTAATAAACCCAAGTGCTTTATCGAGTTTTTCTTTAACACTATTCAGTACTGATTCCGATGTGAGATCAGGATCTGCTGCATGAATGAGATGTTGAACAGACTTGGTGAGTTTATTCGTACGTGCTAGATACGCAACGTGATCTTCTGGAGCGACGGATTGATTAATGTCCACTAAAGTTTTTTGAAGTTCGGATAAAGTATTGTGGATTCCATGACTTTCAAAGGCTTGAACGTGTTGGCTCATATGAGGCTCTTTAATCTCGTTAATAAATATAAAAAAGTTATGGGTTAGATGGCTAACGTATGCCCACCTTTTACCGACACAGACAAGGCAATTTTTATGCAAAGGGTTGCATAATTACGCACGCATTGTATGCAAGCCCGCCCGCCCCGCATAGCACCCATTACTGACGATGCCCCGCGATTTGTTTGGATCGCAAGGCGTAAGCGCAGGCTTAAACGCTATGCCTGATCCATTTACACTATTAAATTGAAATCAAATCCAATTTTGATTAAATGTAATTAATTTAATGATGTTTATTTTGATATAAATATGAAAATAAACTTTATAGTTGATACGGTTGTGCGTGAAATTATATTGTTGGTTTGTAGGCCATATCAGGCTATCGGCACCCTAAGGCGCTCACAAAAAGCGCCACAGCATTGTCGTCGCCAGTAGGAATCAGATTAACGCGTATATTTATTATTCAGCAAAGACTTCTTGTAATGTGGCTAACATCGCAGATAGGGTTTTTGGGGAAACCACGCCCAGTTTTTTTGCCAGTCGGATTTTGTCTACCGTTCGGATTTGATCTAATAAGACACATCCTTTTTTGCCACCATGTGTGATGGGTATCCGAAAAGGTGCTGAAAATCCTTGGGATGTCATCGGGGCCACTATGACAGTTCTCAGGTTGTCATTGAGTTCTTTAGGGGATGCGATGACGCAGGGCCGTGCTTTTTTTATCTCACTGCCAACGGTGGGATCGAGGTTGATTAACCAGATTTCACCGCGCCTCACCAAACTAAATCCGTATCGTCAGTGTTGGAGAACTCCCCCAATACCAAGCTATCTTGAGCCGCGGCATTGAGCGCTTTGGCCGCTTGGCTCCATCCAGTGCGTAAGGGTTTGGCAGGCGTTCTTAACAAGATGGCACCATTTTCAATAGTGACATCAGCCATTGCTTGGTCATCTAGTCCGACTTGGGCAAGCATTGGTTTAGGTATGACGATGCCTTTGCTATTGCCGATTTTACGAATATTGATTTGCATCATCACTCCTGTTGCTACAAAGTTATTACATACGGCAGGGTTTGTCAATAGTGCAATGCGGTGGCCAGCGTGAATATCGATGACATTTAATCTAAAAGGTAGATCGATCTAAAGCGATAAATAGGGCTATGCAAATGCTAACCTATGGCGGATTGCTTACAAAAAGCGCCACAGCATTTTTGTCGCCAGTAGGAATAAGATTAACGCGAATATTTTTTTGAGTAAGGTGCCCGATGTGCGGTGCGCAAGGCGTGCGCCTACGGGGGCGAGTACTATGCTGGCGGTGACGATGCCGGCCAGTGCGGGCAGGTAGATGTAGCCGATGCTGTATTGGGGCAAGCCCGCAACAGAATATCCACTGATGATGTAGCCTGCAGTGCCGGCAGCAGCCAGCGGCCAGCCAATCGCGGCTGCTGTGCCAATGGCGTTGTGAATGGTGGTGCCGCGTTTGACTAAATAGGCAATCACTAAGGCTGCGCCACCGGTGGCGGTGAGGCTAGACATCACACCAATCGTCGCGGCGGTGAGGCTGGCGCTGAGTGTGGTCATTGGTAGGTGGTTGGGTTGGGGTTTGCGCCCAAAGAACATTTGTGAGGACAGGTAGTAAATCAGTAGGGTAAATACAATGGTCAGTAGGCGCACGTTCAGGCTGCTGGCAATGAGTGCGCCAACAAAGGTGCCGACAATCACACCAGGCGCCATACGGCCGACGGTGGGCCAGTGTACGGCGCGGTGTTGATGGTGTGCGCGGACACTGGAGACGGAGGTAAATAGTATCGAGGCCATTGAGGTGCCTAGGGCCAAATGCACCACGTGGTCCGGCACAAAACCTTTGGCGGTATAGATAAACGCCAGCATTGGCACAATGGCCGCACCCCCGCCTATGCCAAGTAGGCCAGCAAAGAAGCCGACAAATGCACCAAGTGCAAGATATGCCCACCACCATTCAAACATAGCAGTCCTTAGCCCGGTATGGCGTGAGGCAATTTATGCCTTCATCAGCTGTTGTATAAAGCGCCAATGCGCCGGGTCAACTGGCGTGATGGAGAGTCGGTTGCCTTTGGCGAGTATGCGCATTTGGGCCAGTTCGGGATGGGTGCGCAGTTGATTGAGGGTGATGGCGGTGGTTTCGCGCACAAAGCGGAAGTCGACATGGACCCAGCGCGGCTCTTCGCGGCTGGCGGTGGCATCGAAGTATTTGTTTTTGGCGTCAAACTGGGTGGCATCGGGGTAGGCGGGTGAGGCGACTTCGGCAACGCCAACTATGCCCGGTTCTTTGCAGTTGGAGTGGTAGAAGAAGGCTTGGTCGCCAGGCTTCATTTGGTCGCGCATAAAATTACGCGCTTGGTAGTTGCGAATGCCTGTCCAGGGGGTGGTGACGTCGCGGGCGAGATCGTGTATGCCGTAGACGTCGGGTTCGGATTTAATGAGCCAGTAGCGCATATTCAGTATGAATGAAGTGGGGTGTGGATGGTGATGATTGCGATGAAAGTGTTGGATGTGTTGGTAGTAATGATAGTCGTGATCAAGCATGTGTATCAAACGCTGTGCATCGAGAGTGGGGTCCCCCGCCTGTGCATTCGTGAACCAGCATCCTGAACCAAAGGTTCAAGGCGGTCACCAACCGAGCCTCTTTAGGTACATCCGCAAGGGACGCGCACACCGAGACTGCTTGGGCTGATAACCTATGCAAAGTTATTGGTCCAAAGAATATATGGCCCACAACCGCACCGCAGGGGAATCTAAAAGACTAAGAGACTAAGAGATTACGAAGATCGTCACTTGCAGAGTATCACATCCGCAGTGCAGTGCGCGATTGTTGGCTTCCAGTGGCGCAGACAACAGTACGAGTGGTTATTTTGAGGTCCAGCTTGGACGATGGGTGCTACACAGCGCGGGTGGTTTAAAACAGTTTGTTTTGGCGCGCCATGGCTTGGTCGATCGATGCTTCCATCCGCTTCATGCGGCGACGGGTCTCAGCAATATCAACGCCACCGACTTTGATGGTGAGGAATTCGTGGGTGATATTGAGTGCCGCCATGATGGCAATGCGGTCTAGCCCAATCACGCTCGAGCGATCGCGGACTTCTTGCATGCGTTCGTTGAGGTATTCAACGGCTTCGAGCAATCCCTTTTGCTCAGCCTCAGAACAGGCCACGCGAAACTCGCGACCCATGATGGTGATTTGTAATCCTGCAGGTTCGGCGCTCATGTATTCTCTTCAGGCAGTTGCTCAACGATACGTTCTAAGCGCGAGCTAGCCAGGGTAATGCGTTCTTCCAGCTGCTTATTGCGTTGCGATATAGAAGCGATCTCTTGGCGAAGTTTAAGGGTTTCTTCGCGCAAGTGTTCATTGACTTCAATAAATTGAGTAATTTTATTTTCTAAAGAGGTGAGTTCAGCTTCCATGATTTCAATATAATATAAAATATTGATTGAAGTCAACTACTAATAGATGATACTGAATGTAGTTTAAAACATAAAGTATCAATAAGATGGTTGTAAGTGATCGTTCACTATTAAACCAAATCAGATCTTAAATAATAAAAATGCAATGAAATTAAGGCCGTATAATCCGTTCCACTCAATTCAATCGCTCCCGCAAGCCTTTGGAGTGGGTGGAGTGATGGGTGCTAAGGTCCGCGAGGACTTTAGTTAAACGGGAAACAGGTGCGACTCAATGAGTCAAACCCTGTGCTGCCCCCGCAACGGTAAGCAATCCGCATGCAGTGATGGTGAGCATGCAACCCGCGTCAAAAGCCACTGTGTTGAGTTCGACATGGGAAGGCGGCGATGGTGTGATTGTTAGCCCGGAGACCGGCCCATTATTCGTGTCAGGTAGAGCCGCGCAGGGCGGTCAGCTGACGAAGCGTCGGATTTACTCCTAGGGCATCTATTTATTAGATTGACCATGGTGAATCTGCCTGCGCTCGTGGCCGTGCTTCCTCGCGTGACTGTGCTTCCGGATAGATCACGCGTGCGGCGGGCACGCTTTACCGAGGTAGATTCTCATGCAGTGTGATTCAGACAAAGATCATAGCAAGCGCTATGGTTTAAGCGTATTACAGGGTGTATTGGTAGCAGGTCTAGCCCTGAGTGGTGGGGTGGAAGCGGCCGGTGGTGTTGCCGATGAAACCTTGAATCCAGTTGTAGTGCTCGGCTCGCGAATTGAGCAGTCCTTGGCCGATGTGTTGACATCGGTGACGGTGATTAACCGTAAAGACATTGAGCGGGCGCAGGCTGCAACCTTGGCAGATTTGCTCCAAGGCGAGGCAGGGTTTGAGTTTGGCCGCAACGGCGGCCCAGGTGCGGTGACCTCGTTCTTTTTAAGGGGTCAGAACAGCATTAGCATGGCCGTCTATGTGGATGGGGTGAAATCGCAAGTCGATAGTATTGGCACGGTGAAGGCGGTTGATTTGCCGCTAGGCCAAATTGAAAAAATTGAGATTTTACGCGGTAATGCCGGTGCTTTGTACGGTGAGGCGGCAATTGGCGGGGTGATTAGTATTACCACGCGCCAAGGTGTGGGTACACCCAAAGTCTACGCCAGTATGACTGTGGGTTCGCACAACACCTCAAATGTAAGTGTGGGTTATGGCGGCGAGGTCGAGCAGTATCGTTTTAATATTGCCACATCGCAGTACCGCACTACTGGTGTTTCTGCGGTGAATACTACCCAGCAACCCTACGCCAACCCTGAAAATGACGGCACGACGAATCAGGCCTTGATTGCCAGCTTGATTCGCAAAGTCAATACGCGCCTAGAATTAGGAGCGCGGGTGAATGTAGCGCGGAATCGGTTTAGTTATGACGATTTGTATGCCACCAGTGCCGCAGATACAACCGATACGCATGTGTTTAAAACCAGCAGCGATGATCTGAGTCTATTTGGGAGTTATCAACTGACCGATCAATGGAAAACCAGTCTAGATGTCACGCAGTCGACCTTGCAATATAAAGATTATAAAAATGGTGTGCAGTTGTCGACCGATAATGGGGGGTATTCAGAGGGTAATCAGGTCGCAAGCCGGTGGTTTAATCGTTATCAGTTGGGCAGCGGTCTGCTGAACTTTGGCACAGAGACCGTGCGAGCTGACTATACGTCTTATGGCGACACCGTAAAACGCGAGTCTGATGGGTATTTTGTGGGCTATAACGATCGTTTTCAGCAGTTTGATGTTCAAGTGAACGCTCGGCATGACGATATTCTAGCAACGGGCTCGGGCAGCAATAAGCGTAGTCGGGCCGATACGGGCCTGCTGGGAATTGGCTATTACCTCACTGAGGGGTTGAAGTTAACCAGCGCCATTTCTACGGCATTTCGTGCGCCCGCAGCTGGCGAATTGTTTGGCTATGGTGGGAATACCAGTTTAAATCCGGAAACACATCGCAGTACAGAGGCCGGCTTAGTCTATAGCCACCCAAAAGCCTTGTTGCGATTGGTGCGCTTTGAGACCAAAACTGATAATGCAATTGTCTACACCAACGCGAGCTCCACCTATGCCAATGTACCTAAAGTGCAAAATCAGGGCTACGAACTCACCGCAAGCGCACATTGGGAACAATATAGCGTACGGTTTTCAGCGGTGTCTCAAGATCCGCGCGATGTGCAAACTAATTTGCAATTGTCGCGCCGTGCGAAGCAATACGGGTCCATGGATGTGAGCCGTCAGTGGGATGCAGGCTATGAGGTGGGGACCAAGGTCTACGCGTCGAGTCGACGGGTGGATGGCACGGAAAATCTTTCAAGCTATACGGTGTTTAATCTGTATGGCAGTAAGAAAATCGATTCTGATTGGACAGCGCGACTGAAAATTCAAAATGCATTTAATGCAGATTACCAGTTAGCGTATGGCTACAACACGCCTAAGGCAGAGATATTTCTGAGTCTAATCTATCAACCAAAGTAGCAGTAAAAGATATTGGGGTGGAACAACGCAAGTTTAATAAATTACATGTAAATCAATAAGTTATATGCAATTATTCAGATAAGGGCGCGCTGCTGATGGGCTGCATCAGGCATTGCTGCAATGCAGACGTTAGTAGTGAATCCTGATACAGTGCGCGTCATGAATGAAATGACAAATTTACAACTGTATTTGCGATTGTTGCAGTATGTAAAAAAATACTGGCGCACCTTTGCATTGTCCTTAATCGGCATGGCGATTACTGCCGCCACCGAGCCCTTACTCCCAGCGCTACTCAAGCCCATGTTAGATGGCACGTTTGTGCATAAAGACAATATGGTGATTACGCTAGCGCCCATACTCATTGTGTTGATCTTTTTTGTGCGCGGAGTGTCCTCATTTGTAGGCACATACGCCATTGGCTGGGTGGGTAACAAAGTGGTGATGGATTTGCGTGAAGAGATGTTCGCAAAATTATTGAGCTTGCCTACTCGATATTATGATGATCATATGACGGGTAATTTAATCTCTAAGTTAACCTTTGATGTGACGCAAGTGACCGCAGCAGCAACCAGTGTGGTCACAGTGGTGGTGCGCGACTCCATCATTATTGCTGGGTTACTAGGATGGTTGTTGTACTTAAATTGGAAACTAACTTTATTAAGCCTCATTATGGGGCCGATTATTGCGTACATTATTCGAGTGATTAATGTGCGCTTACGTAATTCAAGCCGGGATACGCAAAGGGCAATGGGCAATATTACGCAGGTAATTGAAGAGAGTGTGTCTGCGCATAAAGTAGTGAAACTATTTGGTGGTCAGCAATACGAGATGCAGCGGTTTAATGAGCATTCTAATTGGGTGAGGCGATATAGTATGAAGCAGGCATTGGCAGGTGCTGCCAATGTGCCCATTGTGCAAATGGTCGCGGCCACAGTCCTAGCGCTCATTATTTATTTGGTAACGATACAATCACGCGCTGATGAATCCACCGTAGGTGGTTTTTTGTCGTTTGTGGCCGCTATGTTAATGTTAACTGCACCAATTAAGCGTGTGACTGGTGTTGCAGAGAATTTACAGCGCGGATTGGCAGCAGCTGAGAGCGTGTTCGAGTTATTAGACACCCCGAGTGAAGTCTCAACTGGAGCGCGACAAGCTGCACGAGCCATAGGGCATCTGCGATTTGAAGCGTTGGGCTTCTCCTATCAGAATGATGAGCGGTGGGCTGTGCGGGGAATTAACTTAGATATCCCTGCTGGGATGTCGGTGGCTTTTGTAGGGCCGTCAGGCGGTGGTAAAAGTACATTAGTGAACTTAGTGCCACGCTTCTACGTGCCAACCGAAGGTCGAATGACACTGGACGGTATGGATGCTGCAGAGCTCAGCCTAGGGAGTTTGCGCGCGAATATTGCATTAGTGAGTCAAGAGGTTGTGTTGTTTAACGACACCATAGCGGCCAACATCGCCTATGGTCAAATGCGTGAAGTGCCTATGACTGAGATTGTTGCCGCAGCCGAAGCAGCGCATGCAATGGAATTTATTCATGCAATGCCGCTGGGTTTAGAAACCCTAGTGGGTGAGCGCGGAGTGCGTTTGTCCGGGGGGCAGCGTCAACGCATCGCAATAGCCCGCGCAATTTTAAAAAATGCACCTATACTCATTTTAGACGAAGCCACTTCGGCGCTCGATAGTGAGTCAGAGCGGCATGTGCAGGCGGCTTTAGAGACGCTGATGCAACATCGCACATCGTTGGTGATTGCGCATCGCTTATCAACCATAGAACGTGCTGATCGGATCGTGGTGCTGGATAAAGGCGAAATTATCGAAAGCGGCACGCATGCCGAGTTAATGGTTAATAACGGATTGTATGCGCGCTTACACCGAATACAGTTTACGCAGGCAGATGCGTAAATCAATTTAAATAAAATTGATGGGTAGTGAATATTGAAACATATTATTTTTGATTTAGATGGTACTTTAATAGATTCAGCTGCATCAATTATTGAATCGATGAAGCATGCGCTAGATGAGTGTGGTCATCAACCCATTATTGAAATTACCAATGCCATTATTGGACCGCCGTTACCGATTGCATTGAGCCGAGTCACTGGCATACAAGATGTGAATGAAATTAACCGCATGATTAGCGTATTTAAATCGTACTACGATAGCAATGGCTATCAAAAAGCCCAACCCTATACGGATATAGAGCAAGTTCTACAGCAATTGAATAGTGACGGTTATCTACTCAGTATTGCAACTAATAAGCGCTTTGTCCCCACAGAAAAGATTATTCAGCATTTATCGTGGGCTAAGTACTTTAAAGAGATCTATGCCATTGATAAGCGGGCAATACCTTTTAAAAATAAATCTGAGATGATCGCAGTATTGTTACAGCAGTTGGCTGTAAATCCGCAAGAAGCAATTTATGTTGGAGATCGGCACGAGGACTATATCGCCGCCTCTGAAAATAGTTTGTGTTTTATTCATGCCGAATGGGGGTACGAGGAGGAGATCGGTAAGCATCAATATGCGTATGCAGCGAATGTTCCAGGCAGCTTAATAAAGCAAGTTTGCTATTAATGTCAAAAGGGATATTTTGATTTTTAGTAATTTTAAATTATGGAAACGAATGGTAACACTAAGCACAACTCAAATTCGATACTTGTGTGCTGGTATATGGAATACAGCATTTGGATATGCTATTGGGATTGTAGTATTTAAGTTATTTAATGATTATTCAAAGATAATATTAATTGGAATAACTTCCAATGTCATATCGATTTCTATGTCATTTATTGTATATAAAATTTTTGTATTTCGAACGGACGGCAATTGGCTGAGTGAGTATTTAAGGTGTTACGTGATTTATGGCGGCACTTCTGTAATCAGCGTATTTGTATTGTGGGTTACCGTTAGCAAAATGAGCTTGAATATTTATATGGCGCAGGCAATAGCCATATTATGTTCCGTTATAATTTCATATCTAGGGCATAAGAAATATACATTTAGGGGTGTAAATTGAGTAAATTAATTTCTATAGTTACGCCTTGTTACAATGAGGAAGACAATGTAGAAGAGTTGTCATTTAGGATTAAGAAAGTGATGGGAAACCTAAATTATAGATATGAACATATATTTATTGATAACGCTTCTACTGATCAAACCGTAGATAAAATAAAAAAATTAATTGAAGCAGATAAAAAAATAAAATTAATTGTAAATGTCAGAAATTTTGGTCATCTGAGATCGCCATTCCATGCAATCCATCAAGCGTCTGGAGACGCAGTGATATTAATGGCTTCAGATTTGCAAGATCCCCCGGAATTAATTCCGGAGTTGATCAATAAATGGGAGCATGGCTATAAGACGGCACTAATTGTAAAAAAGCAATCGATGGAAAATCCATTAATGTTTCTAATTAGAAAGTTTTTTTATAAATTTTTAAATAAGATTTCAGAAATTAAGCTGGTTGAAAACGCACATGGATCAGGACTGTATGATAGATTGGTCATTGGTCAGATGGCTAAGGTTAATGATCATTATCCATATCTTAGAGGGTTGCTGGCAGAAATTGGATATCCAATTGCTGAAGTAGAATTTACCCAGCCTAGAAGAAAACAAGGCATCACTAAAAATAACTTTTTTACTTTATTTGACACAGCAATTATAGGCATTATAAATCATAGTATGTTGCCGATAAGAATGCTGACCATTGTTGGCTTTATTTTATCTTTTTTGTCGATTGCTCTAGCAGTTGCTTTCTTTATTTTGAAAATGATTTATTGGGAAAGATATGCGAATGGAATGGCACCGTTGTTGATAGGTTTATTTTTCTTTGTATCTATACAGCTATTTTTTTTAGGGCTAATCGGGGAGTATGTGTCTTCGATACATATAAAAATCAGAAATTTACCAATGGTAGTTGAATCAGAGCGTATAAATTTTGAATAGCAAATTTACCAATATATTTAATCAATTAATGCCTTGTGTATTATTGGCATTTTGTATGGGTTGGTTGCCCGCACATTTTATTTCAGGGTACCATTTTGATTTGCACCATGATGGGTTGATTTTATTCCAAGCTTCATCTTATCAACAAGGATTAATACCATATAAAGATTTTTTTATTCAGCATGGACTGATCGGTATTCAATTACACGCCATTTTATTTAAGTTGTTTGGAGAGCAGCTGTTGTATTTGAGAGAATTGACCGCGATATGTTATGGAGTATTAACTACGATAACATATCTGATTGCTCGAAAAATCACTACAAATCGGTGGTCACTGTTGGCGGTGTTTTCTTGGGCTGGTTCTGCATA
>Ga0214919_10003476_pt1 | contig 23769 bp, 18 predicted proteins | sample LL1503_MetaG_FD_177994 | JGI IMG/M metagenome (GOLD analysis project Ga0214919, IMG submission 177994) | Freshwater microbial communities from Lake Lanier, Atlanta, Georgia, United States - LL-1503 | ecosystem: Environmental > Aquatic > Freshwater > Lake | place: USA: Georgia | collected... | reverse complement strand
CACAGTCATCATATATTTTATAATAATAACCTTTTGACAAAGCGAACTTTTTAACAGGTATATCCAATGCTGAAATGGATTCATATCCGTTAAAGTGTGCTGCCGTTTTTCTATCTAAAAAAACGTTAATAATTTTCGTCTGTTCCTTGTTTATTTGAGCTATATAACCTAAATTTTGGGCTTTGGTTTGTTTCGTTGGAGTAATATTGTGAACAATATTGGGGTCTAACTCTCTATCTACTAGAAGCCATCTATACCCGCAATAAATTGTGTTTTCTACGACGGCTTTATTAATACTAGGTCTTTTAAGGTTTGTATTTTCTTTCATCGCTTCTGAAACAGTTTCATATACTTTAATTAACATCAGGGTTTCTGGATTTATTTGTTGTAGTCTGGGTCCAACGGTTAGTAGTGGTTCGCTAAAACCGGTTACCAATTTGGTTTCATGTGTATTAAGTTTGTTGAAATTTTCAAGAGAATCAACTTTATTAGATAAATGAACAATCTTATGTGATAAATCTTTAACTGTTTTAATTAATTCTTGTATTAATCCATTATCATTGTTAGTTGATTTCATTTCCAACATTAATTTTAATTGTTCATTTTCAAGCTCTAATTTGCTGTTGTCGTTGTTATTGAAATACTTGATATTGTTGTTTATAATGTTTAATAATGTTTGATAAGAGAGATTTTTGCCAATTAAAAACAGTTCTAACTCGGATTCATGTCCTGGAAGATTTTTTACTTTATTTGGTCTTATTAAGTCGTGTTCTTTTATAAATGTTTCAAAATCTTTACTTTTATTAACGGGAAAACAATCTAATAACACACACTCTTCGTATTTACTTTTGTGTTCCTTATACCTATCGGCAACACCTCTACGACTTTCTCCTACTTTTATGACATATTGTTTATTATCATATGTTTTTACTTTAATAACATAAAAAATGGAACCAATTGTTCCGTATGTGTTTAACAATATTTTCTCTCTTTCAATCACTTTTTGACTCGCTAATTTGGTTTCATATTCTTTTGCTTTTTGGTCTTCTAACAATTGCGTTGTTGTTTTTTGTTGTTCCAATTGTAATTTAAGTTCTTCGCTTTCTTCAAATAGAATTTCTTGTAAAACATTTTCCAATTTAATAAAATAATCATGAATTTCATCTGCCTTTTTTGTTCCTGCTTTTAAACAAAACTTTTTAAAGGTGTTAATATTTAACATAAATATTTCTTTATTCTGACCACCCTTAGTGACAGTTGTTTGCTTCTGTTGCAACAGAAGCGATTTGGTAAAATCAACATTTAATTTAAATTGTTTTTCTAATAATATTTTTGCGTTTGCTTTGTTGCTAAAACCTAACCATTTCCATATATTATCTAAATCAATTACAAAATCATTATTATAATCACAATTCAAATAGCAATAAAAACTAGCTATAAACATTTGTTGTTCATACTCTGTGAAGTGATTTTTCACTTTTTCAATCAATTTTGACTGGTAATTACCACTTAATTTGGTAATTGGATTACTTTCGATTAGGTTTACTATGTCGACGCTCATTATATACTTATTAATGTAGTGTCTTTATATTCGTTTAACGCTTTAATAATTAAAAAGGGATAATTAATTATTAAAATATATATAAAATTGTGAGACGATAACCAGTAACAAACCAATTAATTGGAGTATGCGAGCCCACCCATACCACTCATGATACGCAAAACGTTGTAGTTTGTGGCATAAACGCGGACCTTAGCAGTTTTTGTTCCTTCAACTGTTGCGTTTGAGAGCACAAGTTGCAGTGTCGCGTTATCAATTCTCGAAAAATTACACGTGCCTGAGGGTTGGTGCTCTTCAGGGCGTAAGGCAAAAGAGTACACGTTAATACCTTCATCGGGGTTACGTGTGTGCGACTGGTAGGGCTGAACCCAGGAGAAGTAGGAACCTTCACGCTCAGAGAAGCGGTCCTGTCCGTTTAATTGGAGTTTGGCAGTGACAACAGGGTTCAAGCCCCAGCAGTGCATGTCAATAGAGGTCTCAGCGAGGACAAATGTTCCGGCATCAGAAACACCAGAGTTATCCAATGCGGAACCGCCTTGGCTTTCAAGCGAACGAAGAACAGCCTCAGTTAAACCTGTGCCGTTAACTTGGACTTCAGGTCCACCGAGATTGGCTTCGTTGTAGGGGTTGGAGGGTCCGTGCCAGTATCCAGTGAATCCATCACCAGGAATATAGTCAAGAGCGCCGGCGTCATTGAAAAGACCACGAGCATCAATGTAAGCGCGAGAGTCAGCAGCGATAGACTGAGGACCGCCGAACGCATGAATAGCGTTAGGAAGAGCATCAATGGCATCAGTGTAGTTGAAGGGCTGAGCACCAAGAACCTTGAACAAAAGAGCATCGCATGTCAAGGAGGAACAGTAATCAACGTTCTGGTCAGACTGTACGACCCAAATGAGTTCCTTAACCGGGTGGTTGAAGTTCAACTTAATCTTGTTACTGGACGAACCGACGGATTCATCACCTGTGAATTGGAGCTGTGTAATCAAGTACTCGTGGGGGTTCTGAGCCATGCGTCGGCGTTCATCCGTATCAAGGAAAACATAGTCGACGTAAAGTGAAGCAGCAACTAAGGACTGATTGTAAGCAATTGTTGCGGGAACGGGGCGACCAACTGAGTATTGACCGGCATTTCCAGAGTAAGGATTTGTGTTGCAGTTCAATGTCGTAACAGCCCACAAACATTCATCAATGGGGCGAATATCAAGGTTAATCTTGACCTCGTGGTATTGAAGAGCAATCAAGGGAAGAGCAAGACCGGGGTTTGTGCAGAACCAAAATTGAAGAGGAACATAGAGTGTTGTTTCGGGGAGCGCGTTACGGGGAGCGCAAACCTGGCGAGGAGCCAAAGAATCACAAGGACTTTCGACATCGGAGAAAGAGGGGTCAGTGATGAATGTAAGCTGTGTTGTGTTACCGATCATCTTGAAGTAACCTCTGAGTTGTTCAGATGTCATTGTGAGCTGGTTCCAGATGTGCATCCAGTCACCATATTGTCGGTCGATGCGCTGACCACCAATTTCGACTTCAACCTGAGCAATCAACTGCTCACCGGGGAAATCTAACCAACGGGCATAAACACCCGTATTTTGTCCTGTAACGTAGTTACCGAGACCCATAAGCTGGTTAATCTCAGGGAGAGTCACCTGGAGATATGTGCGGTAGGCGAGGTCTCCGTTTCTGCTGATTGTGCATTGGACACGGCGTCCAAAATCAGCCTGCCCATTGAATGTCTGTTCAATAGACTCAATTGCAAAGTTTGTGTATCGGCGATAGGTAACTTTCCAGAATGTAATTTGAGGATTTCCAGTAAGGTATACGTCTTGTGCTCCGTAGGCTACTAATTGCATTAATCCACCACCCATTTTATATTATTGCTAAAGAAAAAAATATAAAATTTTTAAATTTAATTAAATTAAAATTAAAATTAAATTAATGTCGTTTAAATAAATAAAAAATATAAACCACTGATGTTTAAAACATACTTACTACTATAATCAAGCTAATATATTCTTTATATCTAATTTGCTGTTTAAAAAATTGAGCAAATATGAATCTTGCAAAACTTCTTTTTTGTTTTGATGTTTTTTTGTAAAAATATATGAATCATCTTTATGTTTAATACTCCAGCCGTCTTCTAATGCGTTATATAACAAAATCATTTTTTGTAATTTTAATGAATCAATTTTTAAATTTGAATTTTCGAGGTGTCTAAATGTTTCTAAATTTATTCGGATGTCCATTAAAATAAATAATAGAAAAACAAAATTTTGATTAAACTTGTATTATTAAATTGAATCAAAATTTATACATTTAATAGTATTATTAGTTAAACAATTTATTATTAGGTAATATACAAAAGACGAAAATGTATGGGTTTAAGCCTAAAAAAAATAAAAAAATTAAAATTAATAAACATAAAAATATCACGCTAGATGGCAAACATCAAGAATTTATGCGTGAATTTTCTACTAATGAAGCTATTAATCTTCCATCACTTAAATTTGAAAAAAAAACATTACTAAACAAGTTAAATGAAGATACTAATCTTACTGTTGAAGAACAACTTGATATTAAAGACCGCATAAATGTAATCAACAATAATATATCGAATATTCGCGCAAAAAAAAAGGACTATTTTTTAGAAAATTCTAAGTACATTTTTAATTATTTTGAGGAAAAACAAAATATATCTTGTAGTTCCGTAAACAATAATGCAAAAAATGACATTGTTAATAGTTTTTTCAATATTAAAGAGCCTAAAATTGATGATAAATTAAATAACAATTATGACAATAATATTCAAAAATACTTGAATAACGTTGACGATAACTTTTTTGATATTAGTTCTTACGTTTATCAAACTGACATTTGTAATTATTGTAACAACGGTGAGATGACGCCGCTCGAAGACGAAGGGGTTCTTATTTGTAATTCATGTTCGCGAAGTATTCCTTATTTAATCGAAAATGAGAAACCATCTTATAAAGAACCACCGAAGGAAATATGTTTTTATGCTTATAAAAGAATAAATCATTTTAAAGAAATATTGTCGCAATTTCAAGGCAAAGAGACTACTCAAATACCGCCAGATGTTATTGTAAATATTAAATTGCAAATGAAGAAGGAGAGAATCTCGTTAAATGATATTACAAATCAAAAAACTAAAGAGATATTAAAAAATCTAGGATATAACAAATATTATGAACATATACAGTTTATTAAAGAAAAATTAGGTATTAAGCCCCAGGTAATGTCAGCTGAATTAGAGGAAACACTGTGTAACCTTTTCATAGAATTACAAGCCCCATATTCAAAATATTGTCCAGATGATCGTGTTAATTTTCTAAATTACTATTATACCGCATATAAATTATGCGAACTTCTTGGCAAAACACAGTATCTTGAACATTTTCCTATGTTAAAAGACCGCGAAAAAAGGATTGAACAAGATACTATTTGGAAAAAAATATGCGCCGAATTAGATTGGGAGTTCATACCTACCATGTAATGAACACCATTTAATGAAACCTATGCTAAATAATATATTATATAAATTTACATAATATATTGTAATGTAGGTGATTAAAATCTAATGGGTGATTAAAATCTAATGGGCGATTGATTAAAATCTAATGGGCGATTGATTAAAATCCACCAGGGAATCTTACCAAATTGGCACCAATACCAAATCCGGCACCACTGCGTGTCGCAGTTCCCATACTTGGTACATAAGTATCTAATATGCTAAATGTGGCGGCAGCTGTTAGGGCAAGTAACACAATTTCTTCAATATTTAAGGAACGTTTAGGTATAGCAAAGGCGGCAATCGCTACCATTAAACCTTCGACTAGATACTTAATAACTCTTTTAAGCAATTCTCCAATGTTAATCAAACTGGTCATTATATTAAATAATAAGAAAATAATATTTTTTTTGATAAATATTAATTGCGATAAAAAACTTAAAATCAAATAATTAACTAAATAAAATGGCAACCAAAAAAAGTGAAACCCTAAATTTTGAGAGAAAGACGGTAAATGGCAAAAATAATCCTAAATATGTTGACTTGTTGGAGGAGGATAAACCTATTGCTGGACAAAAATTTGCGTGTGTTTCATTTGTTTCCCCTGAAAATATTTTAAAACAAAAAGAGATATATTTCTTTGAGCAATTTTTGAGACAATGGGATTTTAACAAATCTATGGAAAAATTTATACAGTTTCTAAATTTTGTATCATACAAGCATAACCTAGTGTTTGATGACATTTCTGCCGACTTTACGGATTTCGTAAAAGAAGAAAAGGAAAGTCTTTCTAAAACTAATTTACACGATGATTATAAAACATATGTTGATAATAATGATGAAAAATTAGAGAAGAACTTTAACATTGCTCATAATTTCCAAACGTGCACGCGAGGAATCAAAATTCGCGGGTCATATCCTTCAATAGAAGAGGCTGAGCTCCGTGCGAAAATGTTGCGCGAAATTGACCCTAATCACGACGTATTTGTCGGTCCAGTTGGCATGTGGATGCCCTGGGACCCCGAGGCTTATAAAACCGGTCGTGTAGAATATTTGGAAGAAGAACTTAACCAATTGATGAGCGAGAAACACAAGAACGAATCGAATGCCAAAAATGTATTTGACCAGCGTGTAAAAGAGTCCAAACAAAAAGCTATTAGTGAGAATATTAAGCAGGCTGAGAAATCGGGTAATGTTTTAACGCAGACGATTGATACAGCTGGTAACTTGATAGGCATAAATAATACTACCCAAGAATTGATGTTGAATCAAAAAGACGACATTTCTACCGCCGATATTTGTAATGAATTGTTCGAAGGAGAGAATATCGTTGTGAAGAAAAATAAATAAATAACAAGTTAAATAACACTATAATAATAATCATTTATTATATTTTTATTTTTTACACATCTACTCATTTTAGCAGTAGACATATTTTCGGCTTCTGCTGCTTTCGCAATTGTATCCCATGTTGCCAAAAGTGTGTTTGTTTCGTTTTCTCTCTTGTATACTTTCTTACCAGTTGATGAAATAAGCTTCGGTTTGAGGTCGGGTTGTTTTAAAGATAATCCATAATATCCCTCATTATTTCCTTCATCGGTCCATACAGTCGCTTTAAGCGCATAAGGGGATGAATTTAAATATTCTTTAATTTCTTTCATATCATTATCCGACAATTCTTTACCAACTGAAATCTTCCATTGTTGATATTCTCTCAATAACACCGAATTTAAAATCTTCCCAACATCCGAAAAAATACATACTTGAAATATAAACGTTTCAACTGTGGAATTTGATTGATGTTTTACATATTCTACGGGTTTTAATTTTATACCCAAGTAGCCATGATTACCTTGTATACGCTTTGGTTTGAATCTTGTATCCAAATAATTTTTTAATGCGTGAAATACTTCTTTTGTAGGTTTAACTTTACTCCATAAGCGATACCGTCCTTCTATATTGACCGATAGTTCTTCTACATCTGGACGAACAATACAAACACTATTTGCGAATTCATTAAATTTTTTATTAATTTCATCTTCTGGCAATAAAACATTTTGATATACAGAAATCTGGTCTTGCTTTATGGATGCAAGGATTTTGTGTAGGTTTTCTAGAGTTTCGTTCAAGCGATTTATTTCAACAACTTGTTTTTCTATTAAAATTTTATTATTGTTCAAGTAACTATCCTTCGTTTTTATTTGTTGGGTTAAATTTCTATTTTCATTTTCTAATTCCTCATTTTCTTTCATTATTCTATTAAAATTGTCTATGCTATATGTTTTTGAATGAATAATGTCCTTAATGTGTTTCGATAATTTTTCAATTGTAAAATTAGTTGCGTCGTATGCAATTATTTCAGTTTTATTTTTTCCATTAATTTCTATGCTTCGTATCTGTCTTTTAATTTTTGGATAATTTTTGATTAGATTTTCTATCTCTACTTTATTTTGAACTCTAAAAGCATTAACTAAAACGAAATTGGTGTATTTTTTACGATGGTCTAATATTCTAGTTGACAGGTCATTTGTATGCCCAAATTTGATGAGATGCTCGCCGGCTTCGGTTGTATTATCAATCGTTCCAAAATAAATACATTCGGTATTTACTGGGAATTGAACAATAATTGCTTGTTCCACTGCTTTTTGTTTGTCCTTCTTTGAGGTTTGTTTTATTTCCAAAATTGTAGTATCTTTTTCCAAAATAATAGTTTCTTTGTGTTCTAGTTGGAGTTTTAGCTCGTTTGTTTCTTCTTCTACAATTTCCTGTAACACTTCTTCCAATTTCATATAATATTCATGGATTTCGGATGCTTTTGTGGTCTGTGCTTTTAAACAGAGCGACTTGAAACATTTGATAGTAAGTAGTATAGTCTGTTTGTTATGACCGCCATGCTTAGCCGGGAAAGCTGTTTTTTCCTCTTCCATATGTGAAACATGGTTTTCTTCTTCCAAGCTTACTTTCCCGGCACGGAAAGCAAGATTTCTATAATCTATATCGAGTTTAAAATGTTTTTCTAGTAGGGCATAAGCTTTTACCTTTTGATTAAATCCTAACCATTTCCACACATTATCCAAGTCGACAACAAAGTCAATGCTTTTATCGTGGTTCAAGTAACAATAAAAGCTACTTACGAATAATTGTTGTTCAAATCCAGTAAAATTTTGTTGAATTTTGTTCAATAATTTACTGTTATAAGTATTTGACAGCTTTGTGATTGGGTTTTTTTCAATAAGTTCTACGATGTTTAACTCTTGCATCTTATTATATTATTTATAATAGGATTCTGTTTAAGTAGTTAAGTTGCTTTTATATATATGACCGAAATTTTTAAAAGCAAGATTTTACCATTTCGATTTTTTTACACTAATTTTGGCACCTCCTCCTCGTTTTTTAACTGCATTAGGGTCATATTTTTCATCTTCGTCGTCTGAATTGATGCTTTTTGACATTTCCCAGAACTCCTTAGAGCCTAATCTGAAGTCATTATGATTTTCTGCCTTGTACCAGAAGACTTGGTCCTGTAATTTGTTCGATTTTGAGTTATTATTTATGACCAAACACTCATAATTTTCAGTACATTGGTCCATGACCTGACAAAAGGACTCAAATGTGGGGAACATTCCAGCATAATTCTCGTATATTCTTTTGCGATTCGCGATATAATTATCTCTTAGTATAAAAACAAAATCAACATTAGTCCTTAACATGGGCGGAATGCCTAAAGGATATTGCATTGTGATGATTAGCATGATCTTCCAGTGTCTGCCGTTGAGAAATAAAAGTCGCATCATCTTATCACGTGTCCATGAACCGTCGAACAAACAATCATCTAATATAACAAATGCCCTCCCATCAATTGTAGAGCGTTTAAATGATTCCATTTCCTTTTTAATCTGCTTCAAAACGGTACGCTGTCGCTTCAATACATTCTCAATAATAGCAGTATTGTACTCATTGTGGATAAACAATTTGGGCACCATTTTTGTATAAAACCCGTTACCTTCTTCTGTGCCAGATATAACCGTTCCAATGGGTATATCTTGATGATAATAAAGTAAGTCTCGCACCAAAAAACTTTTACCAGTATCGCGTTTACCGATTAACACCACAACAGGACCTTTATTTTCATTTGGTTTAAAACTAATATTTTTCATGTCAAATTTTTTTAATTCTAATGTCATTAATAGTTATCTTTAAGAAATTAAATTTGATTTTTTAACTAAATGGGTTTACAACATTTTGTTTAGTGTAATTTTATTTAATTAATTAATATATTATAAGTTAAAAACACATTTAATTTATATATTATTTAGCTATGATGATTCAGACTAATTACCAAAAAAGGAAAAACCTCGAATTGTTCAAATGTTTTGAGAACCCATTAGGTCTGCATCTCTCACATGTACAAAATTATAATCCTATTTATAAACGATTTTTCAGCCTAAACGAAACAAATTATAATAATATTAATCTTGATAATAAATTGTATATAACCAGTGTTAGTTATAATGCAAATGACGCAGATGAACAATCATACAATTGTCGCTTAAAAAATATTATAAACAACAAATCAAAAGATTGTGACGTTTTTTTTAAAATGGCACCGCTATTAGACCCGTATAAATATTTAATAGGCAAGTATGATGTTACAAATCCTACTCTATTTAATTTGCCCAATGTTTCATCCACAGTCCATCCTAAGATTGCGAATCAGAATAATTCCGCATATGTTGACGGATTTTTCGTGTTTTTAACTAGCAAATTGTTGCACGACCAACATTTTATACATGGACTCGATTTTTATGGTTCGTTCTTAGCCATTAAAAATAATTTTAAACTAAATGTATTTGATGACATTGAACATCTAAATAATTCCGAGTTTTTTAATAAACATAAAAGTGTATTGTTTGATATTGATGACTATGAACATTTGTTTAAAAACTATAACCAGCAGATTCCTATAAACATAGACCATAATTCCACATTAAAATCACAAATGTCTATAAATTCAATATCAGATGATTTGTTTGACAATGTATTTGTAAATGGATCTTCACAATTGGAACCTAATAGTGAATTAATAGAAGTCACCCAAATTGATAAGGAAATAAACGATGACGTAGTTACCATAAAATCTAGTTCGACATGTTCTTCACGAATGTCTAATACTTCGGATGAAGATAATAATTCGGATTATGATGACGATGATAATGCTGCTATTATCCATGACGCGGAAGATGCCGACGAAGATGAAGATGAAGATGAAGATGACGATGCAGAAGATGACGTGGAAGATGACGATGAAGATGACGAGGAAGAAGAGACAATAGAATTGACTCTCAAACGTTTTCCGGTTAAAGTCATTTGTATGGAGTATTGTGAAAATACATTTGATGATTTAATATTAACAAACGAGTTGACGAATGATGAGTGGTATTCAGCATTGATGCAGGTTATCATGATTTTAATTACATATCAAAAGACGTTTTCATTCACGCATAATGACCTTCATACTAATAATGTAATGTATAACCATACAAAGCAGAAATACATATTTTATCGGTATAAAAAAATAACATACAAGGTTCCGACGTTTGGTAGATTGTTTAAAATAATTGATTTTGGAAGAAGCATTTACAAGTGTAATGATTTGTTGTTTTGCAGTGATAGTTTTCAAAACGGCGAAGATGCCGCAACACAATATAATACTGAACCCTTTTTTAATGAAAAGAAGCCACGATTAGACCCAAATTTTAGTTTTGATTTATGTCGGCTAGCATGTTCTATTTTTGACTATATAATAGACGATTTAGATGAAATTGCTGATATACACAAATGCGACCCAATTAAACGATTAATAACAGAATGGTGTCTCGATGATAAAGGTATAAATCTATTATATAAACAAAATGGTGATGATAGGTATCCCGATTTCAAACTGTATAAAATGATAGCTAGACATGCACACAAACACACACCACAAGCCCAATTGGACCGTCCTGAATTTAAGTCATTTTCGGCATTTAAAGGAGATGTACCAAAAGAAATAATAGATATTGACAGTATGCCAATTATGTATAAAATATAAGAAATTTTGGGTTGGTTTGTATAATAATTATATTTAGTATAAGTAATATAATTATGAATGCCAAATATGGGGTTATTATGACCCGTCATGTTACATCGGTTGAAACGAATCATTATTGGAATTATTCAATTAAATGCTTGCGGCGCATATATCCGAATATAAAAATTGTTATTATTGATGATAATAGCAATTATCAATTTGTGAAATCTTATCATCCATACCAAAATATTGAAATAATACAATCTGAATTTAAAGGGCGTGGAGAATTGCTACCCTATATTTATTATATTAGACAGCCTTTTTTCGAAAACGCATTAATTATTCATGATAGCGTATTTATTCATAGTCGAATTAATTTTGATAAACTAATTAATGAAAACGTAAAAGTGATACCCTTATGGTTCTTTTATCCCGATAAAGAAGACTTGGACAATCGTCTAAGAATTGCGCATAATTTGAAAAACGCCTATAGTATAATAAATCAACTAAATTTAAATGATAATGTACTTGGAATGCCTCACTTAAAATGGTATGGATGTTTTGGTGTTCAATGTTTTATTAATCGCGAATTTTTGTTACACATACAAAATAAATATAGTATTACAAATCTTATTGACGCGGTTCATACTCGGAAAGACCGGCAATGTTTGGAACGCATATTCGGCTGTTTATTTTTTGCCGAATATAAATTTTCAAATAAAAAAGCACTACTTGGTGATATAATGAAATATCAAAAATATGGATATTCTTATAAACAATATGTGAATGATATTACAAAAGGAAGACTACCCAAGACAATTGTAAAAGTCTGGACGGGGCGATAGACATTCATATTAGTTTATTATTATTATAAAATAATGTCGATTTTATTATATAATATAGCTCAAAATTCAGGATTGTCCATGAAAATCTGGGTAGGTTGCCCTACATTCCCCCCCGATTGAGTAAATGGTTTTATTTGTTCTAGTAAGTAATAACCAACCACAACACACACATATACTAAAAGAGTGTCTCTCAGCATTAATTTTAGTGGCTTGGGTTCATTATCCGAAAAACGCATTTCCACAAATTTTGCAATAAAAAATACAACTGAAATGACTCCTGCTAATAAAAAAATGTTATCCATCTAAATTAATTTATTATATTATATTGTTATTACGGTTTTTACGCATTTCACACATTTCACACATTTCACACATTTCACACATTTCACACATTTCACGCATTTCACGCATTATTCTAATACTTCAATATCATCAATTAATAAATCGGGAAGCAATTGTAATTTTGGTTCATCAATTACGTGAATATCCATAGCATCTAAATTTATAAAATCATCATAAATTTTAATCTTGTCCCCATCACTTTCTTCTGCTTCGTCAATCTTACGTTGTTTTGCGCGTAATTCGCTAATTTCTTCTAATCTTTCAAAGGTTTTGGGCGCATCAACCGACATGACTACATTATCGTGTCCCTTAATATAATCCATATCATCAAAACTTATTTGAGAATTAGATGGAACAACTGTAGGAGTCGTAGTAACTACTTGGCTGATGTTAGCTACTTCTGTATGAGGAATAGGAACCACTTTTTCTTCCACAATTTGTTCCTTTATTTCCTCCACTACATCTTCTTCAATTGTCTGTTCCATGTATTGTTTTAATATGGCTTCAACAGGAATACTTTCGCGAATTGTATTTAAAATACCCTCCTGAATTAATATTTCTAGTTCTCTATTGTGTTTTTGGATTTGTAGTGGCATTACATCAATTTCAAATAAATACACATTTTTATATATTTTACGGGCAACGTTGATATAAACCTTATGAATAAAATCATCTAGTTTGGGAATATTTATGTCAATCTTTTTTTGCTTTTGACCAACCCGCATAGCAGTTAGAATTTTCAGTTGAATTATGTGCACGCATGTAATAAGATCTTCTAAATACATGCATCCACTTTTATCACATATACGTTTTCTCTCTGTCTCTATTATTGTTGGATTCCACTTGGGTATTCGCGAAATAAAATTTTGAAACGTCATTAAATATTTATCCATTTCATCATTTGTTTTACATAAATTTATAGCTTCATCTAAAATAGATTTATAACCATCCACAATAAGTGGTGTTAATAATGTGATTAGTCTCGCGCACCATTCATTTTTCGATTCATGAAGGGAACCAATATTAAAATCGTCCATTGAAATATATAAGTTTAAAATATTACAACTTTAAACTTATATAACTTTACATTTATATATTCTTATATAACAGTTAACATTTTTGACACCGAATTGTGGTCTATAATATAAGAATTATTTAAAAACACAAAATTTAAAATAAACAAAATCAATAATTTCTCATTTCTAAATTCATGTTTTACTCTGTCAAATATTAACAACAATTTATATTTTTGAGTTATACTCATTATAGTTTCTATAAATTTAGCAGTTTCGCATAATTGTATCACATCTAACCCGCTGTACCCCTTTTCATACAGTTTTGTAGATAATGTTACTAGATCATCTAAATGAACAGTTGCATAGGTACACTTAGTTAATTCTTTTTTTAACCAATCAGACCGAAGCTTCGTCGCACCTGCTAAATCAAAATTAGTTGATAAATTATATTTATAAATATTGGTGGGATTACCATTAATAATGGGTAATGGAACATAAATCTCGCAAAAACGCGACAAAATAGGTTTTAACAATTTATATTTGTTTTCAACCACCATGAAAAATCGTGTATTGTGACTAAATAATTCTATACATCTACGTAACGCAGATTGCGCATCCATAGTCAATTTGTCAGCATTTAACAAAATTATGCTTTTAAATATATTTCCACCTTCTGAGTGTATATGAGTTTTTGCAAAAAATTTTAATTCATCTCTTACAAATTTAATGCCTTTCCCATGTGCGCAATTGATTGACATAACAAACGACTTTATTATTTTGCGGTTATTATTATAAATAGAATCAATAAAATCATTTACAATAGTTCTCTTTCCACCACCGGATGGTCCATGAAATATAATATTTGGTATTTTGTATATTGATTTAAAATACTGTAATCTTTCTTTTATATTTTCATGTATGTTTAACATAATTGTACTATTAACTATATTTTAGTTGGTGTTTTTATATAGTTATTATTACGCAACTAATTATAAATTGTATAGATTATACTTTATTATATTATTTAAACCGCCGTAGTCAAACTATGTGTATAAGGATTGCTTTTAAATGCACTTAAAATATCTGGCTGCATACGTTCGCAATTTACATTTTGATTATATTGTTGTGGAAAATTCATGTTTCCATATGTTCTTGTAGATGGTGGAATCGATGTTAATTTGGAAAAAACCGGATTCGTGCGTCCGTTAAATCGATCGCAATCATCTTTACACGCAACATTCATTTGTTGATTAAACATTTGGGTGCCCCCTTGATTTGACCTATTATTTATAGTGGCGGATTTAATATCATTATTGTGCTGTTTATAAGCAGCCGCATAACTCATATCGCCATATTGGGTAGCAGCACCTCCAGATGTTCCTATATAGTTCACACTCGTTGAATCACGTTGAGTTAAATCGGTCGGTGTATAATTATTTACATAAACTCCTTCTTTTTGACTATTAATATTGAAATTAGGGGAGTATAAAGTCGTTTCCTTAACAGTCGTTGACGTTGTATCATTTGGATTATTTACATAACCATGTGATACAGCTGTGCCAATATCACCATAAACGCGAACATTATTAATCGTTTCATCTTTACGGGTAGGTTTTAATAAATCCATAAATGGCGCAATAACAGCGCCGATGGCACCACCAAATCCGCTTCGCATGCTATCCGGCTGTAATTGGGTAGAACGATTATTCTCATAATTTGTATGACTTTTCATAAATAGGTTCTTATCATCAGATGGACCTCTACCCGCGGCGCTTGAATGATTTACGTCACATGTAGGTAGTCCTGTGCGTCGCGATTGTTCAAAATTTTTAGGCGCATACGAAGCTTGTAAATCTCCATTTCCAGCAGGACCCGAATAATCAGTTTCTACATCACTTCTCCTTAAAATCCCCATTTCCTGTATAGGTCTAAGAGTTTCTCCTTTTTCGGCACCAGTTGTAGTAAGCCACCTATCTTGTGAATTTATAAAATACGTATCAGGGCGCTGTTTTTCAACACGTCCTTGCGTTTGCGTGCTTGCTGCGTTTTTGATATACGAATTTGCCGGTCCTTCGTGATTAGTCAACTCGTATTCAAGCTTAGGATTGGTATCAACACGAAGCTGGTCTACCGTATAGGGAAGCCATTTATCACGAGCCTCCATCCCTGAATTAAAGCCACCAGTTCCTTCGGTTGTGTATCCTTGATTTAATCCAGGACCTACGCGAACCGTATCAAATGGTTTCACATTATTATTGCGCATGGCTGGATTTTGCCTCGAAAGATAAAATGCAGTATTATTAGGAGTTCCATGCGCCCAGGACACGTTATCTTCTGGTTTGAATAACGGAGCTTGTTCGATTTTTTTTATTACTTGCGAACCAGAACCAATCATATTATCTAATTGAGATTCTGCCATACTCGCGGAATAAGTATTTCCTTTCACTTTACCACCATTAAAAGGAACCATGTTATTATGTTTAAATTGTTTAGAATCCAAATAATCACCCGTCATTGAATAAATTTGTTGTGGATTATTGCCAACCGTAGCACCTTTTCGGACTTGATTTGCATAGACATTTTGATTAAAATACTTATCTGTTGCAACATTAGGGTTTGGATATTCCTGAATAGTATCTGCCAATTGTTCCAAATTTGTTACGGGGAAATTCTCAGGTGGAATATTTGTATTGGGTAAGTAATTATCAGTTCTTACGCCTAAATTGCTCCGTATCCCCATATTTGTAAAGTTTTCAGATTTGTTATTATTTTGTGATTTTCTTGAATGGTTCGTTGGATTATTAGATGATTGATTTGATATAACATACATTCCGCCTAATGCTAGTAAAGGTATCGCTAATTCCATAATATATATACATCATTATATTTTTTATTTATAACGTTTTGAAATAATAAACATTTTATAAGGTTTATTATTTACATAATTGTTTGTAGGGTTTGGATGGATTATTTTGTAATAAATGCGCAAGAATTAGACTCACTGCACGTGTTTGGTCCACCAACATAATTGCCTTTAATTAAATTAAATGATGATGGCAATTGGTCGTCTGTTGAATTAATTACATTATTCATAAAACAATCGCGTTTAGGGGTAAAATAGTCTTTTTCTAAAATTCGCGTACTTAAATTATTCTGAAAAGGCATGCACGTGTTTTCTTGTGGATTTAATGGCGGATAATACCAGTCTACTTGCTCTTTATCTCTAACCATCCATGCGGGCGCGATGGACCTCGATTCTTCCGTAAATAAGTTATTACAATTAGGATATTCAATTTTATCATTTGGAACATTATATGATTTATAGTTATCCTTTACTAAACAATCTCTACTGGCAAGTCTATTTACGCCCATTAAATCGCTTTCTAAATTAATAGTATTTGTTCGGAGATTTCCACCCCATTTTTGTATTCTAATATGTGGGTCCTCCATGTAACAAGGAATCGAACCATTTCCTGGCACATTTAATATCCACCTTCCTGGATCAGTTGCTTGTTGCTGTTGTTTTATTGTTCGGCATGGGTCATAATTAAATCGTGTAAAAGCCATATTATAACTATATATATATTATATTAAATACATTTATTAAATACATATTTAAATACTTACATATATTTATTAAATAAATGGTTGACATGACTATTACTGAAATAACCGTCCCCATGTGCACTGTGTGTTTAAATATGATTGTTAAAAATGAAAGCAAAATCATCTTACGTTTGTTCGATTCCGTTTTACCACTAATTGATACATATTGTATTTGTGACACTGGGTCAACTGACGACACGGTTAACATGATAAAAACATATTTTGATGAAAAAAATATACCGGGCAAAGTAGTATTTGAACCCTTTAAAAATTTTTGTTATAATCGTAATTTTGCACTTCAATCTGCGGTCGGAATGTCAGATTATTTGTTATTTATGGACGCAGATATGATATTGGAAATTAAACAATTCGATAAAAAAATATTGGGTAAAGCGGACACATATCATTTATTACAAGGTAATGATTCATTTTATTATCAAAATGTTCGAATTGTAAAAAACAACGGATTATATAGTTATGCTGGTGTTACACACGAGTATATTAATACACCTCCAAATAGTACATTAGCAAGTATTTCCAAAAACATGTTGTTTATAAGAGACATTGGGGATGGAGGTGCGAAATCAGATAAATTTGATAGAGATATTCGTCTGCTTACAGAAGGCATTAAAGATGAACCATCTAATGTACGATATTATTTTTATTTGGCAAACAGTTACTATGACCATGGCGATCATGACCTAGCAATTGATATCTATAAAAAACGCATAGAAATGGGTGGATGGAATCAAGAGGTATGGTATAGTTATTATAGAATTGGATTGTGTCATAAGCATAAGGGTAATATGTCCGCTGCTATTTATTCATGGATGAATGGATATGACTACTTGCCAGAGAGATTAGAAGGACTGTATGAAATTATAAATCATTATCGTAATATTTCTAAACATAAGTTATGTTATAAATTCTATCAATTCGCACTAGATGTTTTAAAGAAAAATGATAATATAGATGGATATTTGTTTTTGCACAAAGATGTATATTCCTTTCAGATACTTTATGAATTTAGTATTATAGCATTATATGTAGGTATTAAAAACATTAACAATGAAGTTGTTTCTATATTTAATAATTGCCCGCATAACCATGTTCTTAACAATTTATTTAGTAATATGAAGTTTTATAAGGATATTTTGACGCCTATTAAAACTATAAATCTAGACAGTAAAATAAACATTAATGTTAATAACGTAAACACGGACTTCTTATCAAGTTCATCCTGTTTAATCAAGAATCCTAACCAACCTGGATATATCATGAATGCACGATATGTAAATTACTATATTACGCCTGGGGGTAGTTATTTAAATTGTGATAAACATATTATTACAGTAAATAAGTATGTTGAATTGGACCCACAATTGAATGTTATTTCGGAAAAACTATTTGACAACGTTTTTAATCATAGACGATATATTGGTGTAGAAGATATCAAAATATTTTATGACCAACACATCAAAAAAATGTTATTCATTGGTACAGGATTTCACACAAATAATAATATTGGTATTGTTTGCGGCGATTATGATAATAAACAGGATGTTTTAGTAGCAAATGAAGCGACAAGTGGTTTTTCAAAGGAAAGTTGCGAGAAAAATTGGGTCTATGTAAATTATAAAAACGAAACCCACATTGTGTATAAATGGAACCCATTACAGATTTGCAAAATGGATGAAAATAGCAAACAAATACATATTGTAGAAACCAACGAGTTGCCCAAAATATTTTCTCATGCACGCGGGTCCTCTTGCGGATTCAGTTATAAGAATGAATTTTGGTTCTTGGTCCATTTAGTTTCTTATGAGAATCCTAGACACTATTATCACGTAATGGTTGTTTTCGATGAAAATATGAAGTTACAGCGTTATTCGGCACCCTTTAAGTTTGAAGGCGAGTCAATTGAATATTCATTAAGTATAGTTGTGGAAGACGAGAGAGTCCTCGTAAATTACAGTACTTGGGACCGAACGACGCGTATTGGCGTTTATGATAAAAAATACATAGATTCCATTCTAAAATACAATTAATTTGTCTGTGCCAATTTATTAACAGCTAAAAACATGGTTTTACACCCACCGATAGACACCATGTCCTAATTTAAACTTTTAGAAATCATAATAATCGATGACATAGAAACAAAATAATATGTTCTATATCAATATTTCACAAATTCAATAATTCCATAGTCTCAACTCATTATATATTGTGTGCTAGTGTCATAATATATAATTTTTACAATTGCTAATAATTATCAAGAATACTATCATTATGGTTACACTGATAACAATCAAACAGCTCTTTATTTTCTTGATATATTAAGTACCAAATATTTACTTCCCACATAAGGGTTTGTTTTTCAGCAATAATTTGTAAACAGATGGATTTCATTTTTTCAGCAAAAATTAATAATTTGGATTTGTCCCCCCCGAAAACACTGCCCGCAAAATACCACATAACATCTTTGTAAGCATTGTTGTTATAATTTCTATTTAAATTCCATATGGTTCCTATTCTTACATTTGTGTGTTGCTTGTTTTGCAAATTTAATAAATATTGATTAAAATTGACGTCAGATGTAATTAAATGCCGTATGCCATAATCAACCCATATAAATTGATTCGTATTAAAACAATTCATTTCTATGGCAAGTTTCATCCATTCAGTTTTATTACACTGTACAAACATATAGTCTGGAGTATCCTTGAAAGGATTTGTTGTATTTATATCAAATTTTGATAAGCATGTATCATTTATATATGGATACAAATAACTGTCCGTTGCGTTATACAATATTAACCTAGTGTATTCATTCTCATACGTCTTAATCTTGTCATACATTAATTTGTCAGCAAATATAATTTTTGGAACATTCAAGTTTAATAGTTTAATGCCTAATTCTAAATATTTGTCAAAACTACGATTACCATTAAGTATACTTAAAAATCCAGATACTATTGTTGTCATAATTAAAATATATATATGTTAGCTTTAATATTATGTTTTAGCATTACATTTAACATAATAATAATAATATTAATAATAATATTAATAATATTAAATATAAAGACAGTAATCAATTATTATATATTATTATGCATTTTGCGGAAAATGCTTGTATAGACAGCGTATATATATCATTTGATAATATTGGTGGTAGGTTTGGAAACCAATTGTTTCGGTATGTAACATGTAAAATGTTTACTGTTATATCAGGTCACAAATATATTCCACGTGAAGATTTTCCAGCAGACAATTATGTAATTGTAAATGATGAAAATATAACAGATATATTAAATAATACACAACTGTATGCGACAAAACACCTTTTATGTCAAGGTTTTTTTCAAAAAAGCTGCTTATTTGTGAATTGTCGCAAACAAATTATGAACTTAATATGTTCAGTTGATAATGATGATTTTTGGTTGTATAAAGATGAATATAAATCAACGAATGATAGAATGTATATTAAAGATTATATTATAAATAATCACCACAGTGTTTCTTTACAACCTAATGATATTGTAGTTTCTTTACGTCTAGATGACTTTATCCAATATCCATGCAAAACAAGTGATATTATTCCTCCACAATATTACCTAGACATATTAACAAGTATGAATATAACTGACGAAAAATTGTATATAGTATGTGATAAAATTAAACGCGATTGGGAAAATAAATATATAGAACATTTTAAACAGTGGAATCCTATTTTAATTCAGGGAACATTGAAACATGATATTGCTCTTATGAGAGATTGTAATACATTAATACATTCTAATAGTACCCTATGTTGGATTATTAGTTTTCTTTCTAACAAAAACGCACGTTTTATTCCTAATACACATTTTTATGCTAGTCAATCTTTATTACAAATTTCACAAATAGACAAATTATCTGATGTGTCTCCATTATATCATAATGAAGTACATAACTTAAATATTAATAATACGCGGGTTATACCTCTATCGTTTTGTGTTCCAGACGAATGTTGCGTTAGTGAAATTCCACAAAAAGAAACATTATTAGCATCTATAATACCAGGTAATGCGGCTACATATATTTATAAACAACACCAAGAAAAGGAATATAATGAAATGTATCAAAAATCCCGATTCGCCATTACTAATATGAAAGGTGGGTGGGATTGTCTGCGGCATTATGAAATATTGATGAATGGGTGTATTCCGCTATTTAAAAATTTAAAGGATTGTCCAAAATTTACACTGTCATCATATCCCAAGGAATTCAATGATGAAGCTTATCAATTGTATGATTCGTGGATAGAAAATGATGAATGTATTGAAAAATATAATACACTATGTAGAAAATATTTGGAACATACTCGCGCACATTGTACTGCATCTGCCACAGCTATGCACTTTTTGAAAAATATGCAAAATGGAACAAAAGCAAAAAATATATTAATGATTACGGGAGATTATCATATTAATTATAGTAGAGAATCATTTTGGATAGGTTTAAAACGATATGTAGCGTCGATTGGTGGTGTTGCTGTGGAATATACATCCTTACCGTTTTTATATGATGATTTTGACGACACGTGCGACAATCCATATTATGGGCTTACATTTTTCACTTTACCCAAACGGTTATCAAAGGATGCTAATTATAACATGAGTGAAATCGAAATTAAAGAGAAAATAACAAACAAATTCTGGGATATAATTATTTATGGAAAAGTAGGTCCAGATGAACGTTCTAATTTACCATTATATGATACTGTCCAAAAATATTACAATACAAATCAAATTGCGTTTATATTTGGCGGCGATGAAGTATTTGACTTGACCGTTACAGACCCCAGTAAATATCATGTAAACATGTTTAATAGAAATATATATTATTACCCATATAGTGATTATTTGAACAAGTATAAACATATGGGCACATGTTTCGTAAGAGAATTAAATAAATAATACAGTCATAACAGGTTATATATATCAATTATTATAACCAACCACATTACATAATTTCTGAATTCCAAAATTATATATTGTCATGGTCGCATATCCATTCGTTAAATCCTTCGCCAAGTGTAACCCTGGTGCGCCTAAGTTGGTATTTACATTGGTAATAGTATGAGATATCATACATGGTGCTCCAACAGTGCCGTTTGTACCATCGACCATAATAATCGCTTGATATCCGCTTGGAAATATCCCAAAATTAATAGCATCTATTGTGTCTCCCGCGTTTGGTAGCGTGACTGAATAATACCCAATTGGATTATATTGATTAGGAATAGTAAGTGTGTTTGAAGTATATGTTACACCATCTACTAGGGGGGATTTTATTTTCTGCGACAATTCCTGAATTGATTTTACCATTACAGGTAACAATGTACCATATGATGCTTTTAATTTTTCAGGATTTGAGTCATATACCAAATTGGGTATTTTCATGCCAGTATCTTGTTGAACCTTCTGTAAATCCTGCGCAATAAATCCTATTTCAGGAATATCTACTTTCCCTCCATCACGCATATTCCAATTAAATCTTACTGGTTTTAATTGTTCAATAAATTCTAAGCTTGATTCCAAATTTTCAACATCTTTTTTGTCTCTCAGGTCACTTAATCCTGTTATAGTTTGTACGTGGCATTGTATTGCGGAAATATTAACATTTCCTAAGACTATATTGTTGGAAGCATCACAAATCGCACCATTACCGATTGCTGTGCAATTCATTAAATCATTACCGGATACATCCGCGCCATAACCGATTGCTGTATTATAACTACCAGTTGTATTATTTTGAAGTGAATTAAAACCGCTTGATGTATTATAACTACCAGTTGTATTACCTATAAGTGACTGCAAACCGCTTGCTGTATTATAATCACCAGTTGTATTTGCGTTAAGTGAACTTTGCCCGAGTGCTGTATTATAACTACCGGTTGTATTTGCTGAGAGTGTCCCTGCTCCGATTGATGTATTATAACTACCAGTTGTATTACCTATAAGTGACTGCAAACCGCTTGCTGTATTATTACTACCAATTGTATTTGAATAAAGTGAATAATAACCACTTGCTGTATTAGAAGCACCAGTTGTATTATAAAAAAGTGTCTGAAAACCGTTTGCTGTATTTTTACTACCAGTTGTAGTGGAATAAAGTGAAGATTGACCATATGCTGTATTATTATTGCCAGATGTATTTGTATAAAGTGACTGAAACCCGCTTGCTGTATTTGACTCACCAGATGTATTGGAATAAAGTGACAGATAACCACTTGCTGTATTATTATTGCCATATGTATTGGAATAAAGTGACAGATAACCACTTGCTGTATTTTGACTACCAGTTGTATTGGAATAAAGTGCCATAACACCACTTGCTGTATTATTACTACCAGTTGTATTTGTATAAAGTGCCATAACACCACTTGCTGTATTATTACTACCAGTTGTATTTGTATAAAGTGCCTGATAACCACTTGCTGTATTACTACTACCAGTTTTATTAGCTGTAAGTGAACTTGACCCGATTGCTGTATTATTACTACCAGTTGTATTATTAAGAAGTGAGTTTGACCCGATTGCTGTATTTTGATTACCCGTTGTATTAGCAGGAAGTACAGCCACACCGATTGCTGTGTTTGACCCAATACTACCAGCACCTTTACCTACTGTTAATCCACTAATAGTAGAATCTGATGATGTATTTAATGAACCTGTTATATCAAGATTTGTTGAAGGAGTTGAGTTATTTATACCAACAAAACCTTGATAAAATATGCCGGTTGTTCCGTATAGTTG
>Ga0214919_10003475_pt1 | contig 23776 bp, 20 predicted proteins | sample LL1503_MetaG_FD_177994 | JGI IMG/M metagenome (GOLD analysis project Ga0214919, IMG submission 177994) | Freshwater microbial communities from Lake Lanier, Atlanta, Georgia, United States - LL-1503 | ecosystem: Environmental > Aquatic > Freshwater > Lake | place: USA: Georgia | collected... | reverse complement strand
ATTGTGGTGGGTGACACCGATGCACGATTAAAAATACTCAATCTTGCATTGCAAGAAGCAGATGACAAAACAGCCATATTTTTGAAAGCTTTAGCCGGCGATGCCGTCAAAGCAACAGATAAACAAGTGTGGGTCATCGATAACGGTCAAGCTAAAGACCCCGTGAGTGGTGCCGTTTCTTCATTACCCGATGACGCGCAAGATGTGGTGAGTAACAACCGAATGCGTGGCGAAATTGATGCCGCGATTGCTGCATTGCAATTACTCAGCCCCGATGATGCGGTACGCACAAAAGCTGCCAAAGCGTTGATTAAAGAGCCCGACGCAGAAAAGCTTCCGTTGCTTGAGCGTGCATTGGCCATCGAAAAAATTCAAACCATCAGAGAAATGTTGAAATTGGCCAAAGCTGCGATTGCCATTTCAAGCCCCGATGCATCGATTCGTCTTCAAGCAGCAGCTGAATTGGCATTGAGTCAAACTCCAGAAACACAATTGTTGCTTAATCAACAACTGTCTTCTGAAACCGACGCTGCTGTTCAAACACAAATTAAAAATTCACTCAAAGAAATTGCATCAGCATTGCGATGGGGTGAAAAATTAGGCGCACTTTTTGCTGGCATAAGCTTGGGTTCCATTTTGTTATTGGTCGCATTAGGATTGGCGATCACCTATGGTTTGATGGGTGTGATAAACATGGCGCATGGCGAGTTGATGATGGTGGGCGCTTATGCAGCGTACGCCGTTCAAGTGATGTTTCGTCAATACTGGCCCGCGCACTTTGATGCGTATTTATTTGTTGCGATACCTGTTTCATTTTTGTCTGCTGCCTTGGTGGGCGCATTGATGGAACGATTGGTTCTCAAGCATTTGTATGGTCGCCCCTTAGAAACATTGCTGGCTACTTGGGGCATTAGTTTGATTTTGATGCAAACAGTTCGCACTATTTTTGGTGCGCAAAATGTGGCGGTTGAAAATCCTGCATGGATGAGTGGCGGTATTCAAGTGCTAGCCAATCTCACCTTGCCTTGGAATCGATTGCTGATTATTTTATTTGCGGTTGTGGTGCTCATGGCTACGGCCTTGTTGATCAGTCAAACACGTTTGGGATTGTTTGTTCGTGGTGTCACGCAAAACAGACCGATTGCGTCGTGCATGGGAATCAACACCGCTCGCATCGACACGTACGCATTTGCATTGGGCTCGGGTATTGCAGGGCTTGCAGGATGCGCCCTCAGTCAAATTGGTAATGTAGGTCCCGATCTGGGGCAAGGATATATCGTTGACGCATTCATGGTGGTGGTACTCGGTGGCGTCGGTCAATTGGCTGGAACCGTGTATGCCGCTTTGGGCTTGGGCATTCTCAATAAATTATTAGAAGGCTGGACGGGCGCCGTATTGGCCAAAATTGCTGTATTGGTTTTCATCATCATCTTTATTCAAAAAAGACCGCAAGGCTTGTTTGCCATGAAAGGCCGCAGCGCGGAAGCTTGATATGTCAACACCTCAACTACCTTCACCACCACCAATTCTGAGCGCATCGGGATGGACTGCATTCTTGTTTGCATTCATTGTGATTGCATTGATCGCACCGATTCTCAACACCATGGTGCCTGCAAGCAGTATGTTTCATATGAGTGACTTTGCCGTTGCATTGATTGGAAAAATCATGTGCTACGCCATTTGTGCATTGGCCATGGATTTAATTTGGGGTTACACAGGCATTTTGTCATTGGGGCACGGATTGTTTTTTGCATTGGGTGGCTATGCCATGGGCATGTATCTCATGCGTCAAATCGGTCGCGATGGCAACTACAAATCTGATTTGCCCGATTTTATGGTTTTTTTGGATTGGAAAGAGTTGCCCTGGCACTGGACGTTCAGTGATAGTTTTATCGCCACCTTGATTTTGATCGTGTTGGTGCCGGGATTGGTTTCTTTTGTGTTTGGATATTTTGCGTTTCGCTCGCGCATCAAAGGCGTTTATTTTTCGATCATCACGCAAGCCATGACCTTTGCCGCAATGCTTTTGTTTTTTAGAAACGAAACTGGTTTTGGTGGCAACAATGGATTCACCGATTTCAAAAGAATTTTAGATTTACCCATTGCTACACCTTCAATGAGAATGACTTTGTTTGTAATCACAGGTTTGACATTGCTTGGTTTTTATTTATTTGCCAAATGGCTGATTCGCAGTAAATATGGTCGAGTATTGCTCGCTATTCGCGATGCAGAGTCACGGGTGATGTTTTCGGGCTATTCACCCTTGCCTTACAAACTCAGCATTTGGGTGCTTTCAGCCATCATGTGTGGCGTTGCGGGTGCTTTGTATGTGCCGCAGGTTGGCATCATCAATCCCAGTGAAATGAGCCCTGCACAATCCATCGAAATTGCAATTTGGGCGGCAGTGGGTGGTCGAGGCACATTGATAGGTCCAATCGTTGGTGCATTTTTAGTGAACGGCGCCAAGAGCTGGCTCACGGTCACTGCGCCAGAATTTTGGTTGTATTTTTTAGGCGCGCTCTTTATTGCAGTCACCTTGTATTTGCCCAATGGTGTGGTGGGCTTGGTGCGCAAAAAAGGAGATCAATCATGACGCCTGATTTGATGGAGCAAGGCGCTAAACGGTATCAAGAATTCAAAGAAAAAACACTTCAAGCCGATGGGTCGGGTGGACGTGCGGCCAGTTATTCGCGCATTCACAAATCGGGTGAACTCGATTTAACGCACGGCAGAATTTTGTATCTCGAAGATGTGAGTGTGAGCTTTGATGGATTCAAAGCGATCAACAAATTGTCATTGGATATTGCACCTGGTGAATTGCGTTGCATCATTGGTCCCAACGGTGCTGGCAAAACCACGATGATGGATATCATCACAGGCAAAACAAAGCCTGATGAAGGTCAAGTTTTTTTTGGTAGCACCATAGATTTGCTCAAACACAATGAGCCTGAGATTGCACAACTCGGCATCGGTCGCAAATTTCAAAAGCCCACAGTCTTCGAGCATCTCACTGTTTTTGAAAATTTAGAACTCGCACTCAAAACGCACAAAAGCGTAGGTGCATCGATGTTTTTTAAACTCAATGGCAAGAGCAAAGACAAAATATCCGAAGTGCTCGAAACCATCGACCTCACACAAAGCATCACGCGACAAGCGGGCAATCTGAGTCACGGTCAAAAGCAATGGTTGGAAATTGGTATGCTGTTGATGCAAGAACCTCGACTGTTGCTGCTTGATGAGCCAGTGGCAGGCATGACTGATTATGAAACCGAACGCACCGCAGGATTATTTTTGAGACTCAAAGGCAAGCATTCGCTGATGGTGGTGGAGCATGACATGGGATTCATTCGCATGATTTCAGAAATCGTTACCGTGTTATGCGATGGATCTGTTTTTTCGCAAGGCACTTTGGATGAAGTGCAATCGGATGAGCGTGTCATTGAAGTTTATTTGGGACGATAAAAAATGTTAAACGTATCCCACATTCAACAATACTATGGAAGCTCGCATATTTTACGTGGCGTGAGCTTGAGCGCAAAAGCGGGTGAAGTGACCGTGTTACTCGGTCGCAATGGCGTTGGCAAATCTACCTTGCTCAAATCCATCATGGGCTTGGTGTCCATCAAAGAGGGACAAATTCAAATCAATCAAAAAGATATTACGCGTGCAACGCCTTATCAACGCGCGCGCGCGGGTTTGGGTTATGTGCCACAAGGCAGAGAAATTTTTAATCGACTCACGGTTGAAGATAATTTGCGCATGGGTCTGGCCACACAATCGGCTTCTGCAAAAATCCCCTCCGAATTGTTTGAGTTGTTTCCTGTTCTTCAGCAAATGTTGCACAGACGAGGCGGTGATTTATCGGGCGGTCAGCAGCAGCAACTCGCGATTGCGCGCGCTTTGGCGGGAAACCCCAAAGTGTTGATATTGGATGAGCCCACCGAAGGTATTCAACCCAGCATCATTAAAATCATTGGTTTGGTGATTCGTCGATTGGCCAAGCGCGGTGACATGGCGATTTTGATGTGTGAGCAGTATTACGATTTTGCACAAGGCTTGGCCGATCAATACTTGGTGATGGATCGTGGTGAAGTTGTGGCGCAAGGGCCTGGTCACGAAATGCAAAGCAAAGATATTCAAAAACTCGTTTCGATTTGAGTTGAAAAAAGCTACATCGACCAAATGCGCGGTGTAACTGTGCCTAAATTCCATATTTGTTTGCGCCATTCAAGCCATATTTGCTTGAGTAGTTGCATTACGGGTTCTACTTGGTGACTCAAACTTCTAAGCACGATTACTTGTTTATTGGGTGACGTCACGCCCACTTCGATTTCATCAGAGGGTGAGGGGCAAAGATCACTTGCAATCTCTAAGGCGAGTGTTCGTGTGGTGTCGCTCCAAGCGTGGCCTTGCGCCAAAATCAATGTGGCCAAACAAAGGTGACCATTCAAACCCACAGGACTTTGTATCAAGCGTTGGTCTGATGCATCGATCAATCCACTTTCAAGCCATAAATTTTTAATTTCAAGATTTTGCGAAAACTTGCCAGCGATCCAAGGTTGATTGGCATGCGGCAAACCCAATGCTGTGACGTCCCATGCCATCAGTTGCGCATCAGGATCTAAAGAAAAAACTGCACTGTTTTTTGCATACGAGGTGTTGTAGGCCAATGCTTCGAGTGGCAACCATTCGAGCCTTGCGCCATCAGTCACATGCGCGTTGACTTGTTGTGTAGCCCAGGCCTTATCGGATCCATAAAACCGAGTGGCTCCTGGTGTGGTGATCAATGCGTGCGCCCCAGATGCAACTTCTATATTAATCTCTAGTGAGTCACCACCAACCAAGCCACTCGGTGGGTGTACCAGTACATTGTGACAAACCGCGTCGCCTTCGGGATATAAACTTTTGAGTACGCGCAAAGGCCCTTCATGCTTGTGATGCACGATGGTTTGAGAGCCTGCTAGGGAGTATTGGAGTGAAAGCGAAGCATGCCAATTGGTCATGCGATATTATCGATCAAGAAGCATCTTTGGCTGCTTTTTCGGCTTGTACTTGAAGTGCAATCGCTTCGACTTGTTCGTTAGACATGCCAAACTTGGCTTGTAAGGCTTTGAGCTTGAGTTGTTCTTCTTCGGTTACAACGCCATCGGCCAACACTTCGCGCACTTCCATTTCATACAAAGATTCACGGCGTTGAACTTGAGCGGTGTAGGCAGTGGCCACCACACCCGTCAAAATAGCCGCCAGTGCAATTGCCAAAATTTGCGTGACAACCACAAGCACGGTACCTAAATACGTAACAGGATCCACATTGCCCCAGCCAGCAATAATGGTGAGAATAAACCAATGCATGGCGGCAGGAATCGAGCGGAAGACTTCGGGTTGGTCGTGTCCTTCAATGATGTAAATCAAAGATGAAAACAGTAAGCAACTGATCAGCAACAAAAATAATGCCGATGAAAAAGAATCGCGTTCGGATTTGATCGCTTCAAACATGTCTTCCATCGCACTGTTGTAGCGTGACAGTTTAAAAATCCGCAATAAACGAAACATCCTGAGAACGCGCAAATCGGCGCCAGGAAATAAAAGTTGCAAATAAAATGGAACGGTACTGAAAAAATCAACCAATCCAAAAACGCTAAAGAGATATTCTTTTCGCCCTTTCCATGCACTGCCTTTTTCTTGGGCTGCGTGCGTGTATTTGGCGCCGTACGACCAAACGCGCAACACATATTCGATTGAAAAAACTACCACACTGAAAGTGTCAAAAATATGAAATTCGTATTCGAAGGCTTCATGCAAGCTGTGAACCGATTCCAAAATAATCGATACCACATTGGCAACAACGAGCAATGCAATAAAAATTTCACAGACGCGACTCGATCGATCGGCGACAGAACCATCTAAAATTTCATAGGTGCGCTTTTGTAAGCGTGCATAGGTCGACAAAGAAGTGGCGGACATTGAAGAGCTCAATCCTTTTTATTAGGGTTCATTTCATCCATCATGGCCTGCACTTGAGCATCTGATAAACGATATTGAGATTGAAGGCGTTTGAGACTGTCTTTTTCTGCATCAGAAACAACACCGTCTTCAAATACTTTGCGCAGTTGGCTTTGAAAGGCCGCCTTCTTGCGTGACATTTGATTGGAAAAGGCCGATGCCACAATACCTGTCATGATTGCCGCCATACACACGCCCAAAAAGCCAGTGAGTAAGGCAATGACTTCACCAGCCTTGGTGACGGGCTCCACATTGCCGTAACCCGATGTAATGGTCACGATTGACCAATAGATGGCGTGAGGAATCGAGCCAAAGGCTTCGGGCTGCTCGTGTCCCTCGGCAAAATGCATCAACGAGGCCGATACGATGGTCACAATCAATAATAAAAATGCAGCCGAGCCAAACGCGCGCCTCTCTGAATGAACCGCAGCAAATAAATCTTGTAGCGCGGTGTTGTATTTGGAGAGCTTAAGGATTCGTAATAAGCGCAGCACTCGCAGAATACGCAAATCGAGCGATGGAAAAAACACATGCATATAAAAAGGCATGGTGGCAAAAAAATCGATCAATCCAAAGGGGCTGAACATGTAGCCACGTCGCCCGCGCCATGCGCCGCCTTCTTCTTTGGAAAACTTGGCGCCCAATGACCAAACGCGCAACACATACTCCAGCGTGAAAAACATCACGCTCCAAAATTCAAGCTCATGAAAAAAATCTTTGTAGTCTGCGTGCACCTCTGGAATGGAATCTAAAATAACAGCTGAACAATTAAATAGCACAACGACTGTGATGAGCCATTCCACATAACGACTGACGGCATGATTGGGCGATCCGTCCAATACTTCCATTACAAATCGTTGATATTTTGACAACATAAAAAACTACCAAATCATGGAAAATAAAAACGTGTACGGAATTGTTTCATTTCTACAATTCCCGTACACCGAGTGGTTCAATATAAAAGCTAGTTTTGCTTGGCCTTGATACTTTGCCACAACGACCATTCGGTGGCAGTAAGGCTATCGGACTCTTTGGCTGTTTGCTCAAATTTGGTTGTATCAGTGAGCATGCTTAATTGACGAATTTGACCAACGAGCATCTTGTAATGTTCAACCGCAATCTCTGGTCTTTCGGCAATCACATGAATCGGCAATTCCTTGATGTTGTGTGCAGCCTCATTTTCTCGTTGCACCATTTCAATCAAGGCATTGACCTCTTCGGTGGTTAAGTGCAATCGTTTGGCTTCTTGTCTGATGAAATTGGCTTCATCTTCATCAATATGGCCGTCTTTGAGCATCTCAAACAAATTGGCTTTGAGGGCTTCGCGTTCTTTGACCAATTGATCGCTGAATGCCGAAGAGAGTAAGGCCGCAGGAATAGCAAAAATACCAATACCAATCAGCGCCAAAACAATCGTCATCGCTCGACCCATGGGGGTAACAGGTGAAATATCGCCATAACCCACAGAGGCCAGTGTAATCACAGCCCAATAAATCGATTGCGGAATGTTTTCAAATTTTTCGGGCTGCGCTTCGTGTTCAAACAAATAGCCAAGAGACGCTGTAAGAACAACCAGCAACATCATGATGAAGGCAGATGCACTCATCACGGGCCATTCACGCACCACCACCTTGACTAAAATAGCGGTCGCATCGTTATAGCGTGTGAGTTTGAGTAAACGCGCCAAACGAAACACTCGCAAAAATCTCAAATCAATGAGGTGATGTAAAAACACTTCAAGGAAGAACGGGAGAATGGCAAGGAAGTCAATCAGCGTTGATGCTGTTTTAGCTTGCTTGAATCGCCCGCCAATCGGACTTTTAAAGCCAGGTTCTTCAACGCAACTGTAGATGCGCATGCAGTATTCAATGGTGAAAATACCAACCGCCACACTATCCAAAATCACAAATTGCAAATTCAAAATGTAGCTGACGCTCGCCATGGATTCCATGATCACCGCAAACACAGACAGCAGCACCCAAACACCAATGAATGCGTCAAAAATCTCTTGCATTTTTCCGCCGAAAGCGCTGGGGAAAACCAAGGCGTGTACGCGTTGTCGAAAGGTTCTACCTTGATTGAGTTTGACGAAGTCTGCGTAGGCTGGAATTAAGATTCGGAAAAGCTTGAGTATTCGAAGCAATCGCAAGAATCGCAAGATGCGTAAATCAAGTGGAATGCCCAACAGTTTAAGATAAAAAGGCGCAATGGCTAAAAAGTCAATGATGGCAAACGGACTGAATAGATAACTGACATGCGCATTTTTTTTGGTTTTGAACTCTTCGTCTTCGGGTGCCAAATAAAATCGCACGGCATATTCAATTGTGAAAACAATCACTGAGAAAATATCGAAGACGTGATAGAAGCCTTTATAGGGTTCATAAAGCGCAGGAACATGTTCAAACACCAATACAAATAAATTGGCAACAATGAGCAAGCCAATCCATTTGTCGACGGCTTTTTGGTAGTTGCCGGGAATATTGGGATCGAGAAGCCACGAATACAGCCATTTTCTAAATGGTAAATCAGATGCGATATCGGCAACAATGTCTTGATTGCCCAACAGGCTTTGGACGTCAAGGTCTTCGAGTTTGTAAGATTTATTTTGTTCCATGATTCACCTCAAAATTCGAGTTCGGCTACTTTGATCGGATACGCACCTTTGTCGCAAACGGTCACGCGTATTTGTATCTTGTTCTCTATCGAGTCGCTATCGACAAACTGCGAATTGGTCGTTGGAACCGCAGAGCCAGGTGGCGTTGGAACAATTTTTTCTAGAACGATGGCGCCAACCAAACTGCGATCGGCGGGTACACACTGCGCCACAATTTGTGGGCGTTCTTTGGTAAAGGGATTGATTAAATCTTTGATATCGGTGTTGTTCATGATGTGATTCAAACAAGCGCCCCATGTGCCATCAATTGGTGCTGCTGCCTCTTTGTTTTCTTCGGGCTTGCCAGCAGCAGCAGGTGCAGCGGGGGGAGCTGCTGCTGCGGCTTGTTCTGCAGCGATCGCGTCTCCCGATTTGGCGTTGCATGCTGCAATTTCATAATCGGGCTTCATGCGCTCAGCGCTGACTTTCGTTAACCACTCAACCCAAGCCTCACCGTTTTGTTTTGTGACTTCTGTTTTCATTGCATCTTTGTAAGCCATCATGCCTAAAAGTGTAACGATCGCAACAACTACGACCATCGACAATAAAAACACAATGTCTGAGCCCGTGAGCTTGACCGATTGAGTCGGTTGATTGTTTGAGGTTGAATCCATTTTGTAATGCCATTGAGTTGATAAACTCGATTCAATTCCTTGAATCGACCAAGAATGGTTTGATGATATTCGCAAAAACCTTAACTTGGATGAGTGTTTATCTGAACTTCATCCCATGAATTTCAATATAAAGAACCCTTAAGTATTAAAAGTAATTGCCCTGTCATCAAATATTTTGTGAGCCGCGATGCGCCCAAGCGGTTGTGTGTCGCTCGATGTAGCTAAACAATTCATACATCGCCATCGCCATCACGCCAACCACCACCAGACCACCAAAGGCCAGACCCATTTGCATGGCCGAACCCGCAGAGATCAGTAGGTAACCAATTCCTTCATTGGCCGCCGTCATTTCTGAAACAGTGGTGCCTACAAAGGCTAATGTGATGGCAACTTTCAGAGATCCATAAAAATAAGGCATTGAGCGTGGAAGGCCCACTTTAACTAATACGTCCCATCGCTTGGCACCTAAGACGCGCAGCACGTCTTCGAGCTCGGGCTCTAGCGTTGCGAGGCCCGTTGCAATATTGACTGTGATGGGAAAAAAACTAATTAAAAAAGCAGTGAGGATGGCAGGACCAATACCAATGCCAAACCAAACTACCAAGATCGGAACAAACGCAGCTTTGGGTAGTGCATTAAAGGCCGTCATGAGCGGATAAACAGCGGCATAAGCCAAGCGTGAACTACCAATCACAAATCCCAATAAAACACCCACCACAATGGCAATACCAAAGCCCGCCATCGTAACCCAATAGGTGCGCCAAGCGTGGCCCGCAATCACTGCGCGGTATTCAATCAGTTGATCTACGATGCGCGATGGACTTGGAAAAATAAATTCAGAAACTTGAAAAATTCTGCAGATGGCTTCCCAAATCACCAAGGTGATGAACAACAAAATAAAGGGCGACCATTTTTCTAAATATTTGGAAGACATGAGATGTTTCTTAAGGGGTGGCCGTTGAACCTGTTTTACGAATTGCGCCAATGTGTCCGCGTAATTCATGAACAATATCGGTAAATTCTTTGGTGTAAGTGATTTCTAAATCGCGTGGACGTGGCAAATCAATTTGTCGACGCAATACAAATCGACCAGGGCTCTTGCTCATCACATAAACCGTATCAGCCAAAAATACAGATTCGCGCAAATCGTGCGTCACTAAGATGACGTTGAAGCGTTGCTCGGTCCAAAGATCGCGCAAGATGCACCACAATTCTTCGCGTGTGAATGCGTCAAGCGCACCAAAGGGCTCATCGAGCAGCAACATCTTGGGTTCATGAATCAGCGCTCGGCAAATGCTGGCGCGTTGTTGCATGCCACCAGACAGTTGCCATGGGTATTGACGCTCGTATCCTTTGAGACCGACACTTTGCAACAATGCAATCGCGCGAGCTTCGTATTCGTCTTTTTTTTCTTTGAAATGTGTGCGATAGGGCTCAACAATTTCAAGAGGCAACAAAACATTGTCAAGCGTTGTGCGCCAAGGTAGCAATGATGGCGCTTGAAACGCCATGCCACTGATCTTAAGAGGACCATTGACGGGTTGGCCGTCCACATGAATCCTCCCTTTTGTGGGATGACGCAAGCCCGTTGTGAGCTTCATGAAGGTTGATTTGCCGCAACCTGAAGGTCCAACGATGGCGATGAACTCGCCTTGTTTGACCTGTAGATTGATGTCTTCTACAGCAAAATGATTTTGTGCAAGTAACTCGTCGTTGTAGGCGAGCCAGACATTTTTAAAATCAACAAAATTTTCAGCAATAGCAGTCATGCGATCAATCGATTATTTTTTTGGCTTCGGCAAGATGTCTAATTCTTTGGCTGTTGGTAAATAAGAGCCATTCCAAATTGCGTCAGGATTAACGCGTGTTTTGGTGTTGAATGCGTCCGACACTTGTGAAGACATCAATGAAAGGCGAGGTCCTTTGATTTGACCAAAGCCTTCGGCTCTTGCGTCTGGGCTGTTGATCACAGTATCAATCGCTAATTTGAGACGACGAATTTCCAATTCATTGTTGATGATGCCGTCACGCGCTTTGACCGTTTCAATCGCTTTTGCAGGATCGGTAATCACGTCTTTCACGCCTTTGGTGAATGCTTTCAAAAACGCCTTCACTGCTTCTGGGTTTTCTTTCAAAATTTTGGGTGATGCAATGATGGCGTTGCCATACAACTTCACGCCATAGTCGGGGTATTGAAGTACCACAACGTCTTCGGCTTTGACACCGCGTGCTTCAATATTGAGTAGGGACGTGAATGTAAAACCAGTGATCGCATCGACATCGCCACGAACCAACATGGTTTCACGCAAGGGTGGATCCATGGCTGTCCAATTGACAGTACCAATGTTGTTGGCTTTTGCAAAAATGGGGAATGCACGACGACCGGCGTCAAACACAGGTGCGCCTAATTTTTTACCTGCTAAATCGGCTGGTGTTTTGATGCCTGATTTTTTGAGTGCCATCACCGATGCGGGTGTGTTGTTGTAGACCATCATGATGGCCACGGGTTTATTGGGCGCATCGGGGTTGTTGGCATGAAATTCCATCAACGCGGCCAAATCTGCAAAACCCAAATCGTAGGTTCCAGAAGCCACGCGTGTGACTGCACCGCCCGAGCCGTTACCTGCATCGACAGTTACGTCCAATTTGGCATCCTTGAAATAATTATTGGCAACGGGTACCAAAAACAAAGCGGCGGGGCCTTCAAAGCGCCAATCGAGTTGAAATTTAATTGGCGTTGTTTGGGCTTGAGCCAAACTTAAAGTAGTGGCAAGGCTTAAAGCAATGAGTGATTTGAGAAAGGGACGTTTGTTCATGTTGTGTACTCCAGAAAATTAAAAACCAAATCAGATTTAGCAATTAGGATGCCCATAAACAGGGGGATTCGAATTGACCAAAACGTGTATTTTGCTTGCATTTGGGGCGAATTTGAGTTCCTCATCAAATAATGAGTTTTGAAATTGGTTCACCGCATTTATCGAGCACCAATACGGTGCGTTTCGAATGCCTTGAAAAAACAAAACTGTATACACTTTTGAGTTGATATTGAATAGGAATTACCCTGCAAATTGCTTAATTTTTAAGCAGATCGAGCAAGGTTCGAGCGATCACTTGCGTTGCGCGTCGTAAATCTTCCAAATCAATGCGCTCGTTGGCGCGCTTGGCATGCGATTCCAAAACTGTTCGTGGCCCAGCTCCATAAATCACGCCAGGAATACCGCGCTCCACGTACAAACGCACATCGGTATACAAGGGCGTGCCTAGCGCCGGTATTTTTTCTCCAAAAACAATTTCACCATGTTGTTGAATCGCTTGAACCAAAGGCATATTGCCCGATAAGGGTTTCATTGCTTTGGCCAAAAGCATGCGATGAATATTGACGTCGATGCATTGGTCTTTGCCTTTGCCTTTGTTAAACGCTTGGACGGCATCATCAATCACTTGGCGAATACTGGCTTCAACCACCGTTGGATCTTCTTCTGGAATCATTCGACGATCCAGTTTAAAACTCACTTTACCAGGAACCACATTTGTATTAGTACCACCTTCAATGAGTCCAATGTTGAGATAAGGATGTTCAATGCCTTCAACAGTTGATGTGATATTTTGGTAAAGAATATTTTTTTGATACAGCGCGTGCATGATGGTCGTTGCACCTTGTAATGCGTCAACACCAGTTTGTGGAATTGCAGCGTGCGCCATTTTTCCATTTACGGTAACTTGCAATTGCAAGCAACCATTGTGCGCAGTAATCACTTGATAGCTAAAGCCTGCAGCAATCATCAAGTCGGGTTTTGTGAGATTGTTTTTGAGCAACCAATCGGGTCCTAACTCGCCACCAAATTCTTCGTCATACGTGAAATGTAATTCAACCGCACCGTTGAGTTTTAAGCACAATGATTCGAGCGCGCGAACTGCAAATGTAAATGTTGAAAAATCACATTTACTCACGGCACTTGCGCGGCCATACAATTTTCCATCAACGATTTCTGCGCCATATGGATCGTGCGTCCAACCTTCACCTGGGGGCACCACGTCGCCATGCGCATTAAGTGCAATGGTTTTCCCCTCTCCATATTCGCGTCGCACAATCAAATTAGTGATGGATTGCATTCCGTTTTTCTTAACTTCTGTTTCTGGAATTTCAATAGCCTTGGCGTCCATATCCCATTGCTTGAGCAATTGAGCGGTTCGCAATGCATGGGGTGTGTTGTTGCCAGGCGGCGTGTCGGTTGGGACACGCACAAGTTCTTGCAAAAATAAAACTTGTTCATCAAAATGTTGGTTCACCCAATCATCGATTTGTTGGTAGTGGTTCATGTTTTTTTCTCGGTCAGGTAAATCAATTGCATCAAGGCGTCAATTGACAATTGAATGTCATGGTTGGTAGTGCTCTCTAAAGGATTGTGACTAATGCCGGCATTGAGTCCGCGCACAAACAACATGGCTTGCGGCATCACTTCGTGCAACTTCATGGCGTCATGTCCTGCTCCACTGGGTAGTTCAAACAAGGGGATGTTCAAATCAGACAATGCTTGTGTCCAACGTGCTTGCCATAAAGGATCGCTGGGTGCGCAAGAGGCGCGCATGGTTTCTTCGATGTGATAGCTTAAGCCACGTTGCTTGCAAATGGATTCGAGTTCTTGCAACACATCACTCACCAATGAATCGCGTTGCGCGTCGTTGGGTGCGCGCATATCCAAACTGAAATGACATTGACCCGCCACTACGTTGATCGAGCCTTGTGGCACATTCAATTGACCGATGGTGGCAACGCTATCACCATCTTGAATGGCGCGCTTTTCAAGATAAACAGCCAATTGGGCAAGACCACTCACCGCGTCTCTTCTGCGATCCATCGGTGTTGTACCTGCATGGCTTGCCATGCCGTTGATGTGACCCACAAAACGAACGCTGCCGTTGATGGATGTCACGACACCCAAAGGTAAATCTTTTTCATTGAGAACAGGACCTTGCTCAATATGCACTTCAACAAAGCCAAGGTATTTTTTTGGGTTGCGCTTGATCGATGCAATTTGAGTGATATCCAAGCCCGCGTTTTTCATAGCCTCGCGCATCGAAATGCCATCTGAGTCTAATTGATCGAGCCACTGTGGATTGAATTGACCCACCAACGCGCCCGAACCTAAAAATGTCGCCTTATAGCGTTGGCCCTCTTCTTCTGAAAACGCTACAACTTCGAGATCAAATGGCAGACGTTTACTTTGTTGGTGTAATTGAGCAACGCAAGCGATGGGAACATAAATCCCGAGTCGTCCATCGTGTTTACCACCGTTGCGCACCGTGTCGTAATGCGATCCTGTCATCAATGTTTGAGGCTGTTTGATATTTGCATCGGCTTTGTAGATGCCAACAACATTTCCAACCGCATCGTGGGAGACTTCGTCAAATCCATTTTGACGCATCAAGTGTCCAATATCGCTCGCGCATGCGCGATGTGCATCGGTAAGGTATGTAACGGCGAGTTGATTTTTTTCTTTAAAACCAGGATCACTGTGTTTGGATAAATCTTCCAACCAATCCCACACACGGTTGCCCAAATCGGGTTGATCGTTCAATTTGTCATGCAAGCGAATTTCGGCAATGCGATGAATATTTCTAAGCGCTTCTTCAAACTCATAGTCGACGGGATGATTCAGGCGTCTCTCGAATGTATCGATGATATTTTGTCTTTGCAGACCCGTGCCTCTTGGACCTCTCACGGCCAATATAAATGGGAAGCCCATTTTTTGGTTGTACTCGGTATTGAGTTGTTGAATGCGTGCGAATTCTTCTGGGGTGCAATGCGTGAGGCCGGCTTTGCTTTGCTCGTTGGTTGAATCGTGCGTCAGGTTTTGATTGACCATCGCTTTACCCGCCAATTCGGGGTGGGCACGTATCAATGTCATTTGAGCGTCTTGCCCCGCGTTTTTAACTACTTCGACCATGCAAAATTTAAGTTGCGCAATCGATGCAAAAGGGCGTTGCGTTAGCGCGCGTTCAACAATCCAATCCGAATGCTCGTACAAGCCACTGATTCGCTCTAAAGCATCGCGCGGCGGCAATTGGTTGATGTCTTGCAGACTTAAACTCATAGAGAGTCCTTGAAGGGATGCGTTGCCTTCCAATGCCTTGCAATATCGACGCGTCTGCAAATCCACACATGACTGTGTTTTTCAACGTGATCTAAAAATTTTTGCAAAGCCACGATGCGTCCTGGGCGCCCCAACAGTCTGCAATGCATGCCAATGCTCATCATCTTGGGTGAGTCTGCGCCTTCGGCGTACAACGCGTCAAAACTGTCTCTCAAATAAACAAAGAAATCTTCAGCTTGTGAAAAACCTTGTGGCAATGAAAAACGCATATCGTTTGTGTCCATGGTGTAGGGCACGATCAAATGTGGGACTACATTTCCATTGGTTTTTTGAACCTTCATCCAAAAAGGTAAATCATCACCGTAATAATCACTGTCGTATTCAAGTCCATGATCTGCCACGATTCGTCGCGTGTTGGGGCTGTCTCTTCCTGTGTACCACCCCGCAGGTTTTTGTCCTGTTAATTTTTGAATGATGTCGATGCCTTGATTGAAGTGCAATGTTTCGGTGGCTTCATCGATAGTTTGGTAGTTGAGCCATCGCCAACCGTGACACGCAATCTCATGACCCAATTCAACAAAGGCTTGCGTGATTTCGGGGTAACGCTCAAGAGCCATGCTCACACCAAACACAGTGAGCGGTAGTTGACGTTTTTCAAATTCTTTAAGGATTCGCCATACGCCCACGCGCGAACCGTATTCATAAATACTTTCCATACTCAAATGGCGATCTGCAAAACTTGCGGGATTGAACATCTCACTTAAAAATTGTTCAGATCCTGCGTCGCCATGAAGCGTTGCGTTTTCAGCGCCTTCTTCGTAGTTGAGAACAAATTGCAATGCAACACGCGCTTGGTTGGGCCACTTCGCATGGGGGGGATTTTTTCCATAGCCTTTGAGGTCACGAGGGTAAGCATGCGTGGTGTCGTAAATCATGATGGTTGCTTTCAGAGAAAAGTTTTTTTACTCATGGGTGTTGATTGGGTTTTGGAGTAAACCAAATTTTTTTCAACGTTTAACAAATGCTGTTCCATCAACTGCAGCGCTAATTTTTCATTCTTTTTTGCAAAGGCGTCAACGATGGCGACGTGTTCCCAGGCGGAATCACGCGCTTGGTGATCGGTTTGGTACATCAAGGTGATCAATGCACAGCGTGAAATCAAATCGTTGAGTATTTGAGCCAATACCGCGTTATCCATTAAATGCGCAATCAACACATGGAAGTCACCCAACAACTCGGTTCGACCAGGAACGTCTTGTCGCTCAATGGCTTTGGCTTCAATGGCGACGTGTTCTTGGAGTGAGCGAATATGCGATGCGTTACATATTTTGATAAAACTACGCGTCATCTCTGCCTCAAGCATTCGCCTTACCGCAAACACCTGTTCGGCCTCTTGCACCGAAGGAGAAGCGACAAACGCACCTCTGGCGGGTTCCATAAAGATAATCTTTTTTTGCGACAACTGAAAAAGTGCTTGTCGAACAATCGTGCGCGATACACCATAATGATCTGCTAATTTTTGTTCTGCGAGTTTGGCGCCTGGCTCGAGCCGATGCTCGACAATGGCTCGCGTGAGAGCATCCACAATGGTTTTGGTGGCCGAGATATCGGTGGACATAAATTGAATGCAGCAATGTGAGCGTACGGACCAAAAATTGTATACACTTTTTAATATCGACGCAAAAAAGCTAAACAAGGGGATTTTTGATGGGATTGAGTACGCATGTATTAGATACGATGAACGGTTGTCCTGCCGCAGGCATGCACGTCGAGTTATTCAAAACCGAAGGTGAAAGAGCTCTTAGCGTCAAAAAATTTCAACTCAATGCCGACGGTAGAAACCCCGATGGCATGCTATATAGCAACCAAGACTTACGCGTTGGAACTTATCGCTTGGTTTTTGGCGTTAAAGATTATTTTTTGAGCCGCGGTGTTTCTTTGCCAGCCCCTGCCTTTTTAGACCGCGTTTCTTTGGATTTTGGAGTGGCGAATGCCGATCAGCATTACCACGTGCCTTTGCTGGTCAGTCCATGGAGTTACTCCACTTACCGAGGATCGTAACGCTTATAGCCTTTTTGTATTCGTTTCATTAACATTCGCACAATGAGATTTCCTTACATAAAATGCCTTCATTCACTTTAATTTGATTCGATTTATGACACAAGCCACCAACACCGTTCGTTTTGTACTTGACGGACGTATTATCGAAGCCAAAGGCGTGCGACGCACCACCACTGTTTTGGATTATTTGCGCGAAGGAATGCATCGCACAGGTACCAAAGAGGGGTGCGCCGAAGGCGATTGCGGCGCATGCGTGGTGATGGTGGGTGAGCTCGATGCATCTAACACAAAAATTGAATACAAGCCAATCAACAGTTGTATTCATTTGTTGCCCAGCCTAGATGGCAAGTCGATTAAAACTGTCGAGAGTCTCAAAAAATCAGATGACACTTTGCATCCCATTCAACAAGCCATGATTGAATGCAACGGATCGCAATGCGGATTTTGCACGCCAGGTATTGTGATGAGTCTGGTCAATTTGGTGCAACTCAATACAAAGCCGAGTCGACAAGAAATTTCTGATGCACTCAGTGGTAATTTATGTCGTTGCACGGGTTATCAACCAATTATCGAAGCCACTCACAAAGCGTGTCAAAACCGTCACGCACTCAAACTCGACGACTCACAAGACGTACAACTGCTTGAACAAATCAAGCGCCCCACAACGCCCACTTTAAGTTTGCATGGCGAAACAATTTTGCAACCCGTGGTTCGCACCCGTAAGGGCAATGAATTTGTGTCTCCCGCCACTATTGGCGAAGTCGCCGATTATTTGGTGCAGTTTCCGCAGTCCACCATCCTTGCTGGCAGTACAGAAATTGGATTACAAGTGAATAAAAAATTCACGCGACCCGAGCACATTGTTTTTATTGGCAATGTGCAAGAACTTCAACAAGTGACCGACACCGAGCAAGCTTGGCGCATCGGTGCTGCAGTTTCTTTGGAGCGTGTGATGAACTTGATTCAAAACATGTATCCCGACTTTGCCCAAGTGCTGCGTCGATTTGGCTCTCCCCCTATTCGCTCAACTGCCACATTAGCAGGCAATATTGCCAACGGTTCGCCCATTGGCGACAGCATGCCTTGTTTGATGGCTTTGGGTGCTAAATTGATTTTGCGCAAAGGATCCAAAACGCGTGAAGTGTTGCTGGATCAGTTTTATACAGGACAAAAACAAAACATCTTGCAAAAAGGCGAATTCATTGAATCGGTGATTCTTCCAAAAATTTCAAAAGATCAAATTTTTAAAGCACACAAAATCAGCAAACGATTTGAGCAAGATATTTCTGCCACTTGCGCCGCGATCTTGTATGAAATCAAAAATGGGCAACTCAAAAATGTTCGCTTGGCCTACAACGGATTGGCGCCATCGCCTTGTCGTGCACCCAAAATTGAAGCGGTACTTGAAGGCAGATCGTCTTCACAAGTAACAGAAAAAGATTTGGATGCGGCGATTGCATCAAGTTTTGTCGCTCGTGACGGTTTGCGCGCCACTTGGACATATCGCGCATTGGTTGCACGCAATTTAATTCTTCAATTTATTCAAACGCCCCAACATGAGGAGGCCTCTTTATGAACGCGCCCACTACACTTCAAGAATTGTTGCCCGCTGGTGTTTTAGGCAAAGGCTTGGCGCATGAGTCTGCGCACTTACACGTCACAGGTGAGGCCATTTACACCGACGATATTCCTGAGGTCCAAGGCACTTTGTATGCGGCGATTGTCAAATCACCCGTTGCACATGGCGAATTAATTGGTGAAGGTATTGATCGCGCCATGCTGATGCAAGCTTATGGTGTGGTTGCTGTTTATACAGCCAAAGATATTCCTGGTGAAAACAATTGCGGACCTATCGTTCATGACGATCCGTTTTTGGCGGACAAAAAAGTTTTATTTTTAGGTCAACCCATTGCTGTGGTGGTTGCGCGCGAAATGCTGTATGCCAGAGAGGCTGCTCATCAAGCCAAAGTATTGGTTAAAGAATTGCCTGCCATTCTCACGATTGATGACGCAATGACACAAAACAGTTTTGTGATGCCACCCAAAGGAATCAAGCGCGGCGACGCTGATGCTGCCATCCAACATGCACCGCATCAATTGGAAGGCTCCACCACTTGTGGACAACAAGAACAATTTTATTTGGAGGGTCAAATCACTTATGCAGTTCCGCGAGAGGACGGACAACTCACGTTGTATATATCGACGCAACATCCTGATGGCAATCAACGCGAAGCTGCATCGGCGCTCAACTTAAGCACCAAAGATGTGGAAGTGATTTGTCGACGCATGGGCGGTGGTTTTGGCGGCAAGGAAGGCAACGCCAGTATTTTTAGTCAGAGCGCAGCGCTTGCTGCATTCAAATTAAAAAAGCCTGTGAAGTTGCGCGTCAATCGCGATGATGACATGATGATCACAGGCAAGCGTCATGATTTCCGCATTGACTACAAAGTAGGCTTTGACGACAACGGAAAAATTTTAGGACTTGATGCCACTTTGTACTCACGTTGTGGTTACAGCACAGATTTTTCTGGGCCTGTTAACGATCGTGCTGTTTTACACATCGACAATTGTTATTACATACCCAACCTCAAGGTGATGAGTCACCGTTGCAAAACACATATGCAAAGTGCAACTGCATTCAGAGGCTTTGGTGGTCCGCAAGGAATGTTCGGTATCGAAACCATGATTGAGCAAATCGCCAATACATTGGGCAAAGATCCACTCGATGTTCGTCGCGTTAACTTATACAAAGATCCTTCGCAAAGCGGATCGGTTGAGACGATGACAACGCAATACGGCCAATTGATCGAAGATTGGATTGGCGACAAACTGCTCGATCAGCTAGAGGATGAGTCTGGTTATCGTGCAAGAAGAAAAAGCGTTCAAGCATTCAATCAAAAAAACAAACACCGCAAGCGCGGCTTGGCGATGGTGCCACTCAAGTTTGGTATTAGTTTTACGGCCACCATGCTCAACCAAGGCGGTGCTTTGATTCATATCTATCAAGATGGTTCTGTGAGCGTCAATCATGGCGGTACTGAAATGGGCCAAGGCTTGAATACAAAAATGGCGCAAGTCGCAGCTGATGGATTGGGTATTAATATTTTACGCGTTCGCGTTACAGCAACCGATACGCAAAAAGTGCCCAATGCTTCGGCGACGGCGGCTTCCAGCGGTGCAGACATCAATGGTTCAGCGATCAATAACGCATGCGATCAAATGCGCGAGCGTTTATCGACTGTGGCAGCACGACTTTTAAATTGCAACCCATCGGATGTGAAGTTTCATGGTGACAAAGCACACGCAGGGCAATCGAGTGTGGAATGGTCAAAACTCATTATTCAAGCTTGGTTGGATCGTGTGAGTTTGAGTGTCACAGGGTTTTATATGACGCCAGAAATCAAATACGATTTCATGACTTTGCAAGGCAAAGCTTTTTATTATTTTTGTTATGGCGCGGCAGTTACTGAAGTTGAAATCAATACACTGACTGGTGAATGGTGGCTCATGGCCATTGACATTGTTCATGACGTCGGTCGCAGTATCAATCCTGCTGTTGATAAAGGACAAATTGAAGGCGCTTATATTCAAGGCATGGGTTGGCTCACCATGGAAGAATGTATTTGGGATAAAAAGGGCCGCTTGCTCACGCATGGTCCCAGCACCTACAAAATTCCTGTCGCTGGGGATGTGCCCGAACATTTCAAAGTGAGTTTGTTTGATGGTCACAACATCAAGGCTACTCCCTTTAACAGCAAAGCAGTGGGCGAACCTCCATTGATGCTGGCTTTGTCATCCTACTTTGCATTGCGCGACGCTGTGTCGGCCAGTGCAGATCACAAAGTGGTGGTTCATATGGATGCGCCCGCCACACCCGAGCGTGTTTTATTGGCGTGCGAGCAGGCCAAAAAACTCGCAGCAAAGCATTGAATCAATGTTGCCCTTCGGTCATTGTGTGTAGCTGAAACTGACCGTTTTTGTGCCACAACCAGGTTTCGGTATAGGTCACTTTTTTGCAATATTGAGGCGATGGAAAAGGTTGTGATGCATCGATTGTTTTTTCGATTTGTTTCATCACCTCAGGTGCATGACGCGGTGCTCGTAGCCAACGAAACGATTGCACCATTCCGCTTTGATCGATTTCAATATCGATTACCGCAATAGCAGGCAACATGGGTGGAAGTTTTCCTTTGAAGAGGCGCTCGGTGTTGTTTTTGTAAAGATGAAGCGCAGCATCTTTTCGATACTCTTCGTCATTTTTTGCTTTTGAAATAGGTGCTCGATTGACAGGGGGTGCTGCTTCTATTGGGACGGCGGCGGGTTTCTCAACTGCTTTGGGTGGTGAGGGTTTGATTTCGATTGGTATTGGTGTGGTGCAAGAAATCAAAACAGCAAGCGATATGCCTAATAGCAAGATGTGAGTGGTTTGAACTTGAAAAATCATTTTTTGAAATGGGTTTGAGTGGATACTTTGCCTGTATGTTTTATTGTTTGATAGATGATTAACCCGAGGTTGTTTTGAATTCATTGAATACTTTATGGTTGCTATTGAAGAATGAGTCTGCGGTTTTGGTCAATGTGATCTCTGCACAAGGCTCGGTCCCGCGTGGCGTGGGTACTTGGATGGTGATCGCTCAAAACCAAATGGTGGCAACGATTGGTGGCGGACATCTTGAGCATGAAGCCATTCGGATTGCAAAACAAATGCTTGTGAAAAAAACAATTCAAACGCAGAAGCGGTTTTCTTTAGGGCCCAGTTTGGGTCAATGTTGCGGTGGCGTGGTGGAGTTGTCTTTTGAATGCATCAATGCATCTGATATTGAGCGATTAAAAAAAGATCTCGCACCCTCACTGCAACCCTTGGCCTTGTTTGGTGGCGGTCATGTGGGACAAGCATTGATCCGTGTGCTTGCTGATTTACCTTTTGCAATCACATGGATTGACAGCAGAGATGAAATTTTTCCAAGCGATATACCGCCATCTGTGGTTTGTGAACATTCTCATCCCATTCAATCTGCGGTTAAAGATTTAAACCCTAATACTTGGGTCTTGATGATGAGTTTCAGTCACGCAGAAGATTTGGATATTTTGCAAGCGTGTTTAATGCGCGCGCGCGCACACAATGATTTACCTTATATCGGATTGATTGGCAGTCAAACCAAGTGGGCCACATTTAGGCATCGATTAGAAGCCAAAGGTTTTGCTGAAGATGACTTTGCAAAAGTGATATGCCCCATTGGCATATCAACGATTACAGGCAAAGAGCCCGAAGTGATTGCTGTATCCGTGGCGGCGCAACTATTGGCGTTGCGCGCCACGCATTAATTAATTGCTGCCCCAAACCTCTTGAGCAGTTTCAATCACCAAACGCAATTTGTTGCGTTGTGCTTGCACTTCAATGTTGTTGCCGTGCACGGTGCTTGAAAAACCGCATTGAGGTGATAGGGCCAATTGTTCCATCGGCGCATATTTGGCCGCTTCTTCAATGCGTCGTTTGAGTGAATCTTTGTTTTCGAGTTGATCAAATTTGGTGGTGACCAAACCGAGAACAACTAATTTACCTTTGGGTAAAAAACGCAAAGGTTTGAAATCACCGCTTCTGTCGTCGTCGTATTCCAAGAAATACGCGTCGATATCCATCTCAGACAACAACGCTTCAGCAACAGGTTCGTAGTTGCCAGCCGCGGCGTGCGTGCTTTTGAAATTACCACGACACAAATGCATAGCCAGAGTCATACCTTTTGGTTTTTGTGCAACTACCTGATTAATGAAAGACGCGTAACGATGTGGCAATTCATTGGGATCATCGCCCCGCGCACGCGCGGCTTCGCGCATTTTTTCGTCACACAGGTAAGCCAAGTTGGTGTCATCCATTTGGACATACTTGCAGCCAGCAGCAGCGAGTGAACGCAACTCGTCACCATAGGCCTTGGCAACATCGTCATAAAAAGCGGGATCGAGTTCAGGATAGGCTTGTTTGCTGATGCCCGCGCGACCGCCTCTGAAGTGAAGCATGGTGGGTGAAGGAATCGTTACCTTGGGTGTATGACCCGCACTAACTTTACTTTTTAAATATTGAAAATCGGCCAATTGAATGTCTTTGGCATGACGAACCTTGTTAATGACGCGAATCACTGGAGGTGCGAGTTCTTCTGTGCCATCGGGTTTGCGAATGGTCACAGGAATATCTGTTTTGACACCACCCAGTTGTTCTAAAAAATCAATATGAAAATAGGTGCGACGAAACTCACCATCGGTGATGCTCTTGAGACCCACATCTTCTTGAAATTGAATGATTTCATCGATGGCTTTGTCCTCTACTTTGCGCAATTGCTCGGGCGCGATTTCCC
>Ga0214919_10003474_pt1 | contig 23778 bp, 22 predicted proteins | sample LL1503_MetaG_FD_177994 | JGI IMG/M metagenome (GOLD analysis project Ga0214919, IMG submission 177994) | Freshwater microbial communities from Lake Lanier, Atlanta, Georgia, United States - LL-1503 | ecosystem: Environmental > Aquatic > Freshwater > Lake | place: USA: Georgia | collected... | reverse complement strand
TTTTACAATGTAACAATAATTGTAGTAGTAAAACAAATCGTTATTTAAATAATTCTTTGGGTTGGTTAATGGGATATAGACTTCCTTATATAAATGTAAATAAAAATGGAAATTATGCACCAGCTGTATTAGACTTAAATGGAACTAAATATTTGATACTTGTAGTAGATGATTATAATCAAAATCATGTGAATAATAATGTAGTTTCTATTTCTCAATATTCAAGTGTTTTAAAAGTACCTAATTATTATTCACCTGATATTCCACGTGTATGTATTAGACCACAAGGTAATAACTTGGAAGAATTAATAACAGATCTAAATGGGCAAACACCAAATATAGCAAATGGTTTATTAATTGGAGGTAAATATGAAGATTCGCACACTAGTGTAGAACAAATACTACCAAGCGCTCCCAGAACACTTACACAGTCACAAATTTATACTATAAATGAAATTAAAAAAAATCGTGTAAATAATATGAATTATTTGTTAAAAGCACCTACCACGGCTGATATTTTGGCTATTTTACCAGTAAAAACATCGATTGGTATTACAACAGGTTCGTTACTAGTAGAATTTAGTGGCTCTTTACAAGAAAACACACGTGTGTATTTTGGACCAGTAAATATAGAAAGATTATCCATAAGATTATTAGATGATAAAGGAAATATTTTGAATTTAAATGGTATGGATTGGTGTGTGACTTTTGTTTGTGAATGTTTATATCAGTATTAATTTGTGTATTATAATATAATAATTCTAAAAAATAATTTTTTTTAATAAAAATGTATTATATGAATATTTATATAAATAATATAATAAATGATATAGGTGAGTATGGTCCACTTATTTTATTTTTCAATTCACTTACTTTATTATGGTCAAAGAAAAGTTTGTTTTTTTATTATATAATAGGATTTTTTATAAATTTATTACTTAATATTTTTTTAAAAATGATTTTTCAACAACCAAGACCATCAGTAGATATTAAATTATTTGAATCAATAAAAAATAACCGAAAAATGAATAATAATATTATACTGTTTGATATGTTTGGTATGCCATCAGGACATACTCAATTGTGTTTTTTTTCAGTAACGTTTATTTTTCTCTCACTTAAAAAATATAATATATTATTAGGATATTTATTGATATCTTTTTTAACAATGTATCAGCGTGTTAAATATAATTATCATACTATGTTACAAGTATTTTTTGGTTCTATTATTGGTTGTTTATTAGGATATATTATGTATTATATTTCACAAAAAAATATAAAGGGATTTATTAAAGTGAAACCTGATGATAATAGTAAAGATAGTTTTTAATTTTATAGATAAATTTGATAAATGATACATTATATAATATAAAGTATAACCTATATATTATATAATGTATCATTTATCAAATTTATCTAATATTGAACCTATTCAAAAAAAATGTAAAGTAAAAAAGGGATTTTTACCAAATATTAATCCTACTATTACGAACTTATCACCAGATACATCTATGTCAAATAAATACAATGTGGTTTATATTACTGGTGAAAATTTTACACGCGATACATCTGTTATTTTTGGTTCAAAAACAGATATAGATATTATTTATTATACAAATAATATTATATCTTTTGTTATTCCGATGAATTATCCAAAAGCTAGCTATAATGTTCAAGTTCGCGTTGTTAATAATATAACTCCTAGTTTTTTGTATTCTAATACTTTTACATACGTATTAACATGAAAAATGGATAAAATAAAATATTCTATTATTATAAATGGGTGCTGGTATACTACCTACAACTATTTATAATAATAGAATATATTTTTTATTTGGTAAAGAAAATAAGTACGAAAGTTCTGCTCCTGGGTTTTCAGATTTTGGAGGAGGAACTGATAATAAAGAAAGTTTTTTTGAAACAGCAGTGAGAGAAGCTGGTGAAGAATTAACAGGATTTTTAGGAAATGATGAAGATGTAAAAAAATTACTGACTAAATACGGAACTTATAATATTGATTATAACCAAAATAATGGATATTCTAAATACAGAATGCATATATTTCCTATGAATTATGAACCAATGTTACCATTTTATTATAATAATAATCAGAAATTTTTACAAAAACGCTTAGACCAAGATATAATCAAAAATTCAAAAATTTTTGAAAAAGAAGAAATTAAATGGATTTGTATAGATGATATTATAAAATTACGAAATACTTTTCGTAGTTATTTTCAAAATATTATAGATATTATATACGATGAAAAAGATGAAATTACAAAATTTATTACTAAGAAACTAAAAAATACAAAAAATACAAAAAACACAAAAAACAAAACAAAAAAAAAGAAGATATAGAACATAAAAGATTATGTTTTTCAAAATAAATACTTTATATAATATATATTATGCCTATTATATTAAATTCAGTACTATCAGAAAATTCAACTACTTTTTCATTAAGCGATGATTCCATTTCAACAAAAAATAGTGAATTACAACAATCTATAAATAACCAAAACAGTTTTAATAGTAAATTAACTAATAAAAGTAAAAAACAATCCCTAAATACTTTTGCTTCTAGGAATTTATTTGATTCTTATAAAAGTAATGAGTCTTTAAATGAATCTGTTATATCTAATATACATTCTTATAGAAGTAAAGAAAGTTTACCAAATTCACTTATAACAAGTGTAGATTCTTATAGAAGTGAAGAAAGTTTACCAAATTCACTTATAACAAGTGTAGATTCTTATAGAAGTAAAAAAACAGTACCTTATATAGATACAAATAATACAAATACAAATAATAAAGATACAAATAATACAAATACAAATAATAAAGATACAAATAATATAAATACAAATAATACAAATACAAATAATATAGATAATACAGATAATAAAGATTACAACAAAAGCGATAGACAAAATAAAAATATATCAAGTAATCGTTCTCATATAAATAATAAATCACTTGATTATACTCGACATATTGATAATAAAATATTTATTGATGTTGCTGTTTTATGTCAAGAGTATACAAATGTAATATCTATGTGTAATGATAATATTATTAATTTAGACGAAATATCGGTTTCGGAAGAATTATTTCAATCTATTTTTTACCCTTATCATGAAAATTTTGGATTAAATAAAGATTTCATTTTAAATAATAAAGAATATATATTTCCATATATTTCATTTCTCCCAGAATTTAGAAGGGTAACTAAAAAAAAATTTTATTTATTAGAAGAAATAATCGCAAATATCGAAAGAGATTTAAATATTTCAAGAAATTGTTTTACAAAAGAAACCCTTGTAGAACTTACTAAGGAAATGATAAGTATTCAAACGTTATGTGATATTAATTGTTGTAGCGTGTTATCGTCTTTATCATGGCAAAATATATTAGAAATTATTAAAAATTATAAGTTAATAAAGAATTGTTCATGTGAAAATAAAGAGGTATGTAGTTGTTTATCTGATGTTATACCTATTTGTGTAATAAATATTATTTTTAAAACTCCTACCCTCGGTGTAAAAGATACGATAATAAGATTTAATTATAGGATAACCGATTTATAATTATAATCATTAAAACAATCATTAAAATAAAGTAATTATAAGATAATTATTATATTTAATTATAATAATTATATGAGCGATATTGATTTGAATATACAAAATTATAATTATAAAGAATTACTGAAAGTATTTAAATTAAATGCAGATACTATTGAAACGCGCGATCAATTACAATGTAAATTAAATAATAAAATACAAAAAATACAGTCACACTACCCCCCTGAGATTTATCATTTTTATAACAAAGGAAAAACAATTATTTTATCTATTTATGATTTCTTAAAAAACAAAATTATTGAAGGAAATCATGAAATTGATACATATGTGAATAAAATAATAAGTATTCCTGATTTTGAAAATAAGAATGATTCAGAATTATATAAAATTCTTGTAGACGTAAATATTAATAAATACTATGATAAATCAATTATAGATAATGACGAACCATTAAACACACCATACTATAATACTAATAGATTAAATCCTTCATTGAATAATAAAAATAATACAAATGCAATATATACTACTACTGTAAATGAAGCTTCGCCAGGTGATTTAAACTCAGTAAAAAGAGTTACACAATTAGTAAATTTGAATATAAATAGTTGTTTTCGTAATAATTATTATCAAAGTAATCCTTGTGATTTTCTTTATATTTTACCAACAGAAATAACAAAAGTCATTTCTATGCGTTTGGTTTCTATTGAAATACCCAATTCATGGTATTTATTTTCAAATATCAAAAAAAATAATTTTTTTGAAATAATTATACATAATAACGATAAACAATTTTGTTATGATATTATTATTCCTGAGGGAAATTATACATGTGACACTTTACAAGAATATTTAAACAGAACTTATTTTTATGAATCAGGATTAGATAATGAATTAAAATATATTAAATTTTCTATTGACCCACATAATTTAAGAAGTGTTTTTGAAGTGATTGATAATGAAAACGATAATAATGATGATAATAATGATAATAAACAAATTACAAATAATATATCATTCACGTTGAAATTTTCACAAAATATTAATCAAAATATAATGAATACTTTCGGATGGATAGTAGGATATAGGTTAGGAAGTTATAAATATATGGAAAAATGTGTATCTGAGGGTCTGTTTGATGCAGGAGGTGATAGATATATTTATTTATGTATAAATGACTTTCAATATAATAATAATACGTCTAATATAGTTTGCTTTGATCAAAGTATTTTAAATGAAGATGTAATTGCTAAAATACCAATGATTAATGGAAAATTATCACTTATTATAAATGATAATAATAATACATTAGCAAAAATAAGAAGATATAATGGACCTATAAATTTAAATAGATTACAAATTAAAATTATAGACCATTTTGGTACTGTTATTGATTTAAACAATATGGATTTTAGTTTAACACTTGAACTAGAAGTATTATATGAGAATTTTAACTTTAAAAATGTTACTGCTTAACCTAAACTATATACTTTTCTTCAATATACTTTTTGATTTTTTTAAAGGATGTATTCTCCATAGATAACCATTTTTTTATATCATATAAAATATCTTCATTATATTTTTCATTCTTTTCTCTCTTAGGTCTACCTAGAATACTATTATAAATTTCATATTCAGGTATAAGTCTAATTTTTGTAGTTTTATAAATCATGGTTATTATTTCTGTTGGGTCTCCATTTTTGCTGGTTATATTTCCTTCTGTTTCTACTAATAAATTATGATTTTCAATTAATAATTTTAATACATTTAGTAATTCAATATATACTACTAATTCATTTAATTTATATGTTTTATAATAGTTATTAAGTTTTTCTTGGTATTTATCAATAAAAAATATATTTTCGTTTAAAATATCCCATTGTTTTGAAAATAAAGGAACTAAATATTGTGATATTATATTGCTTTTAAGTGTTTTAACTTTATAATTACTTGTGTTAATAATGGTATCTTTTTTACCAGTAAGGTTTATTTCATTACGTTGATTGATTCCTGATAGATGATGTGTCATTAATATTAGTGAATAATATTAATAAAGCAAAAATAAAGCAAAAATAAAGCAAAAATAAAGCAAAAATAAAGCAAAAATAAAACTATTAAATAAACAAGGGTTTTGTGTTTTTACATAAACCTGTTTTGCATTTATTTTGTGTAAACTTATTATTATGAATACTAGTAGTGCTGTTATCATGAATACTAGTAGTGCTGTTACCATGAATACTAGTAGTGCTGTTATCGTGAATAGTATCGATACAATTATCACATTGTTCCATTTCTTGATAACATTTTCTTTTTTTTAAGCACCAGTGGTCTAAGTTTATTTTATATGGATAATGAATATTTGGTTCTATATCATTTTTATAAATACCAGATGGATATAAAATAGGTTTTAATAATTTACAATTATAAAAATCTTCTTTACCTAAATAATCATTTTTATTACTTTTATCATTATAGCTTATATTTGCATTATATAAGTTACGTATAGCATAAATATGACATGGATAACTGACTTCTTTAATATAATCGGGATTATTATCATAACATGAATATTTATAAAATGACCTCGATAATGTAATAAAATCTTCATAACTATGAAATTTATTTATTATGTTATTGCGATGATTATCTACTTTAACGGATTTTAAAATTTCATTTCCTCTTTTTTCTTTAACATAATCACTATAATATGTTGTGTATTCTTTTGAAAAAACTCTTTGTTTTGATATCATTATATTATAAATATATTTTGTAAATTATAATATAAATAATGTAAATAATGTAACTAGTATAACTTTAATTCCATGATGAATTTGAAGAAACCTTGGTTGATTCATCAAAATTAATTACAGTGTTTGGTTTTGAAATATTATTAGTATGCATTTCGGACTTGATTATTTTTGATAATTCGTCCATTACATCTGAACTATCTATGGTTTCAGCATTAATTGTTTTACTTTGCGAAGAACTATTGTTTGAAGCAAGAGTTTCATCATCCATATCATCAAAATCCACTGTACTTTTTTTATATGTTGAAAAATTTATACTCGATTCATCGTTTGAGATTTTATATTTTGAATAAGATGTAGTTACTGATTCATCGTTAATATAATTACGACAATCATTACAGTCTTTACTATACGCACTACAATCGATAAAACAGTCTGTAATATTTTTATAACAAGGTATTTTTGTAACGTATGTAAAATTAACTAAAACGGATGTATTTAAAGGTTTAAAATAATCTTTATATGATATTACAAAACTAACAGTAGCTGATGTATCAGAGTTACCAGGTTCAATATTACGATTGCTTAATAAAGTACTAATGGCTTCATCTAAACTTAAACCTGTAACATACTCTTTGATAAATGCTAAACTTTTTGTTAAAAATCCAGCTCTATTTAATAAAATATTTACGTTTGCAGGTATTGTAGTAATATTTTTTGCATTTTTTTTAGACCAAGCCTTTTTAATTTGTTCAACTAAACTGAACGAAACACATTTGTTTTGTGTAGTTTCGTATTTTTGATTTTGAAAAACAAGTAATCTAGATGTTCCATTAGATGGATTTATCCAAAAAGCGCCACTTGGTGCAGTAAAAAATAAAGTAGTAAAGTCACACCATTTCAAACAAATAGGGTTTAAATTAATCACAACATCAGAATCATCGTTATTACAACTATTTGACAAAAATGCTAAATCTAAAACTGGTATTTGATTTACACCTGGTTGACCAAGATTTTGATAAATTCCTTGATCGTTGTTTATTATACCTTCGGGAATAGTAGTGTTTTGATTACATAAAAAATCACTCATTTATAATATATAATAAGAATATAATAAATTCTAAAATATTTAAGTTTAGAAGATAAATTGTTTTATCATTATTATTTAAAAAATATAATTTCCTATTATAATTATATTATAGTATGAATAAAAATAAAATATCTAACGATATAAATGAAATACTAGAAAAATATAATGTTCAAATGATAAATATTAAAAATGCTTCTTACTCGCCTATTAATGAACGAGTAGAACAAATTTATGTTATAAATCTTATTACTGATATTGAGAAAAGAAATTATATTATTACATTATTTAAAAAATATAGCATTAACTTTACACTTGTAGTGGTGGATTATATACCAGATAATATACATACTAAATTATGTAGTAAAAGTCAGATTTCTAAAAATGAATTGGGGTGTTGTATAAGTCATTTATGGTGCCTTAAACAAGTCATAATAAATAAATTTAAAAATGCTATAATATTTGAAGATGATATTATTTTACATAAAGAATTCATAAAAAGATTTAATAAAATATATGATAAGAAACCAGATTTGGATTTTTTATTACTAGGTGCACATGATCATATGTTTTCATCTATAAATTATAAAAATGTAAAAAATAATTTATATAAACCAAATAATGAAAGTAAAAATTTATATGGCGCACATGCAAACTATTATTCGTTAAGTGGAGCCAAACGTCAATTTTTTATAAGAATATCACAAATTTCTTTTTTTGATAAAGAATATATGTTGATGTTTAACCACTTTCCAAAATCATATATTTGTTATCCAAATTTAGTTGTTGCAAATATTACTACTAGTAATTTAAATCATTCGAGAGAAATATTAAGTGAGTTGGAATCAGAATACTTTGAAAAATGTTTTATACAATTCAAGTTTGAAAAATATAATTTTTTGTATTTAAATTTATTGAAAAGTATAATAATATGTGATTTTAATGAAAAAAATACATATGAAACTTTTACTGAAAAATATTTATATCATTATTTTTATGATTTTGATAAAATAAATACAATTAAAAATAGATTAGTAATGGATTTTTTTACTATTGAAGACATAAAAAATATTACTACAACGTTTCATAAGAAAATAAATTCTGAATATTCTAGTTCTAATCTTTCATAACTTTTTTTATCATGTTTTAATAATACCAAAAAGTCTTTCAACAAAATGAATAGGTGAATAGTCATAATTTATAGAATTATTTTCATACAAGTTGTTTAATAAATAACTTCTGTAATTTTTTGTTTTAATAAATTCTAACACTTTATTAAATACTTTATCCGTGGTATAAAATATAGTACCCCCAACAAAACTATAATCTAAATGAATTTTTGATGTATGATTAGTTACCAATCTTTTATTATATACATCATCCTTTAAATTAATATAAGATGATTCTTCTCCAATACAATTACAGTTAGATTTATGATTACTTATTAATGACTTTAAAGAACGCGATAATAAATATTTTGTTAATTTATTATAAATATCTTCAATACGTTTTGTATGTAACTTTATAATATGAGAAAAATTATGTTTTTTGATAATATCATTATACATTAATAATGTAGGTATAATATCAGTTCCATAATCTATACAAGTATATATTGCGTAAAAATCAAATTCTTTTTTTATCAAAGATTTCATTTTTGATATATTATCTATTTTTTTATTAAAACAAAATGCTATATTAAAGTCTTTTTGTTTTTTTTTGTAGGAAATAATTTTATTTATTAAATCAATTCCAACAAATTCATTTCCTATAAAAACAATTAAAATAATATCAAAATTACCATTTAAACTATCGTATTTTTTTATAATAGATAATTCAGATAAATATTCAAAACTAGAATGATACAAATGTTTATTTATAAAATCTTGAATATTATAAATATTTTTATCATGAAATACATAGATATTTTTTAAAAAATGTATTAAACATATTTTAGGAAAAAAATTTATTATTTGTTTTGGATGATAAATGAATCCCGTAACACCTATTTTATAAAAATTTACAAGTGCAGATGTTTTATTATAATAGTCAAAATTATTTACTTTACAAAAAAAATATAAATCAATATCAAAAGCAGATGGAATTTTAGATGTTTGGTCCATTTCTAAACTTTTTTTAATAAAAATCAAATAGTCTTTAATATTACTATTGGGTTTATATAATTCATAATGAAATGATTTTTTAATATGCGTTAGCCATTTTTCGGTTGATATCCATAATTTATGACAACCAAAACTATTTGGATTAAACACTGATTCTGATGAAAATTCAGATGCAGTATTCCAGTCAGCCACATCTCCAATATTATATTGTTGTAAATTTTTTGAAAAGTATATATCTTCTGGTGGAGTTTTTAAGTTTACCATTTGCATATATTTTTTGGTTGATTCACCAAGTATTAAATCATTAATATTACAATAATCAATTACATCCAACATTTTTGTCTTGGTTCTCAAACTTAACCCACCATTACCTACATTATTTGGTGTATCATCCGTATTTTTAGGAAAAGGCGCACCAATATAATCATATTTTAAAAAAGGATCAATATTTTTTTTCAAAATTAATGAATCTTCTTGATATATAAGTATTTTATCACCAGTTAACAAATTCCAGAATTCTTTTTTCATTAGAAAATTAGAATATTCTTGTTGTGTAATATTTTCAGAATTTAATGAAATAATTTTGATATTCTTAGATATTTTTATACATATGTTTTTAACAAGCGTATAATTTAAGTTACCACATATAATTGTAAAAGACCATTGTTTTCCTAATTTATAAATCGCATTCCTTATAATAAATTCAATATGTGGAAAGCTACGAAATTCTATAAATACAGCTTCATATAAACTACCTTTAATAATTTCAGGTAATGGTATATGTTTCATAAAATGATTTAGCTTAAAACATAAGTATCTAAATTTATTACTATTACTTTCGTTTAATTCACTTTCTGTAATATTATAATAATTACAAAATTCCAAAATTATTTGTGATTTAAATATATTTTCATTGTGAGTCATTTATCTTTAATGTGATATAAATAAAATGATATTTTTACAATATTAAGAAATATCATTTGGTTTATATAATTATTTTTTTAAATACTATTTTAAATACTAATTTTAAATAAAAATACTAAATATATAATAAATGAGAATTATTATTTATGGATCAAAAGGGTGGATTGGTAGTCAATTTATACAAATTCTTCAACAAAAAAATGTACTGTTTTATGAAGGTACTTCACATATAGAAAATATAGAAGATTTACAAAAAGAAATAGATAACATACAACCTACACATATTGTTTCTTTCATTGGACGTACACATGGTAAAATAAAAGATAAAGTGTATACCACAATTGATTATTTAGAAGAAGAAGGTAAATTATTTGAAAATGTTCGTGATAATTTATACTCACCTTTATTACTTGCTGATATATGTAGTAAAAAGGGTATTCATTATACTTATTTAGGTACTGGTTGTATTTTTAAATTTGATGAATCACATCCTTTTGAAAAAGAAGAAAATGGATTTCATGAATCCTCTTTACCTAATTTTTTTGGATCTTCTTATTCAATTGTCAAAGGTTTCACTGATCAAATAATGTCTTTATATAAAGATAAGGTCTTAAATTTACGTATTCGTATGCCTATTACAGGTGAAAAAAATGGGCGTAACTTTATTACTAAAATTGTCAATTATGAAAAAGTTTGTTCTGTTGCTAATTCTATGACTGTACTACCTGAATTATTACCATGTGTGTTAGATATGATGAAGAAAGGAACTGTTGGAACCTTAAATCTAACGAATCCTGGATTAATTAGTCATAACGAAATTTTACAAATGTATAAAGAAATTGTAGATCATTCCTTTACATGGAAAAATTTTAGTCAAGAAGAACAACGAAAAATTTTATCCGCAGATAGATCAAATAATTACTTAGATACGACTAGATTAGAGTCTTTATATCCAAAAGTAAAGCATATTAGAGAATCTGTACGCGAACAATTGATAAAGTATAAAGAGTCTATGGTATCTGAAATAAATCTACTTGTAACTGGTGGTTGTGGATTTATTGGTTCTAATTTTATTAACTATTATTTTCCCAAAGAAAAAGTAAATAAATTAGTAAATTTAGATGCTATGTATTATTGTGCATCAAAACATAATGTTTCTGAATCTATTCGTAAAAATCCAAATTACGTTATGATAGAAGGAAATTTGTGTAATGAAGAATTAGTAAAAACTATTTTATTACAACATAATATTACGCACGTTATTCATTTTGCCGCCCAATCGCATGTACAAAATTCTTTTGAAGATTCGCTTATTTTTACCAGAGATAATGTATTAGGTACTCATGTTTTATTAGAAGAATGTAGAAAATACAGAAGAGTTCAAAAATTTGTACATGTTTCTACGGATGAAGTTTATGGTGAGTCTATGAACGAAGTAGATGAAACACATAAAACAGAACATTCTATTTTATGTCCAACAAATCCTTATGCTGCGACCAAAGCAGGTGCAGAATTAGTAGCCCAGTCATATAATCATTCTTATAAAATGCCTATTATTATTACCAGAGGAAATAATGTTTATGGACCAAATCAATATCCTGAAAAATTAATTCCACGTTTTATAAAGTTGCTGAGAGAAAATAAAAAAGTTACTATACAAGGAAAGGGTAGTAGCGTAAGAGCCTTTTTACATTCTTATGATACCGCAAAAGCTTTTGAAAAAATATTAGAAAAAGGACAAATTGGTGAAATTTATAATATTGGTTGTGATGAAGGAATGGAGTTTTCAGTGATGGAAATAGCAAAAATTTTAATTAAAATGATGAAAAATACAGAGGATTATGATAAATGGATAGAATATGTAGAGGATAGACCTTTTAATGATCAACGTTATTATATAAGTAATCAAAAGTTGAAGGATTTGGGATGGAATATCGAAATAGAATTGATGGATGGATTGAAAGAATTAATTTGATTTTTTATTTCCTTGACTTTTTATTCCTTGAATTTTATACTTTTACACAAGTAAAATTATAAATCGTTATAATGAATTAAGCATCAATTACTGCTCTACCTTTATCATTAGACCAATCTTTTTCTGGTCTATCTATTTTTTCATTTCTCTCTATAATGGCTTCTAAAATATAAGGTTTCATTCCACTTTTATTCATTTCGTATTTTAAACTAGATGTATCTTTTGGAAAACATGTACCCCCAAATCCTTTTTTACCATCATGTCCTGGAACGGTTGTATGACTATGTAGTATTCGGTGATCGTTGGCAGCAACCTTTCTAATATTTTCGTAGTTTACACCTATTTTTTCACAAAATTCATATACTTCATTACAAAATGACACTTTTGTTGCTAGAAAACAATTACGAAACATTTTTACCATTTCAGCCTCTTTATTGGTTAAAAAGTGAATATTATTATATTTTATTCTCTCATTTTGAAAGGCTAATTCAAATAACTCGCCTATTTTTTTCTCGAATATATCATCTTTTTCTTTATCAGTAGAGAGAAGACCAAAAATCCAATCTTTATTATGTATAAAATCATATACATAATTTTTTTCAGTAAGAAATTCTGGCATAAAATAACATTTCAAATCGTCACTAGTTCCAACAGGAACCGTAGAACGTAATACAATAAATCCTTTATATTCTATTTTTTCCAAATCATTAAGCACACTTTTAATAATTCCTAAATGACAAGATCCGTCTTTACTCATAGGTGTAGGAACACTTATAAATACTATTTCGCATTCATTTAAATCAACTAATCGTAAGCCTTTTGGATAACAAAATTCAGGATTTATATCATAAGCCATAATTTCAATGTCTTTACATTTTAATTGATTAGTAGCTTTTCCTACAAATCCATTACCAATAATTCCAATTTTCATTATATTAGTTATATAATAAAAATATTTTTATTATGTTTATTTTATCTTGTAATTATTTTATGGTGTAATATAAAGTAAAATGAAGAGAATTTTAATAGCAGGAGGTGCTGGTTTTATTGGATCTAATTTATGTGAACGATTAATATGCAAAGGACATCATGTGATTTGTTTAGATAATTTATATACAGGAAGTATGGAAAATATAAATCATTTATTAGATCATCCACTGTTTGAATTTATAAATCATGATATTATTTATCCTTTGCAAATAGATGGTCCTATTGACCAAATATATAATTTAGCTTGCCCTGCATCACCACCAAAATATCAAATGGATCCTATTTATACTCTAACCATAAATTTCCAAGGTGTACTCCATTTGTTAGATTTAGCAAAAACAAAAGGTGCTACTCTTTTACAATCTTCTACATCCGAAGTCTATGGAGAACCAGAAATATCTCCACAACATGAAGGATATAGAGGAAATGTAAATACAATTGGAATTAGAAGTTGTTATGATGAAGGAAAAAGAGTCGCAGAAACACTAATAATGGATTATCATAATAAATATAATGTAGATATAAGAATTGTACGAATATTTAATACATATGGACCACGAATGGATAAAAACGATGGTAGAGTTGTATCTAATTTTATAAATCAAGCCATAAATAATGAAGATATTACATTATATGGTAATGGTAATCAGACAAGAAGTTTTTGTTATATTGAAGACCAAATAGATGGATTAGTTAAATTGATGAATTCAAATTATATATATCCAGTAAATATCGGTAATCCATATGAAATAACAGTAAAAGAATTAGCAGATAGAATCATAAAACTTACAAATTCAAAATCAAAAATAGTATATAAACCACTTCCTTCTGATGATCCAACCAATAGAAAACCAGATATTGCAAGAGCCAAAGAAATACTTGATTGGGAACCAAATTATGACTTGGAAAAAGGTATTATAAAAACAATTGAATATTTTCAAACAATGAAACAATAAAATAATAAAATAATAAAAAATAAATAACAAAATAATAAATATTATGTAATATAAAATATGTATATTGGTGTTTGTATACGAGCCAAAGATGAACAAAAAATTATATGTGATTGGGTAAGTCATTATTTAAAATTAGGATTTGATAAAATAATTATTTATGATAATATGTCTAATCCTTCAATATTTGAAACATTATCACATAAAAATTTAATAAATGATAAAGTAGAGATTATTATAGATAATGTCCCACACGCAAATCAAGATGTTGTTTATCAAGAAGCCATAGATAAAAATAAACATTTAGATTGGTTATTATTATGCGATGCTGATGAATTCCTTTGGATTAAAGATGGAAATATAAAAGATTTTTTATCAAAATTTTCTCATGATACTTGTACAATATTAGTAAATTGGTTAATTTACGGAACAAGTAATAAATACCATTATAATCCAAATAAAACTATTTTTCAACAATTTAAAATGAGAGAAGAATATAATCATTTTTGGAATAGTTTTGGTAAGAGTATAATAAGACCTAAATTAATTAGTAACTTTGGTTGTGTTCATCAAACTTATAATCCAAATTTTCTTGTTAAAAATGTTTATAATAATAGTATTCAATTTAAAGATAATTTACAGGATAAGGACCCAAACTTTTCAGATAATACCCCAGTTGTATTAGTTCATTATATGACATTGGATTTTGAGAGTATGATAAATAAAAATAAAAAAAATATTAATGGTTTGTTATTAGAGCAAAACTGTAAAAAATATACCATGGAATGGTATAATGATAACCTTTTTGGTTTTAAAGATTCTATAAAAGATATTCGTATGTTAAAATATATTTAAAGGTTTATATATATATATGAAAGTTGCAATACTTTTAACAGGACAATTAAGAACGTGGAAAATGTGTAAATATATTATAGATAATTTAAAACAAAATTATGATGTAGATTTATTTATGTCAATAGATTTATCTAATAAAAATCAACATGCATATAAAAATACAACCCAAGAAAATAGTTTAGACGATTTAAAAGAGGCAGTAGATTATTATAAACCTATATCTTTTTATCATAATTCAAATTATAAAAATAATTCATTTTCCGAAAAAATAAGAACAAATAATTATATTAAAGAAGAAAAATATATATTGGAAAATGATGAACTTTTAGAATCTTCATTTGAAACAAGTGATACATTAAAATTTAAAAAAATGTTTATTAGAAATGAATTTTCTAATTTAGAAAATAAAGACTCATTTAATTTAAAAAATACAAAAGTAATTGGCGAACAATATTTTTTTGTTTATAAAGCATATGAATTATTAGAACAACATATATCAAATACTAATAAACATTATGATACAATCATTCGCACGAGATTTGATCAATTAATATGGAATATTCCCTTTTTTTCATCAGAAGATACATTATATAATGAAGAAAATATTAACAAAATGAATATTCTATTATCAAATGTTAAGTTTGATATTGATAAACCAAATAATAATTCAATTTATGTATTTGGTGGTGGTGTTTATTGTAATTATGCATATGTAAACGATCAATTTTTTGCTCATAATATGTCATTAATACCAACTATGAAAAATTTTTATGAAGAACTACCAAATATAATAAGTAATTGTTTTGAACGTTTTTGGCCTTTTTATGGCTGTTGGATTGAACACTTTTTTTGTAATTATTTATTTAGTAATAATATTATAATCAAGAGAAGTGTATTATCGGGAAAATTTATTAGAGAAAAAGAATAATTCCAAAAACCATAATTATGTAATTAAAATTTATATTTTATATTTAATATTATATAAAATATGAAACTATTATTTTACGGAAATTGTCAATTATTTGGTGTTATGAAAACACTAAATTTAAATAGTAATTACAAAACTGATTATATGGATTGTTATTTAAATGAATACACGGAAATAGAATTCAACGAGAGATTTAAAGGTTATGATATAATTGTAACACAACCTATTAGTGACAATTATAGGGAAAAAACATATCTTTCAACAAAATATATAATTGAAAATTGTAATCATTGTAAAATTATTATTTTAGATAGTTTATATTTTGATTTTTACTATTTTGATTTAACATACACATTCTTTCAAGATAAATTATTACAAACGCCTATTGATTATCATTATAACTATATGATGGAATGTTATAAGAATCAACAAAATATTGACTATTATATTCATAATTATGTCTATAATGAAAATTTAAAAACTAGTGATGATTTAGAAAAATTAGCAAATGATAGTTTAAAAGAGCTAAAAAGAAGATATGACGAAAATATGATAAAATATGTCGGTCATAATATTTATTTTGTTTATACAGGTGACTATATAAGAGAAAATTATAAGCATAAATTACTATTTTATAGTATGAATCATCCTACAAAATTTTTATTACAATTTGTTTGTCAACGTATTACAGAATTATTAAATCTACCGAATACTATTGACTATGCAATAGATCAAATTTCAAACCCAAAGTGTATTCTTTATAAATGTATTCAAAAAGTAGTCCATTTTGATGTTAATAGTTGTGAATTACTTACACTAGAAAATAAAAATATACATGATGTATGTTCTTTGTATTACAATGCATATAAAAATGTGAATTTAATATAAATATGTTTTGTAAATAATATTTATTCCTATATTGAATTATATTAAGGGTAATTTTAATAAATATTAACTTTATAAAATATATGAGTCAAGTATATTTTATAATAAATTATTGTGATAATCATACTTCTATTATAAATAAGGGTAGTGGGGCTAGTGAGTTATTATTTTATATGACAGCTTATGAATTATCAAAACATATTCCTGTTATAGTATTTAATCGTGATACACCTCAAAAGATTGATTCGTTAGAATATAAATTTTTACCTGATAATATAAATCCAAATATTGAAAATATAAATAATTCTGTTATAGTTGTTCAGAGACATATGGATCATCTAATTAATTTACATAAAATAAATCCATCAAATAAATATATATTATGGTCTCATGACTATTTACACGAATCATTTCCAAATCTTTCTGGAAGTTATTCACCAAAAGAAGTAAATGAATATTTTAATAAACATAATATTACCATAGTTTCATTAAGCGAGTTTCATAAAAAAAATTTGTTATTAAGGTTCCCGGATGTAAATATAGTTCCCATACATTATACTTTGTTTTCAGAAATTTATAAAAAAAATCAAGAAATAGAATATGATAAAAATAAAATAATTTTTGCTTCCAGTTGGGGAAAAGGATTAGATAAAGTGTTGCGTATTGGTCGTGAATATTATAGTAAAAATAATCAGTTTAAATTAGTATTAATAAAACCATGTTACTGTGATGGTTGGAATGTAAATTCTAATGGAGACTATCCTTTTATAGAACAAATAGGAAGTATAGAAAACAAAGATGAGTATTGTGAACTGTTACAAAGATGCTTAGCTGTTTTTACAACTTCTTACCCAGAAACATTTGGTAATGTATTCGCAGAAGCGTTACATTTAGGTGTTCCAGTAATTGGTGATAGTAATACTGATGCTGGATTTCATGAATTTATACCAAAAGAATACATGTGTAATTTTAATAATCCAAATGAAGTTATTGAAAAAATAGAAAAAATGAGAGAAAATAGACCAAATGTTAGTCTAAATAGTAATTTTTATCGTGATTTTATAATACCAAAATGGTTAAATTTACTGCGATAATTTAAAATTTTAAATATTTATAAATATTTATAAATATTTTCAACATACTTAATATAAATGGATATAGATTTGGTTATATGTGTTTTTGGGTGTGATTTATTATTAAATTATAGAGAACAAATAGAGACAATAAATAACACCTGGGGGTCTATATGTAATAATTTTTCAAATATTAAATTATTATTTTTTTTGGGTGAAACCATAACAGATGCTTCATTACATGGACCTAATTATATAAGATTAGATGGTGTGAAGGACGATTATTTATCTGCTTCATATAAACAATTTTTAGGACTCAAATACATATACGAAAATTTTACGCCTAAATTTGTTTTTTGTTGTGGAACAGATACGTATATAAATATACCTAAAATGATATCATATATTAAAAAATATAATCATAATAATTTATATATAGGGGGGGATCATGAATGGTATAGGCAGATTGGTGAATATAATATACGGTTTCATGCAGGCGGAGCTGGTTTTTTAATATCCTATTATTGTTTAGAAAAATTATATCCATTATTAGAAAAATTAATGGATAATTGGATTGAAGTTTGTGATAGAAACAAAATTGAATATTTAAAACCTGCGTGTGATATATCTATATCTTATTATATACATATTTATAATAAAGAGTGTGAAATGATAATAGATAAAGAAGCACACTTTTTTGATGTTGATTATAAATTAGCTTTCGTATGGTCAGGAAATAAATATAGTAGTATAATAACATGTCATAGAATGACTATTGAAGACTTTTATTGTTTTACAGGAATACTAAATGAAAATAACTTTTATATGTAATCTTTAACTTATATACACAATTATAAATTAATAAAAAAATATAATTCCATTTTTCCTTGATATTCATACGTTATTTGTATCTTGTTTTTCATTTATATCTTCTCTCTCAAACTCGCATTTGGTATTTTAATATTGTTGTACGTGACGATTTTAATTATTTAGAATAACTCTATTACCTAATTTTTCGTTAATTTTTGAAAATATATCTAGGTCTATATACCCTCGAACTATGTATCTAGTATATGGACTAATCATAATAATATATTTATTTTCTTTTAGGTTTTGTAAATAATTAAAATCTTCAATACAAGAAGGTATAAATTTTAATCCATTATTAAATATTTCAGTTTTAATAACGAAACTGATACCCACCTCATTTTGGTAAAAATTATCAGTTTCTAATTTTGGTAATACAATATTGAGATCATTATAAAAAGACATTCTAAATATCAAAACATCTATTTGTGGATGCTCTTCAATCTCTTTATTAAATGTTTCAATATAATTTGGGCTAATAATATCATCATCATCTAAAAAAGCAACCCATTCAGTATCTACACGTTGCATTCCAAAATTTCTTACAGCACCTGCACTATTTGTACCTTCCCCTTGTTTATGACTCTCTAATATAGTTATTTTAGTATTCGTTTCTGTTATAGTAGATTGAATACCATCAAAAATAATTATTATTTTCCAATCTTCACATGTTTGATTTTTAATAGATTGAATAGATTCTTCTAATGTTTTTCTTCCAATAGACGGAATGATAAAAGTAATCATAATATAATATAATATTATATTATATAATGAATAATTTCGATGCAGTGTATTATATTAATTTAGATCATAGAAAAGATAGATATGAACAGATTACAAACGAATTAGCAAAAACTATTGATAGTAACAAAATTAACAGAATAGAAGGTGTATATATTGAAAATTTTGGATGTTTAGGATGTTCTAAATCTCATATAAAAGCATTAGAAACATTTTTAAACACACCAGATAACATTACAAACTGTATTATTTTTGAAGATGATTTTATATTTACAAAGGAAATGGATGAAGTGAATAGTCTAATTAATTTATTTTTTAGTCATATTAAAGATTTTGATGTTCTAATGTTATCTAGTAATACATTAAGATCAGACAATACAGAATACGAATTTATAAAAAAAATTATTGATGCGCAAACATTATCAGGATATTGTGTTAGTAAAAAATTCGCTCCTACGTTATTAGAAAATTATAAGGAAGGTGCAGAATTATTAGAAAAAACAGGTTATTCATATTGTGATTATTGTATTGATATATACATGAAAAGATTACAACCCCTTAGTAACTGGTTCTCAATTAATCCATTAATAGGTAAACAATGTGAATCATATAGTGATATAGAAAAAAAAAATGTTGATTATAATTGTTAATTATTTCATAAATTTCCGCGTTTTTTATTTTTACTCCACAGTAACAACTTTTGCTAAATTTTTTGGTATATCTGGGTTTATTCCTCTTGATAATGAAAGCTTATAAGCTAATAATTGTAACGGTATTACACATAACAAATCACTAAATGTCTTATTTTCAGGAACAAATAATACATTTTCTTTCTCTCTTTCTCCTCTCTTACTTGTAATAAATAAAATGGGTGCATGTCTAGCTTTTATTTCTTCATATGCGTTTTCTGCTTTACTATAATTTATATCATTTGGTGCTATAATAATCACTGGAAAATTCTCATCTAGTAATGCGAAAGGTCCATGTTTCAAACTAGATGTTGAATATCCTTCACTATGAATATAGGATATTTCTTTTATTTTAAGTGCACCTTCTTTCGCAACCGACTCTGATTTTCCTTTTCCTAATAAAAAACAATGATTCCGATCTTTAAATATTTTATCTATAATTTCATCTATTTTTTTATCACATATCTCTAATGTAGTTTGAATATCATTATTTAATTGTCTAATATCCTTTATATAATCCTTTCTTTTGATATTATTTATATTTTTTTCTTGGGAAAACCAAATAGCAATCATAGATAGTAAAATAACCTGAGACGAATATGCTTTTGTAGAAGCTACACCCACTTCTCTCCCTGCATTTAAATAACAACCACAATCTACTTCTCTTGCAATTAATGAGTCTACTACATTAACTAATCCTATTAAAAATAGGTTATTTTTTTTTCCTATTTCTATACATCTATGTAAATCTTTGGTTTCACCTGACTGTGATATTAATAATAGAGCTGTGGAACCGTATTTTGGTATATCTTGTTCGCAAAATTCAGCCCCATCAAATATTTGGACTGTGTGAAAATCACATAAATCTTTAAAAAAATATAATCCATGTTGACCAGCATAGTAAGATGTACCACATCCTAATAATATTATATGATCTATCGTTTTTAATTGTTCTACATGACTTTCCAAACCACCTAATTTAACTTGATTTGTGTAAAGTAATCTTCCTCCCATACTAATAGCTCTTAATGAGGAATCCATTTGTTCATATATTTCTTTTATAGTCCAATGAGGATAAGGCGTAGGTGTAAGTGTATAATTTGTTTTACTTAAATGTTTTGTAATATATTCATTATTCGTATTAATTTTAATACCATTTTCTGTTTTTACTATTTGACAAATATCCAAATTATTGAGAACAAAATAGTTTTGGATTTTATTACAAAAACCGTTCTTTTCTGAAACTACTATTGCATATTGTTCGTCATATCCTATTAAAAGAGGACTCCCATGTCGTGTACAATAAATAGTATTTGGAAAATCAGTACACAGAATGGCTAGACCCCATGTACCTTCTAACAATTTAATCATGGTTTGGATACATTCAATAATATTCTTATTTGTTATATATAAAAAAGATAGTAACTGAACAATTACTTCTGTATCTGTTTGAGATTGAAATATATAATTATTATTTTGTAACATTTGTTTTAATTCTTTATAATTCTCAATAATTCCATTATGTACAATGGAAAACTTTCCACACATACTTATATGTGGATGAGAATTTATATCTGTTTTTGCTCCATGAGTTGCCCATCTCGTATGGGAAATGCCAATTTTACTAGATTCATGTTTAAATAATTGTTCTTGTAATTTATTATATGCATCTATATTTAAATTAGATGCATATTTATCTAATACAAAAGCTTTTTCACTATTAATAGTACATATACCTGCTGAATCATATCCTCTATTTTTTAATTGTATTAAACCTTCGTATAAAATAGTTGAACATTCATTAGAAATACATGATATAATACCACACATAATTTATATAAATATTATATTTATGCTTTTATAATTTTTATAATTTTACACCTTTGCACATTTAAAACGATGACTTAACAACGAAAAAAATAAACAAAAATGCAAAAATTTGGTTAGTATCCGTCTTGAAACAAAAAATCAACATTGACTTATATAATATTCCAGAAGAGAGACAAATAGAAATTATGGGCGTAAATACTATGGAACAATTGAAGGAATTGGAAATTCAATTAGAATTTTTTTCATAATAAGAAATTATTGTTTTTGATATAGTAGAAATATTCGTTTGTTTTTTACTTAATAAATATTTTTCGTGAGGATTATATATTTTGTTATTTATATACCACGGTAAGTGTTTTGCTGTAAAATTACCTGCAACTCTTATTTGGCAACCTTCTAAATAATTTTTATTAAATAACCCAAATGTAGTATCAACAGCAGCATTTATTTTATTTTGCCAAAAACCTATTTCACATTCATAAATATTTTTACCAAGGTCGTAAAAATATTTAGTTGTTTGATACATTTTATCAAAATCACTTATATCTAAGGCAAATCCTATTTTATGACATTTATATTTTTCTGATAAATTTACTAGTATTTCAATAAAATTACTTGGTAAATTTTCGTTAAATTCTAAATCTGGATCTGTTAATATAAATCTATCGGGTAAACTGTTATATATCTCAGTATGATTATCGCTTCTAATCCACGGTCCTTTATTTTCTTTATTAAAAATAACTTTACAATTAACATTTTTCAAATAATCAATGGTATCTGTGCAAGTAGAACAGTTATCCATAATTATTATTTGTTTAGAGCAACGCGTATTTTAAATGCCGACTTTATTAATCCTTATAAATCTTTAAAGTTCTTCTTTTTGTATATTTCTTATTATTCAGTTTATTTTTATAGTAATCTTTATTATAAGCATAAATAAAGTAGTTTTCATAATTGGTTGGTTTTATTTTATCTATTGACATTTTTACACTTTTATCTAATGCTGTAAATGTATTTGGTTTATCCAATTTTATATAATGTTTCATTTGATTAAAAAACTGCTCTATACTATTCAATCTTGGATGATAAGGACAAGTATAAACTAAATAATTACCACTTTCTTTTATTATTTGTTTAGTTGTTTCTTTTTTATGTATTTGTCCGTTGTCTAAAACAAATAATTTCCCTTTTACCTTACTACATATTTTTTTCAAAAAATCGTTAAATCTTTCAGCATTTACTGCTCCACTCTGGTATAATTCAGTCGCTATACATTTTTTATTATTTATTGCTACTACCAAAGAATATTTTTTGAATACTTCATTATTCGTTGTTTTCTTTATACATCTATCACCTAAAAATGCTCTACAATAATTATGTGTAAGTGATGTGCTTACAGAAGTTTCATCAATTGAAATTATATCTTCCAATTTGAATTTATTTATTACATCAAAAAATACTTTTAATTCTTGTTGTTCGTTTCTAATATTACCTCTGTAAGTTTTTGGAAAATGTTTGAAAGTT
>Ga0214919_10003473_pt1 | contig 23779 bp, 19 predicted proteins | sample LL1503_MetaG_FD_177994 | JGI IMG/M metagenome (GOLD analysis project Ga0214919, IMG submission 177994) | Freshwater microbial communities from Lake Lanier, Atlanta, Georgia, United States - LL-1503 | ecosystem: Environmental > Aquatic > Freshwater > Lake | place: USA: Georgia | collected... | reverse complement strand
AAGCCCGCTGGCGCTGGGTATGCGGCCGCGATGGAGACGATCATCGACGGCTCAGCCGACCGGTGGTTTCGGCCCAGCGACGTCTGCGTGGCACCTGACGGGTCGCTGATCGTGGCCGACTGGTACGATCCAGGCGTGGGTGGCCACGGGATGGGCGATACCGAGAAGGGGCGTCTCTATAGGATTGCGCCCAAGGAATCGAAGTGGAGCGTGCCGACAGCCGACTTTGGCACGGTCGCGGGCTGCGTGACGGCGCTGGCGAGCCCGAACCTGTGCACCCGCGCGATAGCGCTTGAGCACCTGGCGAAGCAGTCGCAGGATGCCGCCACTGCGCTCGCTAAAGCATTCGAATCGGCCACGGATCCTCGGCTCAAGGCGAGGCTCGCCTGGGCGGCGGGCATGCTGCCGGGCCTGACCGAGGCCTGGATCAAACGGCTGTCGACCGACAAAGACGAAGCCTTCAGGATCATTGCCCTGCGGATGTGCCGGCTCACGAAGGGCGATGTGCTTGGCCTCGTGGAGAAACTCGAGACCGATCCTTCCGTCGCCGTTCGTCGCGAGTGTGCGATTGCACTGAAGGGCCTTGCCGGCGAGCGAGCCGATCGGGCGTGGGCTTCGCTTGCCGCGCAGCACAAGGCCGGTGACCGCTGGGAACTCGAAGCCCTCGGCATCGGCGCTGACGGTCTGTGGGACGGCCGTCTCGAGGCCTGGCTGGCGAAGACCTCGGGTCCGAAGGATGCGGTCGGGCGTGAGATCGTCTGGCGAAGCCGCGGCAGCAAGTCGGCAGCGATGCAGTGCGTGAGTGTTGTGTATCCGGAGGTCACGACGCCAGAGTCGCTGTCGCTCATCCGGGCACTCGACTTCCAAGACCAGGCCCGCGTGAACGAAGCCGTTCGCGAACTGCTTGCGGCGAAGACCAGACTGTCCGCGGTGCCCGACGAAAAGATGCGGATTATCCTGCCGGAACTTGCGATACGTCTCGGGGTGGCCGACGCCGCCGATCCGGCTCTCGCCGAGCGGATCGCCGAGGCGCTCGGCTATGTGGCGGGCACGCAGCAGTTCGTCGACATCGTGCAGCGGTTCGCTCTCAAGGACCGGCAGAGCGAGCTTGTGACGCTGGCTGCCGCCGAGGGCACAAGCGAGCAGCTGGCGGCGGCTGCAGCCGGCGAGGCGATTGATGGCGGCGGGGAGGACCACGTGAAGGGCGTGCTGGGCAGCGAGGATCCAGCCGCAGCCAGCCGCCTGCTGAGCGCCCTCGGCATCCGCGGATCGGGGAGGACGACCGCACTGCTCAAGGGCATCGTCGCCGATGCCAAGGCGTCGCCGGAACTGAAGGCTGCGACGGTTCGCGGGCTGGCCCGGTCGCAGCAGGGCGCGAAAGACCTTGTCGCGATGGCGAAGGCTGGTGAACTCTCGGGCGTCTTGCCGCAGGTGGCGGCAGTGGCGATTGCGTCGTGCTCTTGGGGCGACATTCGGCAGTCGGCTGCCGATGTGCTGCCGATGCCGAAGGCCAAGGGGGGCGAGAAGCTCCCGCCGGTGGCGGAGCTCGTCAAGCGCACGGGCAATCCGGCCAACGGCAAGACCGTGTTTGCCGGTGCGGGCACGTGTGCGAAGTGCCACATCGTCAATGGCGAGGGGAAGTCGGTCGGCCCCAATCTCTCCGGTGTCGGTGCGAAGCTGTCGCGTGAGGCGCTCTACGAGTCGGTGCTGGCCCCGTCGGCGGCGATCAGCCACAGCTACGAGACGTATACGGCGATCATGGAAGACGGTCGCAGCGTGACGGGCCTGCTCGTCTCGCAGTCGCCCGACCAGGTCGTGATCCGTGGTGCCGATTCGATCGACGTGATGCTGCCGGCCGGCCAGGTCGAGGAACTCGTGAAGCAGCCGGTGTCGTTGATGCCAGCCGATCTGGCCACCACGCTCTCCGCCGACGAGTTGGTCGACATCGTGGCATGGATGGAAACGCTCCGCGCCACGCAGTGATTCACCGGAGAGCGTGCTACCCGTTGCGAAACGTGGCCTCGACGCGGGCGCGTTCGCGGTCGATCTGCTCGCCTGTCGCGCCGAGTCGCTCCAGAATCCGCACGGTGAAGGCCAGGGCCACCTCGCCTTCGGCGGAAAAGACATCTTCCGCCCCTGCGCGGTGCAGCTTTGGCAGTTCGCGAACGTATTGCGACCGCGCCAGGATGGTGACGTTGGGATTGAGCTCCTTGGCCTGCCGGACGATCTCCTCGTCGACGTGGCTCGAGCCGCTCGTGAGGATCAGGTTGTCTGCCCGCTGGATACCGGCCTCCATGAGCACGTCCGGCCGCATCGCATCGCCGTAGATAGCCCGCACGTCGAAGGCTTTCAGCCGGCGTACGGTGTCGAGATTGAGTTCGATCACGGTCGGCTCGATCTCGTTGTCGAGCAGGAGCTGTGTCACGGTCTGGCCCACGGGACCGTAGCCCACCACGATCGCCCGATGGCTTGGCGCCGATGCCTCCAGCGAGTCGCCATCGTCACTGCTGATGCTCGCCCGTCCGCGTCGGACGAGCCAGCGCTCGAGCGGTTCGATCAGCCGATAGAGGAGCGGGTTGAGCGTGATCGACACGATTGCCGCGGCGACGAGCGTGTTGATCGCCGTTTCCGGCAGCACGCCCAACTGCCGGCCGAGCGCCGCCAGAATGAAGGAAAATTCACCGATCTGGGCCAACGACACGGCGACGCTCGTCGCATCCTGTCGCGGATGGCCAAGGAGCATGACAGCTGCCCAGATCGTGAGGGGCTTGGCGAGCAGCACGATCGCCAGGGTGGCGGCCAGCAGCCAAGGCGAGGTGAAGATCGTTGTGGGGTTGAACAGCATGCCGACCGACACGAAAAACAGCACGGCGAATGCATCCCGCATCGGCAGAGCCTCGGAGGCGGCGCGCAGTCCGAACTCGCTGCGTCCCACGACCGTTCCTGCGAGAAACGCCCCCAGTGCCATGGAGACGCCGAAGAGCTTGGCGGAGCCGACGGCGATGCCCAGTGCGATCACGAGCACCGCGAGCGTGAAGAGCTCTCGTGAGCGGGTCGCGGCAACGTGCTCGAGGAGCCAGGGGATGAAGCGTGCACCTGCAAGAGCTACGACGGCGACGAGTGCGGCGATCTTGAAAGCCGCGATGCCCATTGCCATGGCCGCGCCCTGCAGGCCCGACTGCTGTCCACCGAGCACTGCTGGCAGCACGACGAGCGCCGCGACCGTGAGGAGGTCTTCCACGACCACCCAGCCCACAGCGATGTGCCCGGCTCGCGTGTGCAGGTCGCGATTGTCGGAGAGCACGCGAATCAGCACGACCGTGCTGGCCACAGAGATGGCGCCGCCAAAAACGATTCCCGTGGACCATTCGTAGCCGTGCAGCCGTGCCGCGGCCATGCCGAGCAGCGTCGCCACTCCGGCAGCCAGAATCGCCCCCGGGATCGCCACGCCTCGTACGGCGAGCAGTTCACGGATGTGGAAGTTTAGTCCGACTCCAAACATGAGGAGGATGACGCCGATCTCCGCCAGTTCTTGGGCGATGGAGATGTCGGCCTCGAAGCCGGGCGTGTGCGGGCCGACGGCGATCCCGGCGAGCAGGTAGCCGACGATGGGCGACAGCCGTAGCTGCTGTGTGATGTACCCGAGCACAAGCGCCGCGGTCAGGCCGCCAGTGAGCGTGAGGATGAGGTCGACTTCATGCAAGGATGGGTCTCGTAGGCGTCGCTGAGCCGACGATCCGAAATGGGGTCGGCTACGGTATCGTTCTGGGTGAGCGGGTATCGGCGAGCACGCGGATTATGCGGGGAGGCTGTCGTGCTGAACAGGTCTGACTGCGACGGTGGAAAGCGATTACACTGGCCATCACTCGGGCCCGTAGCTCAGCGGTTAGAGCAGGGGACTCATAATCCCTTGGTCGTGTGTTCGAATCACACCGGGCCTAGTGGTTTTTGCTGATTGCGGGAGAGGACAAAGTGCCAACCCCATTCCAACCCCATAACTCCGGTGTCGTCGGGTAAAAGGGAACGAGTCGTGGGCCAGTCCGCCGTCATCATTGGGGCGTCTTCGGGGATTGGTGCCGGTTTGGCGAAGTGCCTCGCTCAACAGGGCTACGCCCTCGGCCTCGTCGCACGGCGGGACGAGAACCTGCGAATACTCGCCGCCTCGCTTCTGACAACGACCTTCACTCGCGTGGCAGATATCGCCGACTGCCGCTCTGCGATGGAAATCCTTGGCGATCTGCTTCAGGACATGGGCGGTGTTGATCTCGTGATCATTACGGCAGGTATCGGGCATGAGAATCCCGACCTCTCCTGGCATCCGGAAGCCGAGACGATTGCGGTCAATGTGACCGGATTCGCAGCGATGGCCGGCGTGGCGATGCGACACTTCACGGCCCGGGGCAGCGGTCAACTCGTTGGTATCTCTTCCATCGCCGGCATCAAGGCCGACGGACGTGCTCCGGCCTATGGGGCGTCGAAGGCATTCGTTGTTCGGTACCTGCAGGCTTTGCGACACAAGGTCGCCAAGCAAAAACTCCCCATCCACATCACTGAAATCCAGGCGGGATTCATCGATACCGATATGGCGAAGGGCGATGGACTCTTCTGGATCGCCCCAGTGGATGTCGCCTGCGAGCAGATCCTCCGAGCGATACGCCGCCGGCAAAAACACGCCTACGTGACAAAACGATGGCGACTGATTGCATGGCTTCTGCGACTTCTGCCGGAGTGGGCCTACAACCGCCTGTAGCCAGTCAGAAAGAGCCGCTGAGGAGGCCCGGCAGACTTTTTCTCCCCCTAGGAAATCCGACCGTGCGGCCACGGGAACGCCACGTCTCACCTCGTGCTAGAATGGCGGCGAAGGAGATTGGGACATGACAACCGTGACTATCCAAGAGGCACAATCGAGGCTGACCGACCTCATTCATCGACTTTCACCGGGCGAAGAGGTTGTGATCACCGAGAACGACCAACCGGTCGCCCGAATTGTCCCCACCTCTGTTGGTGCCAAGAAGACAGCCAGGCAGTTGGGAACGATGAAGGGTTCCGTGCTGTATATGGCTCCAGACTTTGATGCTCCGTTGGAGGACTTCAAGGAGTACACGGGATGAGGCATCTGGTTGATGCCCACTCGTTGATCTGGGCGTTGGATGACCCACGCAAACTCGGGATTCGTGCCGTCGCTGTTTTGGAAGACCCCGCCAGCGAGCTGCTCGTCAGTGTCGGAACCATCTGGGAACTCTCCATCAAGGTAGGGTTAGGAAAGCTCTCTCTGTCCCTGCCGTACCGCACATGGATGGAAAAAGCCTTGATTGATCTTGCCCTGGTGGTGTCGCCCATCACCCTGGAAGTCGCTGAACGGCAGATGGCGTTGCCGTTCCATCACAGAGATCCTTTTGACAGGCTTCTGGCGGCTCAATGTCTCGTAGAAGCGATCCCGATCGTCAGTGCCGACTCCGTGTTTGAACAGTACGGAGTGGGCCGTATCTGGGATTGAGTGCCCTCAGGCGAAACTCAGACCACCCCGAAATTCCTGATCGTTTCGCAATCGGCTGCTTTCGTCCTCATAATCCCTTGGTCGTGTGTTCGAATCAAACCGGGCCTAGTTAGTTTTGATGATTTGTGGGTGGGTGGTGCCACTGCTGGGTAGAATATCGGGCATCGTTCTGAATGGTGCCATGATCTGGAGTCCCGCCCCTATGGCAACAGTTTCATACCCGCACATCGACATTTCTCCCGCCGGTGTGCCTTTTGTCGAAGGCACCCGAACGAAAGTCATAGAGATCGCTCTTGACCGTCTTGCCCATCACTGGGATGCGGAGGAAATCCAGCGACAACACCCCCATCTGACACTGAGTCAGATTTATGCGGCCCTCACGTACTACCACGACCACCAAGCAGCTTTCGACGCCGACATTCGTGAGCAACTGAGCGACGTGGACAGGCTTGCGGCCCAGCAGGGTTCCTCTACGATTCGAGCGAAACTCCAGGGCACTCGGCGGCTGTGAGCCTCTCCTTCTATCTGGACCACCATGTGCCGGTGGCCATAGCTGTTGGCTTACGGCAACGGCAGATCGACGTACTTACGGCGCAAGAGGACGGACGAGCCGACTGGGACGATGACCGGCTTTTGGAAAGGGCCTTTGAGCTTAGCCGCGTCGTGTTCACACAAGATCGGGATTTTCTCGTATTGGCTGCCGACTGGCAGCGTCAGCATCGAGACTTTGCCGGAATGGTCTATGGTCACCAGTTGCGGGTCACCATCGGGGGTGCGGTCCACGATCTGGAACTCATAGCCACGCTGATCTCGCTCGATGACATGCGGAATCGGGTGGAGTTTCTCCCGCTGTGATCCTGGGGGCTAACACCTCCGGCTCCAAGCAGCCGGCGGACTCCTCGCGGATTCGCACGGGATCATGGCTATCGCTAGGAGCACTCAGAGCATTCGATCGTAGTCGGCGTGCGTGCCAAATCGCTCGCCGCATCGGCCTTCATCTGCCGATCCCAGTCGTCGTCAACGGTAGGATGCAGCATAGCCATAAGTTCGCAGTATTCTCGCGGACTCAGGGATTCGATGGCAGCCTTTATTTCGTTAACATTCGTCATATTTCTAGCCTACCACCCCGCGCCTACGCCAAACAATAAGAATTCCTCGCTCGTCTCTCCGTCGATCAGGTCGACCCTAGGTTGGGAAAAAGAGCACGGGAGCGATGTGTGCTGCGGGTGATTCCACTGTAGGGATTTGAATTCGCTCCCGTCCCCGATTTCCGCCGACGCCGCTGCTCGATCATCGCCAGCACACCGGCGACGAGCGAGAGAGCGCTGCCGCCCGTGGTGGGGTCGATCTCGGGGACGGATGAGGGCGTAGGCACGATGAGGTCTGGCGAGACGCCATACATCGGTTTTTGGGAGTCCGAAAAATCGTTTGTGGAGGATATCCAGCCAAAGTACGTATTAAAATCCGGTACGCCTGCTCGTACGAAAGGAAATCCCCCTCCCCCCCCGCCGCCCAAATAATAGGTGCCAATGGTTCCGTCTGCGTTTGATCCGGTCCAGACACTGCTCGAGCTAATGGTGGAGGCTGACGAGGCGTCTAGGTATTGGTCCACAGCGTGCTCTAAAGCACCAGACCACAAGCCGTTGGTGCTGGTGGTCAGACTCGCAGCCACCTGCGTCCCGCCAGGCAGCCAGATAGAGACATTGGCTTGCGATCCCCCAAGGTGATCAAAAGCACTCGTTGTGCTCGTCGACCCAACAGCCAACCAGTCAGTGATAGCGCTTCCGTTGTATGTCACCGTTCCATATTTATTTGAAACATCTGATCGGACAAAGCTGTCGTACGACGAGATGCTGCTACTGGTTGCTTGCGTTTTATTGAGCGGGCTTGTCAGAAACATAAATCGAAAGTGATCACCAGCATTGAGACCGGTAGGGGTAGTGAGGACCAAGTCCGCGTTCGCCGGGTATGTGGCGATGGCGCAAATGGCAACGACAACGACAAGTCTTACGAGGTGTTTCATGACGTGTGGAAATCCTTATGAAGCGCGTTTTGCGAAGTGAGGCTGTTGGCGGTCTCGTTCGACTGTCGTTTGTGTGATGGGGGGCGGATGGCGACGGTGGCGGCAGGGAGGAGGAAGGTTTCGCACAAGGAAAATACTTGTAGGAAACGTGATAACATCCCTAGTCCAGATAGCAAGCGACCGAAGGCCACAAAAGGACGAATCGGGAAAAACGCGCACCAATCGACACCGGCGCGCACGAATCGACACACCGGCGCGCACGAATCGACACATGGCGGGGATGAATCGGGTAGCCATTCCGCAGCCCAGCCGGGGCGGCGGGACAGGATTACCGGCGCATCCAGCCGCTCAAGCCACCCCTCATCACACTGAATCCACCCCTAGCCCCCACTACTCCGCGAACCGTGGGTAACTGCTGAGCCTCGCGTGGGCTCAGGGGCCGCGTGAGGCCAGACGGCTGGCCGCGGGTCGATCAAAACGATCGAGGTTCATCACCTTGGTCCAGGCCGCGATGAAGTCGTTCACGAACTTCTCCTCGCCATCCCGAGAGGCGTAGACCTCGGCAATCGCCCGCAGCTGCGAGTTTGAGCCAAACACGAGGTCGACCGCACTGCCCCGCCAGCGGACCTTGCCCGTTCCGCGGTCAACGCCTTCGTAGACCTGCTCGTCGTCGGCCGACTTCCGCCACTGCGTGCCCATGTCGAGCAGGTTCACGAAGAAGTCGTTGGTCAGCGTCCCCGGCCGCGTGGTGAAGATCCCCGATCGGGAATCTCCGACATTCGTCTCAAGGGCCCGCAATCCACCCACCAGAACCGCCAGCTCAGGGGCGGTCAGGGTCAGCAGCTGCGCCCGATCGACCAGGAGTTCTTCGGCCGATCGATCCTGTCCCGGCTTGAGATAGTTGCGAAAGCCGTCGGACTTCGGCTCGAGCACCGCGACCGACTCCACATCGGTCATCTCCTGTGATGCATCGGTGCGGCCGGGAGTGAAGGGCACCAGCACCTCACGGCCGGCCTTCTTGGCAGCCGCCTCGACGCCGGCGCAGCCGCCAAGCACGATCAGGTCGGCGAGCGAGACCTTCTTTTTGCCGCCGGGCTGGGCAGCGTTGAATTCCTGCCTGACCTTTTCGAGCTTCGCCAGGATCGCGGCCAGTTGAACGGGCTCGTTGACCGCCCAGTCTTTCTGGGGTGCAAGCCTCAGTCGCGCGCCATTGGCGCCGCCCCGCTTGTCTGATCCGCGGAAGGTCGAAGCCGACGCCCAGGCGGTCGAGACCAGATCAGACACCGAGAGGCCTGAGGCGAGCATCATCCGCTTGAGCGCGGCGGTGTCTTCGGCGGTGATCAGGTCGTGATCGACGGCGGGAACTGGATCCTGCCAGAGCTGCGGCGGCGGCACTTCCGGGCCGAGCAGCCGCACATGAGGGCCCATGTCGCGATGCACCAGCTTGTACCAGGCCCGCGCGAAGGCAGCCTTCAACGCCTGAGGGTTGTCATGGAACCGCTGGGAAATCTTCGCGTAGGACGGGTCGACCTTCAGCGCGATGTCGGTGGTGAACATCATCGGCGGATGCGATTTCGCGGGGTCGTGGGCGTCGGGCACGGTGCCTTTGGCCGCCGGATCCTTGGGAGTCCACTGCCAGGCGCCGGCGGGGCTCTTCACCAGCTCCCATTCGTATCCGAGCAGATTGTCGAAGTAGTCGTTTGACCACTGGGTCGGCGTGGTGGACCAGGCGCCTTCGAGGCCGCTGGTGATGGTGTCGTCGGCGTTTCCCTTGCCGAATCTGTTTTTCCAGCCGAGGCCCTGTTCTTCCAGACCGGCCGCCTCCGGTTCGGGTCCGACATTGCCCACCGGGCTCGCGGCACCGTGAGACTTGCCGAAGGTGTGCCCACCGGCGATGAGAGCCACCGTCTCTTCGTCGTTCATGGCCATCCGGGCAAACGTCTCACGGATGTCGTGGGCCGCGGCCTGCGGATCGGGCTTGCCGTTGGGCCCTTCGGGATTGACGTAGATCAGGCCCATCTGGACAGCCGCGAGGGGCTTCTCAAGCTGTCTGTCGCCGGTGTAGCGCTTGTCACCGAGCCACTCGCTCTCAGGGCCCCAGTTGATGTCGTTCTGCGGTTCCCAGACATCCTCGCGGCCGCCGCCGAAGCCGAAGGTCTCAAGCCCCATCGATTCGAGCGCCACGTTGCCCGTCAGCACCATCAGATCGGCCCACGAGAGTGCCCGGCCGTATTTCTGCTTGATCGGCCACAGCAGGCGACGGGCCTTATCGAGATTGGTGTTGTCGGGCCAGCTGTTGAGCGGGGCAAACCGCTGCGTGCCGTAGCCGGCACCTCCCCGTCCGTCGCCCACGCGATAAGTGCCGGCGCTGTGCCAGGCCATGCGGATGAAAAAGGGACCGTAGTGGCCGTAGTCGGCAGGCCACCAGGGCTGGGAGGTTGTCATCAGCGTAGCGATGTCTTTTTTGACGGCCACGAGGTCGAGGGACTGAAAGGCTTTGGCGTAGTCAAAGTCCTCGTCCATCGGATTGCTCTTCGCAGAGTTCTGATGAAGGATCTGGAGGTCGAGCTGGTTCGGCCACCAGTCGCGATTCGTGTAGACATGGGCCGCCTGGCCGGCAGCCGCCTGGCCTGCGGCTGCCTGGCCAGCAGCGGCCGTTTTTGCACCGCCGTGGCCCGTCACCGGGCAGACCTCGGCCGGCTTTGCTTGAGTGTCTTCGCCGACAGCGATGCCACACAGGCACGCGATGGTCAGACAGGCGAGGGTCAGACAACCGAGGGTCAGACAGGCCGAGTCGCCGATGGTGCCTCGCTGCAAGGACCGTGCCGCCTGGCCGGTGCGAAGGGATGTGATCGTGGTGGACGTTAGCATGCTCATGCGTGCAAGTGCCAGCATCAGGATTCTCCGTATAGTGGATTCACGTTCGCCGATTCTGTCCCCATGGATATCACGCACGCTAGTATAGTGCCGGGCTCGTCTGAATATCTCGCCCGACGCGTTGCCCCCATTCCCCGCGTGGACACCCATCGATGACCGTCTCCGAATTCCTGGCCATACTCGTCGCAAACCCCGGCGTGAAGATGCACTTCATGCTTCCCGACCAGTCGTTCGTGCCGGCCCATTACCACATCACCGAGATCGGCCGTGTCCACAAGGATTTCATCGACTGTGGCGGCACCGTACGATCGTTGACGTCGTGCATGCTCCAGATCTGGGTCGCCACCGACCTCGATCATCGGCTGGAGACGACGAAGCTCGCGAAGATCATGGAGATTGCCCGGCCGCTGCTCAAGTTCGACGACCTGCCTGTCGAGGTGGAGTATGAAGATGCCGTGGTGGCGCAGTATCCCCTCGGCGGCGTCGAGGTCACGCCGTCGGGCATCATGTTTTACTTAGGCACCAAGCACACGGCCTGCCTCGCTCCCGAGAAGTGTGGCGTGGGTGGGGAAGGGTGTTGTGCAGTTCCCGAGCCCAAGCGGATTCTCTTTGTCTGCATCCACAACAGTGCCCGCAGCCAGATGGCAGAGGCCTTCGTGAACCAGATGTGCCAGGGCAACTACGAGGCCCACAGCGCCGGACTCGAGCCGGGGGTCCTCAATCCGCTCGTCGTCGAGGCGATGCAGGAGGTGGGTATCGACATCGCGGCGGCCAAAACCAAGAGCGTGGCCGAAATGCTCGCACGGGGCCCGACGTTCACGCGTGTCGTGACGGTCTGCGACGAGGCGAGCGCCGAACGCTGCCCGACGTTTCCAGGCGGCGCAGAGCGAGATCACTGGGGATTCCCCGATCCCTCCGCCCTCGCGGGCACGCACGAGGAACGCCTGGTTGCCGTGCGGCGGATTCGGGATGACATCCGCCACCGCGTCAGCCAGTGGTGCCGTCTGGCGTGTACGACGGCTTCATAAGAAGCAGGCGGTCCTTCTGACGCCGGGAGAGCTTCTTGATCGCCGCCTCCCGCTTCAGCGCTGCCGAGCGTGACCGCTGCGGCTCCGTGTAGGCCAACTGGATAGGGAGCCGACTCCGAGTGTATCTCGACGCCTTGCCGGCAGCATGAACCTTGAGCCGCTTCGGCAGATCGTTCGTGATCCCCGTGTAGAGGGAGCCGTCACGGCACCGCAGCAGGTAGACGAGCCAGCGGGGCTTCGTGGTTTTCGCCTGCGGATTTTTCGGAGAAGAAGTCATCCACGCCACGAGTAACGTCAGGGCGACGGCCGGTCGGGGCCGCTGACCTTCACCTTCAGCGAGCCGGTGCATCTCGCACCCGGGGGCACGTTCACCTTGAGGTGGAGGATGCCGTCCCGGTCAGCAGGTTTGTCAAAGCTCGCTCCCACGGCAAACGGCCGCGGTGGTTTGTCATTCTGGTTGCCACCTGCCGAGCCAGCCGGCGTGATCACACCCATGACGGCGCCCAGCGGCACGTTGGCCACGAGATCCTCGGCAGGGTTGGCCGTCGGCAGGCCATCAGGCCCCAGCGACGTCAGCGACACGGTGAGATTGTAGTCGCCAGCCACACGTATTCGGAGCAGGCGGTCTTTCGTCACTGCGCCGATCGGCTGCCATGATTCGTCCGTGGCAAGCTCCACCTCGAACTCGTTGCTCTCGATGATCTTGGCATTGAGTTCGCCGAGCTTGGCCTTGATCGGCTCGTTCCTCGGGTCGAGCTTCTGGAGCGACTCGAGCAACGTCTTCGCCCGCTCGAACTGGCCGAGATTTTCATACGACAGGATCAGGTTTGTCGTGTCGCGGAGGAACGAGTCGCGGACCTCGTCGAGTCGGGCGTCGAGCCGCTTGACCTCGAGCGGATTGACCTTTTTGCCGGTCGGCTTGGCGGCGCCACTCGGTTTGGCCGCGGAGTTCTGGGCGTGGGCGACTGGCGCGGGGGCGGCCATCGTGGCCAGACAGGAAATCAGGGCGATCATGAGCCACGCATCCATGCGTTTCATCGAACGGTTTCTCCGGTGGGGGCAGGCTGCAGGGGAGGAGCGGCGGGCGCTTGGCCGCGGCTGTCGACCCGCTTGAGGAGTCGGAACAGATCGCTGTCGGTCGTGAGGATGAGCGTGCTGTCGCGGCCGAGCGTCGCCTTGTAGGTGTCGAGTGTCTTCACGAAGGAGTAGAAATCTGCCGCCTTGGGGCTGGCCGTGTAGGCGTTTGCATAGATCTCGGAGGCCTTGGCATCGGCCGTGCCCTTGATCTCCTGTACCTTGCGGTAGGCCTCCGACTGGATCCGTGCCAGATCCTTGTCTTTGCGACCTTCGATTTTGGCCGCCTCGCCGGCGCCCTCGGAGCGGAACCGCTCCGCGATCTGCAGCCGCTCGGACACCATGCGGTCGTAGATCTTCTCGATCACGCCAGACTTGTAGTTGAGCCGCTTGATGCGGACATCGATCAGTTCGATGCCCCAGAGGCCGACCTTGGGCCGCGCGGCCGCCAGGATCTCCCGCTCCAGTTCCTTGCGGCCAAACTCGATCGGCGGCAGCGTGCCCACCGTGGTCTCCGCATCGGCCAGCGCCGCATCCTGCTCCGGCTGCCGGTTCTTGTCGGACCGTACCACCTCGATCAGGTCGTGGCGGGCGACGACGTTGCGGGTCTCGCTGCCGATGATGTCGTCGAGCCGCGACAGGGCGCTGCGTTCATCCCGCAGGCTTTCGAAGTATTTCAGCGGATCGGCGATCCGCCAGCGTGCGAAGGTGTCGACGACCACGTAGAGCTTGTCACGGGTGGTCATCTCGTTTGGCGGCCCGTCCCACTGGAGGATCCGCTTTTCGAACCGATTGGCCGTCTGCACGAACGGGAGCTTGAAGTGCAGCCCGGCGCCTGGCGTGGCCGCATTGATCGGCTGCCCGACCGGCCGGCCAAACTGGGTGAGTACGACCTGCTCGGCCTGATCAATCGAGTAGGCGCAGCCGAACAGGAACACCGCGGCGACCGCGGCGAGCAGACCGCCCACCGGCGAAAAGAGCGTGTCGGCGAACTGCCGGGCCAGTTGTAGGAGCGGGTGATTGATAGGGAGGTTGTTCATGGTCTCGGTGGCGGGCGTGTGGGCGTCGGGCGGTGCTCAGGGCTTGGCGGCGTCGAGTTGCCGGAGGTTCATCAGCGGCAGGAACTGCTTCGCGTCGGCGTCGAGGATCACCTTGCTGCCGAGTTGCGGCAGCACCTCGGAGATCGTTTCCAGGTAGAGCCGCTGGCGGGTGACATCGGGCGATTTCTCATACTGTTCGAGCAGGCTCTTGAAGCGGGCCACGTCGCCCTCGGCCTCGTTCACCCGCTTGAGTGCGAAGCCCTCGGCCTCGCGGAGCTTCTTCTCGGCCTCACCGCTGGCCCGCGGCACGACCTTGTTGTATTCACCATTGGCCTGGTTGATCATCTGCTCCCGCTCCTGTTGGGCGCGGTTGACCTCGTCGAACGACCGCTGGACGGCTTCGGGTGGATGCACGTTCTTGAGCTGCACCTGCTGCACGCGGAGGCCCATGCCGAGTTCCTGCACGAGCGATGTCAGCTTCGAGATCGCGTCGTTTTCGATCCCCTGTCGGCCGACGGTCAGCACCTCGTCGACCGTGCGGTCGCCCACCACCTCCCGCATTACGCTCTCGGCGAGATCGCGGAGCGTGGGGCCCGGCTCTCGGTGGTTGAAGAGAAACTGCTCGGGATCGCTGATTTCGTACTGCACGACCCATTCGACGTGGGCGGCGTTCAAGTCGCCAGTCACCATGTCGCTCTCCTGCTTCTGATCGGCCGCGGAGGCGGTCTGGTCGGGATTGCTGGCCCCTGCCGAGCCGAAGCCGAATTCCATCTTGAGCTGCCGCTTCACCGGCAGGATCGTGACCGTGTCGATCCCGAAGGGCAGCTTGAACCGCAGGCCCGAGCCGACCGTGCCAGCGAACCGGCCAAACCGTTGGATCACGCCCACGCTCTCGGGTCCGACGGTGTAGACCCCGCGGGCCAGGCCTGAGAGCACGAGCAACAGTGCCGCCGCCGCCACCAGCCACTTGAAGGGCGGACCGCCGGCCGGCAGACCTGAGGAACTCGGCTGGCGGGGAAGACGCGGGAATTCTGCCATGGGGGCGGTCAGTGGAGGGGGGAAACAACAAATTTTTCGTCCTCCTGTAATACACTCGGGAGCGGCCGCCGTCGAATTCTTTCCCTCCTTTTTCCTGTTCAGGAGCCTTTCGCATGGTCTTTTTCACATGGCGTACGGTCGTCCTTCTCACCGTCCTGGCTTTTGTCCCCGCCCATGCGGCCGATCCCTGGTTGACGCTCGAAGGGGAGGAGGGGCCCGGCGACGCGAAGCATGTCGTGCTCGTCAGTGGCGATGAGGAATACCGTAGCGAAGAGGCCCTCACGCAACTGGCGAAGATTCTCGCCGAACACCACGGCTTCGACTGCCGCGTGGTCTACGCCATCGACCCGGCGACGGGTGAGATCAGCCCCAACACCACCACCAACATCCCCGGCCTCGAGGCCCTGCGAACGGCCGATCTCCTGGTGATCGCCACACGGTTTCGCAACCTGCCCGACGAGCAGATGAAGGAGATCGACGACTATCTCAAAAGGGGCAAGCCGGTGATCGGCATGCGGACCGCGACCCATGCCTTCAACCTTCCCAAGGACCGGGCCTACTCGCACTACAGCTGGAATCAGACCGATGAAAAAATGCCGCAGGGCTTCGGCCGGCAGGTGCTTGGCGAGACGTGGATCAATCACCATGGCCATCACGGCAAGGAGAGCACGCGGGGCCTGATCGCGCCCGACGCCAAGGATCATCCGATTCTCCGCGGCATCAAGGATGGCGACATCTGGGGCGATACCGACGTCTATGGCGTCCGCCTGCCGCTGCCGGGTGACTCGAAGCCACTCGTGCTCGGGCAGGTGCTCGAGGGGATGACGCCTGACTCGCCGGTGGTGGAGGGCGAAGACGCCAAGAAGAACGAGCCGATGATGCCGGTGGCGTGGACGAAGAGCTACAGCGTGGCGGGCGGACCGACGGGCCGCGTGTTCACGACCACGATGGGCGCGGCGACCGACCTCGCCAGCGAGGGGGTCCGGCGGATGCTCGTGAACGCCTGCTACTGGGCGGTCGGCCTGGAGGAACAGATCGCATCGGTGTCGGACGTCAGCATCGTGGGCACCTTCGAGCCGCTGCCGTTCGGCAACAACCGCTACAAGAAGGGCGTCAAGCCGGAGGATTTGCGGTAGGGCCGCGGGCTTGGATGGGGGCGATTCACACGACCACGCGTTTCGCAAACCGCCGCGTGGCGGCAAATGCGAACCGGCCTGGGTGAAGAATTTCCGCGAGCACTTCGAGTGAATCGACGAGCCGCGGGCCGGGGCGGTTGAAGAGGTGGTGGCCGTCGATGGCGAAGACCTTCCCATCGCGGCAGGCACGCAGCTTCTCGAGGTGTGGCCGCACGGCCGGCGAGCCGGCCTCGGCCACCACGCGGTCGAGCGGGAATCCGCACGGCACGAGGATCACGACGTCGGGATCGGCGGCGGCGACATCGTCCCATGTGATCCAGTGGGAGTGGTCGTCGGCCTTGCCGAGCACGTCGACGCCGCCGGCCAGGCGGACCATCTCCGGCACCCAGTTGCCCGCGGCCATCGGCGGGTCGAGCCACTCGATCACGGCGACGCGGGGCCGGTCAGTAAGCGTTCCCACGCGGCATGCCAGCGAGTTGATCCGTGCCCGGAGTCGGGCCACGAGTTCGCGGGCCTCTGCCAGCCGCCTGGTCGCCTTGCCGACGGCGAGGATGTCGGAGAAGAGATCGGTGAGCGTGACCGGCGAAAGTGGTAGCACCCGCGTGTCGACTCCCGCCTTCCGCACCGCGGCCTCGACATCGGAGGCGGAGATCGCACAGACATCACAGGCTGCCTGCGTGAGGATGAGATCAGGCTTGAGGGCGGCGAGCGTGTCCACATCGAGCGTGAAGAGGGCCGCGGAGCCGCCGGTGTGGCAGGCCGTGCCGGCCGGGGCCTGCGATGACAGCACACCCAGTGCCCGGCCCACCTCTGTCACCTGTTCATGGATCGCGCGGCTCGGGGCTGCGGCATCGATGCGGGCGGCCGTCAGGGCGGGCAGGACGGTCACATCGGCCGGCTCGTCGCATTCGTGCGACCGACCGACGAGATTGTCACGGAGGCCCAGGCGGGCCACGATCTCCGTGGCAGCCGGCAGCAGCGACACGATGCGGGGAGAGAGCTGGGGAGGATATTCCATGGCCATAACCGTAGAATTCGAGGCAATGCATTCTACCGATTCCGTGGTTTCACTGGTTTCAATGGAAAAATCTCCGGAGGCTCGTCCCATGCTCAAGTCATCCACGGCCCGTGATTCCACCGATCGCCTGACGGAGGCGGCCCGGTTTCACGACTACCGCTATGCCTCCAACCCAATCGCCGACGGCACGCTCAGGGCGATCCCCGGGGCCCGCTTCGGGGCTGAGCTTCATGAGCAGGGAATGACGCGGACGCTTCCGCTCGACAATAGCTCCATTCTCGGCTGTTCTGGCCCGGCGACGTCGCCCGGGCTCTGTGCCAACTTCATCCATATCTGTCCGGGCGACGCGATCATCACCGATGCCAATGCCACGAGCCAGCTGTTTTTCGTGATGCGGGGCACGGGCACGACCCGGGTGGAGACTGATGCCGCGGCGGCGGCTGGCGGCGGGGAGATCGCGTGGCAGGCGGGCGACCTCTTCATCCTGCCGGCAGGGAGCCGTGCAATGCATGTGGCGGGCGACGATGCCGCGGTCTACTGGGTGCACGATGAACCGCTCCTGCGCTACCTGGGCGTGGAGGCAACCCGGCGGCAGTTTTCGCCGACGCTCTACAAGCGGGAGTCGATTCACGAGGCGCTCGAGACCGTGATCCGTGATCCCGCCAGTGCGCATGCCAATCGGCTGAGTGTGTTGCTCGGCAACCAGCTCTTCCCCCAGACGATGACGATCACGCACGTGATCTGGGCGATGTTTGGCCGCCTGCCGGTCGGTGCGGTGCAGGCGCCGCACCGGCACCAGTCGGTGGCGGTCGATCTGGTCGTCGATGCGAAGCCGGGCTGCTACACGCTGGTGGGAAAGACGCTGGGGCCGGATGGACGGATCAAGGACGGCGAGCGATTCGACTGGCAACCGCATGCGGTGTTTGTGACGCCGCCGGGCCTGTGGCATTCCCACCACAACGAGTCGGGCTTCCCGGCCCATGTGCTGCCGATCCAAGACGCCGGCCTGCACACCTACCTGCGCACGCTCGACATCCGCTTCGCCCGGGCCACCGCGGGCGGCGGCAGCGAGGTGGTGGAGAACGCTGGGTAGGCGGCGGCAGCAAGCCCGTATGTTCTCTACCGCCGGCACTGCGACTTCACAGGGAAGGCTACCAGCGGCCTTCCATGCCGAGCGTGACGCCCTGTACGACGGCGGTGCCGGTGGTGTTGAGCGTGGCAGCCTTGGGATCAATTGAGGCGGTCTGGTTGGTCGGCTGGGCAAGACCTTGGAGCCATAAGCCGAGGTAGCCAACGCGGAAGTCGATGTTGCGAGTGATGGGCATGACGCCCGTGAGCCCGACCTCACCGACGAAGGCTGCTCCCTTCGGGGTATCGGCACGCGTCGAAAATGGTGAGCCGCCGATGTTCGCGGTCGTCGTTTGGCGCGAGTTGTTGTAGTAGGCTCCGCCCTTCATGAGGCCTTCCAGACGTAGCCACTTCGTACTCAGCAGCAGCGAATCAAACCCGATCTGATAGCCATAGAGATCGTTCATGCAGGCGACATTCACGAGATCGGCAGGCACGGTCGTGAGTTGGAGAGTCTCCTCCCACTGAAACCAGCGGAAGCCGCCCAAGAGCTGAATCCAGGGGGCCACGGTCATGCGGCCGTTGAGCTCGAAGCTCTGCAAGGCTGCGCCCAGGTTGGTGGATGCCGAGTCATAGACGGCTTGGCTGGGCACGAACGCCGGCGTGTAGCCACTGGCGACGGTGGGCAGTGTGTTCTGTGCACGGAAGTTCGCGGCGCGGAAGTAGGTCAATTCGAGAGCGTCGCCGCAGCCGTTGGTGCGGAACAGTGAGAACCGTGGTCCGGCAGCCGGGGTGCTGTTGAGTTGGTTGGCGTTGAGCGCCGTCAGACCGCCCGCAGACGAATCGAAGAGCGGCCGGCTGCGTGGTGAGTCGCGCCACAGCAGGAGGGCGTCGGTCCGGAAGGTCCAGCAGGCGTGCTTGTTGTCGATGAGACGGTTGATCATGCCGTAGGGCGGATCGCAGTTCTTGCAACCACATCCCGGCTGGCAGACTTCGTCGGCGGGATAGGCCTCCGGATCAGAGAATCCGTTGCCGTCGTAGCCACCGTTTCCCGACAAGGGCGCTCCCTCGAGAACGTTGTCTTCGGGAAACGCCTCGCCCTCGGCGATCATGGTCCCGGAAGAAGGTCCCAGTTCAAAATCAGCCGCCGGCACAGAGGCGGCCACGAATGCGGTCAGCAAGGCCGCCGTAAGGAGACCATCGTTCCAAGACGCGGTCGCAATCCGCTGGACTTCATTCCAGAAACGAGTCATGTCAGCCATCCCCTCGGTACGCGTGGCAACGATTCCAACGAATGAATCGGTCGTGCCGGGTGGATGGCGTCAGGGTTGTTCCCGATGATCGGGTCGGGGGGTTTGGGTGGGATGGGGCGGGATCGATGCAGTACGTATCCGACTAGCGATATCAGCTGCGGCTTCAACGCCGATATGAACTGCTCGAAGGGAATCCAGGCAAGTTACACAAGCGAGCGAACCTTTACAGGGCCTTCGGAATTATGATTCCGCACAGCACTGCGATGATCGTCGTGAGGTTGTAAGGGACGACAGCCTATAGGTGCGGCTTCGTCGCGCGGCCCAGTCCGACGGAGTTGGATTTCTGATATCAGGCGATATGCAGGTTCAGAAACATGGATGGTTCAACGGTGATCGGCGCGGGATCCACGAGGGAAATCTCATGGTTGGTCATGGCCGCTCTTCGTTTTCGGGCTGGTTTACCCGCTGGCAGGTTCGTGCATAATCGCCGATAATCGCGCGGTGGTGCCGGAAAACCCTGGCCCGAGCCTAAGACCCGTATCGCCCGCGAAGGCGTTGGCCCGAGAGCGGTGTTTCGCAATCGACGGACGTCATCTCTTTAACTGTCAGGTGGAGCGATGAAAATCTGCCTCTACATACCGTGCCGAAATGGCGCGACGACGCTGCCGGAGGTATTTGCAGCGGTGCACCGCCAAACACGTCCACCCGATCAACTGCTTCTCGTCGATGATCAATCCACGGACGGCACGGGTGACCTGGCGCGGGTAGCGGGATGGACCGTGGTCCGTACTTCCGCTGACCGGAATGGGCTTTCAGCGGCTCGCAACGTCGCCGTAGCCGCGACGCATGCGGCGGGTTGCGACATTATTGCAGGCCTCGACGCGGACGCCGTCCCGAGCCCTTCCTACGTTGAGGTATTGGAACGTTTCTACCAGACACATCCCGAGGTCGTGGGAACGTGCGGCAACATGAGGGAACGATACGCCGTGTCGCCCAGTGATCTCTGGAGGGCGGTATACATGAGGCAGCACTGGGGCGACGATCCCCTGGAGAATCCGCCAATCTTGTTCGGTAGTTCCGCTGCACACAGGGTCGAGATAGTACGCCGGGTTGGGGGATATAATGAGGAGTTGCGCACGAATTTTGAGGATACGGATCTCACGCAGCGACTGCTTCGTGCCGGACACAGGTTGGCATACGTGCCATCCTTGGTAAGCGAACATCTCAAACAAGACACTCCTGACAGCGTGCTACGGATGTTCTGGAACTGGTATCGACCCGCGGCCGACTTAGCCGGACACTTCCACGATGCAGGCGCCTGGCTTCAGCACCGACACCCTTGGATTTGGCAAGACTTTGCGTCGCGGATGGCCGGCGACGCATCGATGCCTCGCCTGACGGCGATCACAGCCGCTCTCCCCTGGTCGCAGGTAATGAGAGACGTGCATCTCCTTGCCGAACGGTCTGGTAGGGCGGTCGATCTTCGGCCTGTCGTGGACTTGGCGAAGGCAGTTCACGAGGCGCACGGCTTCAAAGCTGAGTTTGTTCTTTGGCTGTCCGACAGGCTCGAGAACGTGTTGAAACAGTGCGAGGCGCGCGTTGCGGAGTCGCTGAATCCGGTTGTTTTTTCGCAGGTCCGGGAGTTCTCGCTGCGTGCGATCCCCCGCCGGGGATACTGGCACGATATCGACCTCAGCATGGCTGATGAAGCGTCAGCGACCGTAGCACGGCAGGGTTGAAACTACTCGTTATTGGCGGGGGCTTCACGGTGCATGCGATCATCGGCTATCTGCCCGAACTTACGCATTCCAATCAGCCAATGCATCGTCTCGGGCCGAAATTCGCAGACTGTCAGCCAGCGATCCAGGCTATCGAGTGACCGGAGCATCGGAACCGTGTTGGGATCGCGAGGCCCCTCGTGAATCACGGCGATATTGTGGGTCGCCTCGAAACGTCTGACGATCGCCGGCGAAATGTCACGATCGTAAAAATCGTGGCATTCCACCGCAAAGTCGCAGTGCTTTAAAGCCGGTGTCGTCGCGGGATCAAGGAGATCTTTCTCCCCGCCCTCGCAGTCGAGAAATACAAATGCCACTGCCGCGTTCGCGAGGATCGCTGCCAGCGTCGCGGCATCGCAAAGGCCACCGACGATCACTCGATCCGCGACGCCATTTCGGATTGCGGCCTCGCGACAAACCCGCTGGGCATCGGCGTTGACATCGAAGGCGTAGACCTTGGTATGGGACATGAGTCGCGCCAGGCCGATCGCGTAAAAGCCCTCCGCACAGCCGACATTGACGACAATCGGATAATCAGCCGCCACGACCTGAGTGATGAGAGGGTGCAGTTCAGCCTCGTAGAGGCCGAGCAGTTTCGGCGCGATGTCACCATCGAGCCAGGAAGCCTGATCGGGAAGCAGCATGCCTTCGAAGGGGCCGGCTGTCACGCGGCCATGCGCAGCTTGGTAAACGCCGTGGTTGATTTCCCTTCTCCGCGCCTTGGCAGCGACGTGAAGAATCTGTCCGATGGCTTCGCCATGAGAGTGCTGCAAGGCATGTCCAATCATGCCGGCAAGAACCGGTCGTAGGGCAGGATGACTACTTTACGACGGTGAGGTTTCTCGAGTTCACCACGTTGTACGGTGTTGTCACGGCCGTCGTGAACTGCAGCTTGTAGACCGTCGTGTAGGTGCAGAAGCCAGTTGCGAGAATGCCCACGGCACTGTTGTTGATCGTGTTTACTGCATACCCAGAGAGGCCAATCTGCAACTGGCTCGCCAGTGAGGCTCCGGTTGCCGCCGCCAGGCTGATGGCGGTGGGATTGTAAGAGAACTGGTTGCCGTAAATCTTGGTGCCACCATTGTTTTGGTTGACGAGACTCGTGATCGAAAGTCCATACGTGGCCGAATTGGTGATCTTGTTGTTCGCCAGTGTGAAGTTCGACGCACTGGTCAGCGAGACGCCCGTGCGATCGTACTGGAAAATGCTCGTCTGTACGGTGGTACCGGAGAGGTTGCCGGCGGCGAGCAATCCCGTGGAGCTGTTGCTCACCGTGACGTTCGATACATTCGAGTTCTGACTGCCACTGATGTAGATGCCGGCACCGCCGCCGCTGAAGCCGGTGAGGGTAAGATTACGGACCGTGATGCCGTTGCCGGTGAGGACCAGGCCGGAGTTGGAGCCGACGCCCGTGCCCACGATCGTCAGGTTGCCGTTGCCGTCGAGCGTGAGCGGCTTGGTGAGTTGCGGCAGTGCCTGCGTAAGCGCGACGACGTAGTTCGAACCGTTTGCGATCGTAATCGTCGAGCTGTTGCTGAACTGATTGACGTTGGTGAGCACATCGTTGAGTGAGCCGGCGCCGGTCGCCGCCGACGTGTTTACGGTCCAGTTGACGGTGTTTGAAGGGCTCGTCGAGTTGAGGATCGTAGCCGGCGCCTTGATGTTGCCGCCGCCGTTGATGTTGATGGTTCCGGAGACCCCGGCGAGGTTCACGGTGCCAGTGGCGACGATACCGGGCACTCCAACGACAACGTTGCCGCCGCTGAGCGTCACCGCTCCAGTGGAACCGGCGGCGGCGTTGATCGAGTTCACTGTCAGCGTGCTCGTGTTGCTGGTGCTGATGCTGACCGAACCATTGCTTGTCTTCGCGTTGAGGACGGTCAGGTTGTCAGCTTCGACGACGGTGATGTTGCCGGTGGATGCAACGACGGCCGCAAGGCTGTTCACCGCCGTGTTGGCGGCAATGCTGCCGAGCGCGGACATGTTGAGAACGTTGCCAGACACCTGATTGGCGACCGAGTTGAGCGAGATGTTCCCCTGGCTGGCGTTCAGCGTGATGTTTCCGGTGCCTGCCGAAATTCGGCCGGATCCGTTGAGGCTGCCCGATGCCAGGTTGATCGACACGTCACCGTTGTTGGTGGCGATATTCGAGCCGAGCGTGAGTCCGTTGGTTTCGTTGTCCGTGAACGACTGGCCGGCACCGGTGATGTTGGCGATGAGCGTGTTGACCGCGGTGTTGACCGCGGTGCTGTTGAGAGCCCGGACGTTCAGCACGTTGCCGGTGATCTGACCGGCGGAAGAGTTCAGGGTGACAGCACCCTGGCTGGCGTTGAGGGTGACATTGCCCGTGCCGGCGACGATGTTGCCGGAGCCGTTGAGGCTGCCTGCGGCGAGGTTGATCGACACGTCACCGTTGTTGGTGGCGACGTTCGAGCCGAGCGTGAGGCCACTGGTTTCGTTGTCGGTGAACGACTGTCCGGCGCCGGTGATGTTGGCGACGAGCGTATTAACGGCCGTGTTGACCGCGGTGCTGTTGAGGGCCCGGACGTTCAGCACGTTGCCAGTGATCTGGCCGGCAGAAGTGTTGAGCGTGATGCCGCCCTGGCTGGCGTTGAGGGTGACATTGCCCGTGCCTGCGACGATGTTGCCGGATCCAGTGAGGCTGCCTGCAGCAAGGTTGATCGAAACGTCACCGTTGTTGGTGGCGACGTTCGAGCCGAGCGTCAGTCCGTTGGTTTCGTTGTCGGTGAACGACTGACCGGCGCCGGTGATGTTGGCGATGAGCGTGTTGACTGCCGTGTTGACCGCGGTGCTGTTGAGCGCCCGGACGGTCAGCACGTTGCCGGTGATCTGACCGGCGGAAGAGTTCAGGGTGACCGCACCTTGGCTGGCGTTGAGGGTGACATTGCCCGTGCCGGCGACGATGTTGCCGGAGCCGGTGAGGCTGCC
>Ga0214919_10003472_pt1 | contig 23780 bp, 19 predicted proteins | sample LL1503_MetaG_FD_177994 | JGI IMG/M metagenome (GOLD analysis project Ga0214919, IMG submission 177994) | Freshwater microbial communities from Lake Lanier, Atlanta, Georgia, United States - LL-1503 | ecosystem: Environmental > Aquatic > Freshwater > Lake | place: USA: Georgia | collected... | reverse complement strand
CCTGAATCTGGAGCTGCTGGGCGGTCTTCAGGTCACCATTGATGGCGTCGCCACCGATGTGTCCAAGACGCTGAGCTATCGCGGCATGATGTATAGCGGCCTGCCCAATCTGGCGGCCTCCTTTGGCTATACCAACGCCTCTTGGACCTTAAAGTGCGATCTGACCTGCGAATATGTCTGCCGCCTGATCAACCAAATGGACAAGAAGGGCCTGCGTCAGGCGACGCCGGTCCTGACCGATCCGTCAATGGGCACTGAGCCGTGGCTGGACTTCTCGTCCGGCTATGTCACCCGCTCAATCGACAAGTTCCCCCGCCAAGGCGACCGCGCCCCGTGGAAACTGCATCAGAACTACGCGTTGGACATCATGAACCTGCGCTTCAGCTCGCTGGACGATGGGGTGATGCGCTTTACCAACCCGGCAAAGGCTAAGGCGGCTCAGCGGGTTGTGGAGACGGTTTAGGGGTTGGGGTTGATAGGACTAGTTAGGAGGGGGGCGGCATCTGAGGGTGCCGCCTTTTTTTCTCCTAAGACCCCCTTCGGCCCAGCCGGGGTAAGGGGCATTTTAAACAAGGCCCTCACCCAACCCTCTCCCATAGGGAGAGGGCTAAGAACGATAAAGCCCTCGCCCCCTTGGGGGAGAGGGTGGGGTGAGGGGGTCATCCACCGTCCTCAGTTCAAAGGGTCTGGATCCCCGCCTTCGCGGGGAACGCGGGATGTAGGGAGATCTTTTCCGCGTCATTGCGAGGCGTGAAACAAGGCCCTCACCCAACCCTCTCCCATAGGGAGAGGGCTAAGAAAGAACGATAAAGCCCTCGCCCCCTTGGGGGAGAGGGTTGGGTGAGGGGGTCATCCACCGTCCTCAGTTCACAGGGTCTGGATCCCCGCCTTCGCGGGGAACGCGGGATGTGGGGAGATCTTTTCTGCGTCATTGCGAGGGTGGGGGCTTCAAGCCTCCCTATCCGTGTTCCCCGCGAAGGCGGGGACCCAGAACCCTTTCAATCAGACGGGGAGGGACCCACAGGAATTCTGTTTTGCGGGAACGTGGCGCAGAGGGCCGTGGATGAACACCCCCCACTCCCAACCCTCTCCCCCTCAAGGGGGGAAAGGGCTCTACGCCCTCCCAAATCCACCCCCGCCCGGGGTTTGGATCTCGATCATGTCGCCCGGGGCGACGGTGACGGAAAAACAGCCGAGCAGGTCCTCCGCCGTGCCATCGGCGCGGATCAAGCGTTGAAGGCCGGGCAGGGCGGGGCCGCCGCCTTGCAGGCCTTGGGGGGCATTGATCCGGCGGCTCGACAGTAGCGCGGCCTCCATCGGGGCCAGAAAGCGGATGCGGCGCACCGCGCCGTCGCCGCCCTTGAACCGGCCAGCCCCGCCTGAGCCCTTGCGCACCGCGAACGCCTCGACCCGGACCGGGAAGCGGCGCTCCAAAATCTCAGGATCGGTCAGGCGTGAGTTGGTCATATGGCTGTGGACGGCATTGGCCCCATCCGCCCGGTGGCTGGCCCCAGCACCGCCGCAGAGCGTCTCGTAATATTGCCGCGTCTCATCGCCAAAGGTGAAATTATTCATCGAGCCTTGGCTGTTGGCCAAGACGCCGAGGGCCGCATAGAGGGCATCGACCACATGCTGGCTGGTCTCGACATTTCCGGCCACCACGGCGGCGGGAAAGGTGGGGGCGAGCAGCGAGCCCTCGGGTACCCTGATCTCCAGAGGCTTCAGGCAACCCGCATTGAGCGGGATCTGGTCGTCGACCAGGGTGCGGAACACATAGAGGGCGGCGGCGTGGACGATGGCGGTCGGGGCATTGAAGTTCGAGCCCAGCACCGCGCTGGTGCCTGAAAAGTCCAGAACCGCGCGGCCCGCAACCGCATCGACCGTGCTGGTCACGACGATCTCCGCGCTGCCATCCATGGGCACGCGGGCTTGGCCGTTGGACAGCCTGCCAATGGCCTTGCGCACACAGTCGGCGGCATTGTCCTGCACAAAGCCCATATAGCGGGCGACCTTGGCCCCGCCATAGGCCTCGATCATGGCGCGAACAGCGCTGGCTCCAGCGAGGCAGGCGGCGATCTGGGCCTTGAGGTCGGCAATATTGCGGTCGGGCGCGCGGGCAGGCCAGCGACCGGCACCAAGGGCGGCGCGGGTGTCGGCTTCTAGGAACTGTCCCGCTCGCATGATGGGCAGGGCGTCGAGCATCACCCCCTCCTCGTCGATGGTCTTGGAAAAGGGCGGCATGGAGCCGGGCTGGATGCCGCCGACATCGGCATGGTGCCCCCGCGCCGCGACATAGAAGGTCGCTTGGGTGTCTTCACGGCTCAGAAAGACCGGCATGACGACGGTGATGTCGGGCAGGTGCGTGCCCCCGGCATAGGGATTATTCAGGGCAAAGCCGTCGCCGGGGTTCAGGATCGGGTGACGATCGCGCACGGCCCGGACGCTGGCCCCCATCGACCCCAGATGGACCGGCATGTGCGGGGCATTGGCCACCAAGCCGCCGTCTTCATCGAACAGGGCGCAGGAAAAATCCAGCCGCTCCTTGATATTGACCGAATGGGCTGTGCGCTCCAGCGCCGCGCCCATGGCCTCGGCCACACCCATGAAGCGGCGGTTGAACAGTTCGAGCGTCACAGGATTGGGCAGGGTTTCTAGGGCCTCGTCCGCGCGGCTTTGCTGGCCAAGATGGATCAGACGGATCAGGCCATCGGTTTCCTTGTGGGCCTGCCATCCCTCGGCCACCGCGATCTGGGTATCGCCGCGAATGATCAGGGCCGGGCCAGTGATCGGTCTGGTCAGGGTTTGCGCCTGATGGATACCGCCGATCAGGGCGGGCGAGGGAACGGCGCTGGCCGCCTCGTTGTTCGGCTCAAGCGCGCGATCATCCCGTTGCAAGGCCTCAACCTCGACGCTGGCAATCAGGATCGGGCGACACGGTTCAATAAAGCCAAACAGGCGCTGATGGGCGTCCTCGAAGGTCGCTCGGATGGCGGCAAGGTCACCAAGGGGGGCGGGCAGGATCGCATCTGCGCCGTCATAGCGCAGGCGAAGGCGCAGGCTCGTCTGGCCGAGAATGCCGCCCTGAGCCTGCAAACCCTCGCTCGCTTCGGTCTCTAGCTGGGCAAGGCGTGCCTTTGCGAGGTTAAGGCCGTCGTCCGACAGGGGCGCATCAAGCCCCTGTTCCTTCAGGCTGCTGAGCTGGGCCTGACCAATGCCCCAGGCGGAAAGGAGGCTGGCATGGCGCGGGCTTAGGACCTCGCTGATCCCGAGCGCCTGCGCCACCCAACAGGCGATCTGGCCCGCCGCGCCGCCAAAGGCCACCAGACTATGGTCGCGCGGATCAAAGCCCCGTTCGGTTGAGATGCGGCGCACGGCCTGTGCGGTCTGTTCGACGCAGACGGCGATGAAGCCCTCGGCGGCGGCCTCGACCGAGGGGGCCTGCATCTCGTCGGCCAAGGCCTGCAGGCGCGCGCGGGCGGCGGCGGCGTCTAGCGGCTGGTTCTGGTCTGGGCCAAAGACGGCGGGGAAGTGGGCAGGGTCCAGCCGCCCCAGCACGATCTGGGCGTCGGTGACGGTGGCGGGGCCGCCGCGACCATAGGCAGCGGGTCCGGGGATGGCTCCGGCGCTGCCTGGTCCGACCCTCACGCGCGCGCCGTCAAAGGTCAGGATCGAGCCGCCGCCCGCCGCCACGGTCTCGACATCCAGCATCGGGGCGCGCAGGCGAACCCCTGCCACCTCGGCCCGGTCGCGCCGTTCCAAGGCCCCATCAAAGCGGCAGACATCGGTCGAGGTGCCGCCCATATCAAAGCCCAGCGCCGCCTTGCTTGCTGAGAATTGCAGCGCCGTCTGCGCCACGCCGACGACACCGCCTGCAGGCCCCGACACGACCGCATCCTTGCCGCGAAAGGCTTGGGCTCGGACCAAACCGCCCGCCGAGGTCATGAAATAGAGGTCGGCCCCGTTCACCGCGCTGGCCACCTGATCGACATAGGCGCGAAGGGCGGGGGTCAGATAGGCATCGGCGACGGTGGTCTCGGCCCTTGGCAGATAGCGCGGCAGGGGCGAGACCTCATGGCTCATGGCCACGTGGGTGAACCCGGCGGCTCTGGCGATCTCGGCGGCGGCCAACTCATGAACCGGATTGAGGTCGGCATGCATGAAGGCGATGGCGACCGAGGTCAGGCCTGCGGCCACAGCCTCGTGGCACTGAACAGCGAGGGCTTTGCGGTCGAGCGAGGTCAAGACCTCACCGGTTGCCGTCAGACGCTCCACGGCCTCAATGGTCCGCTCCGCCAGAGGCTCAGGGCGAACAATGTCCAGCGCGAACAGGTCTGGGCGGGTCTGGTCGCCGATGATCAGACTATCGCCAAAGCCTTGGGTGGCGATCAGCAGGGTGCGTGCGCCTTTACGTTCCAGCAGGGCATTGGTCGCCACCGTCGTGCCCATCTTGATGGCCTCGACCTGATCGGCGGGGAAGGTCTGGTTGGAGCCGAGGCCTAGAATGCGCCTCATGGCCTCGACTGCAGCGTCGGGATAGGCGTCGCTGACCGACAGGAGCTTGAGCGTGCGCACAACCATGGCGCCTTGCGCGCCAATCACATCGGTGAAGGTGCCGCCGCGATCAATCCAGAAGGTCCAGCGCGCATAGGGCTCAGAGGTTGTCATAATCTCGCCACGTCACTAAGGTGATCTTCATCTCATGACCTTCTGGCACAACATCGTCAAACTTGCAGCGGGGCGCGTCAACGCCGCGGACTGCGATGACTGTCCGCAGAGCCTGCCCGGACAGGACCCCGCCTTTTCCACAGCGGTCATAGCGCTCGGTGCGAAATTGGCCAAGGCCGATGGTCGGGCCGATCTGATGGAGTTCGAAGCCTTTTCCGAGGTTTTCCAGCCGACCTCCGAAAATGTCCGCGACATCCAGCGGCTCTATGACCTGGCGCGGCAAACGACCCTAGGCTTTGAAGGCTATGCCAAGCGGCTTGCTAAGCGCTACCGCGCCTGTCCGCAACTGCTTGAGGATGTGCTGGATGGTCTGTTTCACATTGCCAAGTCCGATGGCGTGGTCACGCACCACGAGATCGACTATCTCAAAGAGGTGTCGCAGCTCTTTGGCCTATCGACCCTGACCTTCCGCCGTATTCAGGCAACCCATCTGGGGGCGGGGCCACAGGATCCCTATGTCATCTTGGCAGTAGAAGCCGATGCGTCAGACGAGACCGTTCGGTCGGCTTGGCGCAGGGCCCTGTCCGAGGCCCACCCTGACCGCGCCCAGTCGCGAGGCCTGCCTGCAGAGTTTGTCGAACTGGCGCACCTAAAATCCGCCGCAATTAACGAAGCCTATGACACGGTGATGCGCGAACGTCGGGCGCTGGTTGAGGCCTAGGCTTGGCGGGAAGAGTTCCCTTCCTGTCCAAAACTTAACGGGCTCATGCCATTGACGCGGCGCATGTTAGGCTCAACATAGCCAAGGCAAGGATTGTTCCCCTTTCGGGACAGAGGATAGGGTCATGACCGGGCAAGAAAGCCTTCGTTTTAACAGTGCCGGTCATTCGGTTTGGAAGAGCCTGGCTTGGCTGGGCAGTGCCATTGCCACGACCATTGCCGCCGGTCTCGCGGCTCTTTTGGCGCTGGTCTTTGCGGCGACTGTGTTGGTCATTGCTCTGATCACCAGCGCGCTGGTCGCCGTCGCGGGTCTAGCCCTACGCGCGCGGCGCAGTGCCAAGCCAGACGTGGCGGACGATGGCGTTATCGAAGCCCATAAGGTCGGTGGCCATTCTTGGGTCGCCTATGGCTGGGACGATCGCAAGTCCTGATCCGGCCTATTTTCAATAGTTAGTATTGATATTTCTTGTGGGCTATACCCGCCACCGATAGGTCTATGAGCACCATAGATCTATCGGGAAGACCCTCATGTTCAGCCGCAGAACTCTCCTCACCGGCGCTGGTGCCGTAGCCGTAACCACCGCCTTGCCCTCGATGGGGTTGGCCGCGACGGGCAAGGGTGCAGAGCTCAACGCGATGTTTGACGGGTTCGTTGAAGACTATATGCGCCGCTCGCCCGAAATGCTGACGGGCCTTGGCATGGATAAGGGCGACAAGGCGGCAGCCAAGGGCAAGCTCGCGGACCGCTCGCTCGCCGCCAGAGCGCAGGACCGGGTCGATAATGGTGTACGCCTCGCCAAGATGCGGGCCTTTGATCGCAAGGCCCTGAGCGGCATGGACGCCGTCAACTATGACACGGTGATCTTCGAGATGGAGGTGGCCGACGAGGCCAACCGTCTGCAAACTTTTAGCGGCTCAGGTACAGGTGAGCCCTATGTGGTGAGCCAACTGACCGGCTCCTATCAGGCCTTGCCGGACTTTCTGGATAGCCAACATGCGATTGAGACCAAGGCCGATGCCGACGCCTATCTGTCGCGCCTAGAGGCCTTTGCACGGGTGCTGGATCAGGAAAGCGAGGTCGTGCGCCGCGATGTTGGCGCGGGCCTTACCCCACCTGATTTCGTCCTCGAGCGGACCTTGGTACAGATGAACAGCCTGCGCTCGGCCTCAGCGGAAACGTCGGTTCTGGTCCAGTCTCTGGCGCGCCGCGCCAAGGCCAAGGGGCTATCCGCAGACTATGGGGCGGCAGCGACCAAGATCTATCAGGATAAGGTTCAGCCCGCCCTCAATCGTCAGGCCGACCTGATCGCCAGCCTCCAGCCCAAGGCCGTGCATGATGCGGGTATCTGGCGCGTGCCAGACGGCGAGGCCTATTATGCCGCGTCGCTGAAATCCTCGACCACTACGACCCTGTCTCCTGACGAGATCCATCAGATGGGTCTCGATCAAGCCGCCGACCTGACCGCGCGGATCGATGTCATCCTAAAGGCCCAAGGCATGAGCAAGGGCACGGTCGGAGAGCGTATCCATGGGCTCTATACCGATCCTCGGTTCCTCTATCCCAATACGGATAAGGATAAGGAACGGCTGCTCGGCGATCTGAACAAGCAGGTCGAAGCGGTCCAAGCCCTGTTGCCGCAATATTTTGGCATCCTGCCCAAGGCCAAGGTCGAAATCCGTCGAGTGCCAATCTATATCGAGGCGGGGGCACCGGGGGGTTATTATAATTCGCCGTCGATGGATGGTTCCCGGCCCGGGGCCTATTACATCAATCTGCGCGATACGGCCGAGAACCCAACCTGGACCCTGCCGACCCTGACCCACCATGAGGCCATTCCGGGCCATCACCTGCAGATCTCCCTGCAGCAGGAAGCGCCCTTGCCTCTGATCCGGCAATTGAGCGGCTTTTCGGCCTATGTCGAGGGCTGGGCGCTCTATGCCGAGCAACTGTCTGACGAGATGGGGCTCTATGCCAATGATCCGTTTGGCAAGATTGGCTATCTGCAATCGGCCCTGTTCCGGGCCTGCCGTCTGGTCGTCGATACGGGCATGCACCACAAGCGTTGGAGCCGAGAAAAGGCCATCGACTGGATGGCGACTACGGACGGTGACGTTGTCTCGGGCGTGACGACAGAGATCGAGCGCTATTGTGTATGGCCAGGTCAAGCCTGCAGCTACAAGGTCGGTCACACGGTCTGGGCGAGGTTGCGCTCTGAGGCTAAGGCCGCGCTCGGTGACCGGTTCGATATCCGCCAGTTCCATGATGCGGGACTACAGGCCGGGGCCATGCCACTGACTGTGCTTGAGCGGGTGATTAAGGACTATGTGGCGGGTAGGAAGGCTTAGTGCCTTACCCGTTAGAACCTCATTCCGTTTGAACTAAGATAATATTATATAGTACTGAAATAAAAGGTGGCGCTTGTCCATGATGGGAAAGTCGCAGGCATTTGTTCGCCTGTTGATTTTAAGGATACGGTATTTTGTCGGCTTCGAGTTTAAGTGATCAGGATCTGCATGCGGTGTTCTCCGGAATGCCCGATGGTCTGGTCGTTTATAATCGCGCCGGTAGGATCGTGATGTGGAATCGGGCTGCGGAAAACATCCTGCAGATTACGGCTGAGCAGTTTGAGGTGCGTGATCCATCCCAGATGCCTTGGGAAATCATCGACGAGGATGATCAAAGCGTCCCATTGGAGAATTTTCCAGCGCAGGTCTGTTTGCGGACCGGTGTCCCGCAAACCGGCGTCATCATCGGGGCGAGGCTATCCAGCAAAGATATCCGTTGGCTGAAAATCAACGTCAAACCCATCTTTGTTGACGGATATGATAGGCCGGACAAGGTCGTTAGCACCTTCCTCGATGTTACGGTCGAGATGAACGGTCGGCGCCAGCTCGAAATTACCCGCAAAAATCTGGAAGTCGCCGCCGAATTGGGCGGCTTTTACTGCTGGCAATTGGACTATAGCACTCAGTCCTTCTGGACAAACGCCGAAGCCCGGAAAATGCTGGGCAATCCGACCGACTATCAGATGGTGGTCGCGCGCTTTTGGCAGATGATCCACCCAGATGATCTCAACCGCATGCGCAACGCAGTGGCCGATCATGGCAACAGCAGCGAGCCCTTGCGGACAGAGCACCGGATGTTCCACGGTGACGGCATTATGGCCTGGGTTCGAACGGTCTTGATCTTCCAGCGGAGCGAGACGGGCAAGCTGATTACCGCCTTTGGGGTGGTTCAAGACATATCCGACCTGAAGGCCAATGAAGAACGCTTGGTGGCGGCCAAGGAGGCGGCCGATGCCGCCAACCGCGCCAAGTCTGAGTTTATCGCCAATATCAGTCACGAGATTCGCACGCCGATGAATGGCGTGATCGGTGTGGCTGGCGCTTTGGCCAAGACCGATATGTCGCCCAAGCAGACCGAGATGGTTCAGCTGATTGTCGGTTCGGCGGCCAGCCTGCAACGGCTGCTGTCCGATATTCTGGACCTATCCAAGATCGAGGCGGGCCATCTGGATATTCAGGGCACGCGCTTTGATTTCCAAGCTGAGTTGATCGACGCATCAAGGCTGTCGCAAGCAGCGGCTCAAGAAAAAGGCCTGAACTTCGAAATCCAGCTCAAGCCAGACACAATTGGGCTGTTTGAGGGGGACCCCGGACGGATCAATCAGGTGGTTCGCAACCTTCTGTCCAACGCGGTCAAGTTTACAGAGACCGGCAAAGTATCCTTACGCGCTGTGATCGAACCCGTGTCCCGTCCGGACGATAAGGTTTGGGTCCGCATCGATGTCGAAGATTCAGGCATGGGATTTGGTCCCGAAAATGCGACCCAACTGTTCAAGCGCTTCTCCCAGGCTGACAATTCGATCACCAGACGTTTTGGCGGCAGCGGCCTTGGCCTCTATCTCAGCCGCCAGATTGTAGAGGCTATGGGCGGAACCATCGGTGCACGGTCGACACCGCGTTTGGGCAGTATCTTCTCCGTCCGCATTCCTCTGCGCAAGCTGCCTGACCGCTCGGAGTTGGACCTTCTGGGGCCTGAGCCCTCGCTTAAGGTCATGGAGAGTGTGGCCGCCAATCCAGAGGCGCGGCGTATTCGCATCCTTTTGGCCGAGGACCATCCGGTCAATCGCAAGGTCGTGCAGTTGATCCTCGCGCCGTTCCCCGTCGATCTGACCATAGCGGTTGATGGGCAAGAGGCCGTGAAGGCCTTTATGGGCCGGGACTTTGATTTGGTTCTGATGGATGTTCAGATGCCGGTTCTTGATGGTCTCACCGCCATCCGGCAGATACGAGACTTTGAAGGTGAGCAGGGACGAACGCCAACGCCAATCGCCGTCTTGAGCGCTAATGCCATGGAACAGCATCGCGAAGAGGCGATGCAGGCCGGGGCCGATTCCCATATTTCCAAGCCGGTCACGCCGGATCGGCTTTTGGCTGCCATCGACGAACTGCTGAACGGCTAGGCTTTCGCGCAATTTTCGATAGCGGCGATAATCTTGTTCCAAGATCAAAAAGAACATATTGCGAACATGGAACAAACCATGTACGAAAGAGTCAGCCTTCCATTGCGCCAGCGGGGCACGAGGGGAAGGCGAGAATCGTGAGATAAGGATCGCATCAATGAACCAGGCGGCGTTGAAACTCGTGGCAAAACCAGACTCAGACAAGCAGCGCGCGCTCGAAGCGGCGTTGGCACAAATCGACCGGGCCTTCGGTAAGGGCTCTGTGATGAAGCTTGGGGACAAGGGCAAGATCGTTGAGATCGAGTCTGTTCCCACCGGCTCTTTAGGCCTTGATCTGGCCTTGGGCATTGGCGGCTTGCCGCGGGGCCGGGTGGTCGAAATCTTCGGTCCGGAAAGCTCCGGTAAGACGACCTTGGCCCTGCATGTGGTCGCAGAAGTCCAAAAGATGGGCGGAACAGCAGCATTCGTCGACGCCGAACATGCGCTCGACCCCAGCTATGCCCACAAGCTTGGCGTTAATCTCGATGAGCTTTTGGTGTCGCAGCCTGATACGGGCGAGCAGGCCCTCGAAATTACTGACACCTTGGTGCGGTCCGGCGCGGTGGATGTCATCGTCATCGACTCCGTTGCGGCCCTGACCCCTCGGGCGGAAATTGAAGGTGAGATGGGCGATAGCCTGCCGGGCCTCCAAGCGCGCCTCATGAGCCAAGCCCTGCGAAAGCTGACCGCCTCGATCTCCAAGGCCAAGACCTTGGTCATCTTCATCAACCAGATCCGCATGAAGATCGGTGTGATGTATGGCAGTCCTGAAACGACTACGGGCGGCAATGCACTGAAGTTCTACGCCTCTGTGCGTCTGGACATCCGCCGCACTGGTTCGATCAAGGTTCGTGACGAGATCATTGGCAACAATGTCCGCGTCAAGGTCGTCAAGAACAAGGTCGCGCCACCCTTCCGTGAGGTCGAGTTTGACATCATGTATGGTCAGGGCATCTCCAAGATCGGTGAGATCATTGATCTGGGCGTCAAGGCCGGTGTGGTTGAGAAGTCCGGCTCTTGGTTCTCCTATAACAGCACCCGCATTGGTCAGGGTCGCGACAATGCACGCGAGTTCCTGAAAGCCAATGTCGAGATGGCCAACGAGATTGAAGCGGCGGTTCGCAAGAACTCCGTCAAGATCGTCGAAGAGCTTCTGGTAGGCCCGTCGGCTGAAGACGACGACGCCTAAGCGTTAGGGCGCTGGACCCCTTATTTGGGTCAAGGACGATGGTCGATCGCACAGGGCGCTTGCCGCCTGGCGCGGCCTGTGCGGCCCCGCACGACCGTCTTCTGCGGAAAGGGCGTCTGATCCTTCGGGGTTGGGCGCCCTTTTTGCCATCTTTCGGCACTGTTTCAGGGTTCAGACCCCTTCCATCGCAATCACTGCTTGGCGAGGGGAGGCGGGACTTTCTATATGGTGTGCGATGGCCATGGTGTATGGCCTACCTCTTACTCCTTGCCGTCTGGTCCTAGAGCCAAACGCGCACCATCAAGACCGTCGGAGCGACGATGCCGAGCCTGAACGAGATCCGCAGCACCTTTTTGGACTATTTCGCCAAGGCCGATCACCGGGTCACGCCGTCCGCGCCCTTGGTGCCGCAGAGCGATCCCACCTTGCTGTTCGTCAATGCGGGCATGGTTCCCTTCAAGAACATGTTCACCGGGGTTGAGACCCCGGCATATCCGCGCGCGACCTCCTCGCAAAAGTGCGTCCGGGCCGGGGGTAAGCACAATGACCTCGACAATGTCGGCTATACGGCGCGCCACCACACCTTCTTCGAAATGCTCGGCAACTTCTCGTTCGGCGACTATTTCAAAGAAGACGCCATCGAACTGGCTTGGAACCTGATCACCAAGGAATATGGCCTCAACAAAGAGCGCCTGTCGGTCACGGTCTATCATACCGACGATGAGGCGGCGGACCTGTGGAAGAAGATCGCCGGTCTGTCCGACAGCAAGATCATCCGCATCCCGACCTCGGACAATTTCTGGTCGATGGGCGATACGGGCCCCTGCGGTCCCTGCTCGGAAATCTTCTTTGACCATGGCGATAAGATTGCCGGAGGTCCTCCGGGTTCGCCCGAGCAGGACGGGGACCGGTTCATCGAGATCTGGAACCTGGTCTTCATGCAGTTCGAACAGGCCGCCGATGGCTCGCGCACATCCCTGCCCAAGCCCTCCATCGATACGGGGATGGGCCTAGAGCGCCTGACCGCCGTCATGCAAGGCGTGCACGACAATTACGATACCGATCTGTTCAAGACCCTGATCAGCGCCAGTGAGGCCGAGACCGGCGTCAAGGCCATTGGCGACCGCCAGCCCTCGCATCGCGTCATTGCTGACCATCTGCGCTCGAGCTGTTTCCTGATTGCCGACGGTGTCACCCCGTCTAATGAAGGCCGCGGCTATGTGCTGCGCCGGATCATGCGCCGGGCCATGCGCCACGCCCACCTCTTGGGCGCCGCCGAGCCCCTGATGCACCGCTTGGCACCGACCTTGATCGCTCAGATGGGCGGGGCCTATCCAGAGCTTCAGCGGGCCTCGGCCCTGATCTTGGAGACCCTTCGCCAAGAAGAAGAGCGGTTCCGCCGCACCCTCGGACGCGGCATGGTTCTGCTTGAAGAGGCGACCGCCAACCTCACCGCTGGCGGTGTCTTGGCCGGTGAAACTGCGTTCAAGCTCTATGACACCTTCGGCTTCCCCCTCGACCTGACCCAAGACGCCGTGCGCGCCATGGGTCTTAGCGTCGATACGGATGGCTTTGATGCGGCGATGGATCGTCAGCGCCAGATGGCCCGCGAAAGCTGGTCCGGTTCAGGCCAACAGGCCGAGGGCGAGATCTGGCTGTCGGTGCGTGATCGTCTGGGCGCCAGCGCCTTTATCGGCCACGACCATGTCGACGCTATCGGTGAGGTCCTCACCCTCGTGGCTGGTGGCCAAGAGGTCGCGGCGGCTGAGACCGGCGAGACGGTTGATCTTCTTACCGACAAGACCCCCTTCTATGCTGAAGGCGGCGGTCAGGTCGGCGATACCGGCATCATGACCTGGGACGGCGGAGAGGCTGTCGTGCTCGATACGCAAAAACAGGCCGGTGACCTGCACGACCACAAGGTCCGCATCACCTCGGGCCGCTTGACGGCGGGAACCAAGGTCAACCTGTCGGTCGATGTTGAGCGCCGGGTGCGTATCCGCGCCAATCACTCCGCTGCCCACCTCGTCCATGCCGCCCTTCGCAATGTCCTAGGGGCCCACGTGGCGCAGAAGGGCCAGTTGGTCGATGCCGAGCGCATGCGCTTTGACTTCAGCCATGGCGGCCCCCTGAGCGCCGACGAGCTCGAGCGGATCGAAACCGAGGTCAATGCGGTCATCCGCCAAAACCGCGCCGCTGATACCCAAGAGATGGCCCCCGAAGAGGCCATTGAGGCCGGGGCTGTGGCCCTCTTCGGCGAGAAATATGGCGACCGGGTTCGCGTCCTGACCCTGGGTGATGCCCTGTCAGCAGACCATGCTCACGGCGCGGCCAAGGCCTATTCGGTCGAGCTTTGCGGCGGCACTCACGTGGCGCGGACGGGCGATATTGCCCTCTTTAAGATCGTGTCTGAAGGCGGCGTCGCGGCCGGTATTCGCCGCATCGAGGCCCTGACCGGCGAGGCGGCCCGCCGCTTCCTGCTCGATCAGGCCGGTGTGGCCAAGGGCTTGGCCGACCAGTTCAAGGTGCCCGTGGCCGACGTCACCACCCGCGTCGAGGCCCTGATTGCCGACCGTCGCAAGCTGGAAAAGGACTTGGCCGACGCCAAGCGGCAACTGGCCATGGGCGGCGGTGGCGGCGAGGCGGCTGCGGTCGAAGAGATTGGCGGCATCAAGCTGATGGCCCGCATCCTTGAGGGCATTGGCGGCAAGGACCTGCGTCCCATTGCCGAGGACTATAAGAAACAGGTCGGCAGCGGCGTCGTGGCTCTGATCGGCGTGCTCGATGGCAAGGCGGCGGTGACGGTGGCCGTGACCAACGACCTGACCGGCCGGTTCAATGCGGCAGAGCTTGCCAAGGCGGCTGTGCTGGCCATGGGCGGCCAGGGCGCAGGCGGCAAGCCCGACTTCGCCCAAGGCGGCGCGCCAGACGGCGGACAGGCTCAGGCAGGGCTAGAGGCCATCAAGGCCCTCTTCCAGTAGGATACGAATCTTAGGGGCTCAGCCCCTTGAGACCGACCCTTGATCAGCGGCGATATTGGATGAACGACATGCGCGTGGCGAGCTTGTCGTAAAGGACCTGCGCGGTCGTATTGTTCTTGTCGGTCAGCCAATAGACCCGGGTCGATCCAATCTCATCGGCGCGGGCATAGACCGCTTCAATGAGGGCCCGGCCAACGCCGCCGCCCCGCACATCAGGGCTGACAAAGAGGTCGTCAAGATAGCAGTAGCTGGTCTTGGTCCAGGTCGCCCGGTGCGGAACGCAATGGACCAATCCAACCAGATTCCCATCCTGCTCGGCCACATAGGCGAACATGCCCTCTGTGTTGGTGGACAGGTCCTTAAAGGTCAGGGCACTGGTCTCGTCATCGAGCGTCTCTCGATAGAATTCCAAATAGCCCAGCCAAAGGGGCAGCCAGGCGGCGTGATCCGCAGGCTTAAGCTCTCGAATTACGCCGCCAAATGCCATGACTTAGGCCATTTCTACGGTCAGGTTCTCCGCGACCTTGTCGAGGAACCCTTCCGTCGTCAGCCAGCCCTGTTGATCACCGACCAGCAAGGCCAGGTCCTTGGTCATGAAGCCGCTTTCGACCGTATCGACGCAGACCTTTTCCAGGGTCGAGGCAAAGCGGTCCAGTTCGGCATTGCTGTCGAGCTTGGCGCGGTGCTTCAGGCCTTGGGTCCAGGCGAAGATCGAGGCGATCGAGTTGGTCGAGGTCGACTCGCCCTTCTGGTGTTGGCGATAGTGACGGGTCACGGTGCCGTGGGCAGCTTCGGCCTCAACAACCTTGCCATCGGGGGTCATCAGCACCGAGGTCATCAGACCCAGCGAGCCAAAGCCTTGAGCCACGGTGTCGGACTGAACATCGCCGTCATAGTTCTTACAGGCCCAAACGAACCCGCCGGACCACTTCATGGCCGCAGCGACCATGTCGTCGATCAAACGGTGCTCATAGGTGATGCCAGCGGCCTTAAAGGCGGTTGCGAATTCGGCGTCAAACACCTCTTGGAACAGGTCCTTGAAACGGCCGTCATAGGCCTTGAGGATCGTATTCTTGGTCGACAGATAGACCGGATAGTTGCGCTGAAGGCCGTAGGCGAGCGAGGCGCGGGCAAATTCACGGATCGACTCGTCAAGATTGTACATACCCATGGCGACGCCGCCGCCGGGATAGGTGAAGATCTCGTGCTCGATGACCTCACCGTCGTCGCCGACAAAGGTCATGGTCAGCTTGCCGGGGCCAGGAACGACAAAGTCGGTGGCCTTGTACTGGTCACCAAAGGCGTGACGGCCGATGATGATCGGCTGGGTCCAGCCGGGAACCAGACGCGGCACGTTCTGACAGATGATCGGCTCGCGGAACACCACGCCGCCGAGGATGTTGCGGATGGTGCCGTTGGGCGACTTCCACATCTTCTTCAGGCCGAACTCGGCCACGCGGGCTTCGTCAGGGGTGATGGTGGCGCACTTGATGCCGACGCCGTGCTTCTTGATGGCGTGGGCCGCGTCGATGGTCACCTGATCGTCGGTGGCATCGCGATTTTCCATGCTCAGGTCGTAATAGTCGATGTCCAGATCCAGGAAGGGCAGGATCAACTTGTCCTTGATCAGCTTCCAAATGATGCGGGTCATTTCATCGCCGTCGAGGTCGACGACAGGGTTGGCAACTTTAATCTTGGCCATGGTTTGGCTCTCCCAATGAACGGGGCGCGATTCTCAACAGCACGGCACACAGGGCCGGACCGCTCGCGACGCAAGGCGTATAGACTGCCAACTGTTGATGAGCAACGGCGACTGAACGCCTTTACTATGACTCTAGGGCATTTGCTTAAAATGGCGTCCTCGGCTATCGCGGGGCGTGACCCAATTGACCCCGCCCTGTGTGATCTTGAACGCGCCGCAACTGGCCGAGAATATCGGAGCGGTCGCGCGCGTGATGGCCAATTTCGGCCTCTATGACCTGCGTCTGGTTCGGCCTCGCGATGGCTGGCCGCAGGAGCGCGCTTGGGCCAGTGCGTCCGGTGCCGATTGGCCGCTCGACAATGCCAAGGTCTTTGACCGGCTCGAAGATGCGGTGGCGGATCTGCATCTGGTCTATGCCACAACCGCGCGGCCTCGCGAGGCGCGGCTTCCGGTCATTACGCCGCGTCAGGCCGCAACCGAGCTCTATAGCGCAGCCACCCAAAGCCAAGCGGTCGGCCTGTTGTTCGGCGGTGAGCGGGCGGGGCTCGAGACCCTCGATATCGCCCTTTGCCAAGCCATCGTCACGATCCCCATCGACCCGAAGTTCCATTCGCTCAATCTGGCGCAGGCCGTGGCCCTGAATGCCTATGAGTGGCGCATGGCGCTGGATGATCGCCCGCCCGCCGCCTTTGACGAGGTGTCGCCGCCTGCCGATCTGGCCGAGGTTCAGGGTTTTTATGACCATCTGGAAAAGGAGCTCGATACATCCGGCTTCTTCTTCCCGCCTGAAAAGCGCCCCTCGATGATCCGCAACCTGCGCGCCATCTACGCGCGGTCGCGGCTCTCTGTGCAGGAGGTTCGGACCCTGCGCGGTGTGGTCACTGCGCTGACACGCGGGCGCGGGCAGGTCTTAGCGCGTATGGCGCGGGCTAAGGCCTTTGAAGACAAGGCGCAGCGCGCCAATCCCAAGCAAGGAAAAGACGATGAGTGAGATCGAAATTCTGGGCAGCCACCGGGTCCATGGCGGCACCTTGACCTATGTGCGTCATGCGTCAGCGGCGACCACAACACCCATGCGGTTCTCGATCTTTGTGCCAGAGGGCGAGGGGCCTTTTCCCAGCTTGATCTGGCTATCGGGACTGACCTGTACCGAAGAGAACTTCACAGCCAAGGCCGGGGCCTATCGCGCCGCTAGTGCCTACAAGATGATCATTGTTGCCCCCGACACCAGCCCGCGCGGCGAGGGCGTGGCCGATGATGCGGCCTATGATCTGGGCCAAGGCGCGGGGTTCTATATCAACAGCACAGAGGCCCCTTGGGCCCCTCATTTCCAGATGGAACGCTACATCACCCGCGACCTCTTGGCGGCGGTGGATGCCAACTTCCCGACCGATCCGGCGCGGCGCGGGGTCAGCGGCCATTCGATGGGCGGGCACGGTGCCCTGACCTTGGCGCTGAAACATCCGGACCTGTTCAAGAGCGTGTCGGCCTTCGCGCCGATCGTCTCGCCCACCACGTGCGACTGGGGCCGCAAGGCCTTTACCGCCTATCTGGGCACGGACGAGAGCCTGTGGACCGCCCATGATGCCTGCTGTCTGATCGCGGCGGGTGCGGGTAAGGCGTTCGATGATATTCTGGTCGATCAGGGTCTGGGCGATAACTTCCTCGAGAACCAGCTTCGCCCCGAGCGCCTAGAAGCCGCTGCGGCTGAGGCGGGCGTCAAGGTGACCTTGCGTCGTCAACCCGGCTATGACCATTCCTACTTCTTTATGGCCAGCTTCATTGATGATCACGTGGCCTTCCACGCCGCCCGTCTCTAAGGGGCCTTAGCGGATCGTCGTGGTCCAGGTCTGATTGCTGGACTGGACCACGGCATCGCGCCTTGCGCCGGTGTTCCACACGCGAACCGCCAGACTGTCGCCGGTCAGCCAGTGCAGATCGCACGGCGCGGGGGCATCGCTGACCTGTATGCCCTTGGCCCAAGACCCACCGACCTGTTCGATGATCTCGACCCCGGTAAAGTCAAAACGCTTGACCACAGCGGCAGCGAAATAGCGGCCATCGGGTGAGGGCGTTGGAATGTCCGATAGCCGAGCTTGGGCACCCGAGTGCCGGTTGAGCAAAATATAGCTGATCACGCCGCCTTCTGTGACCTGAACCAAGTCTGCCGATAGGCCTCGGTAGGAGGCGACATAGCGATAGGATACGGGTCCGACGGCGGAGCTTGCCCGATCTTCAAACAGCCCGGCGCCGACCCGAAGGGCCGATCCAAGGCGCAGGGCCCCGCCGCTTTCGGCAATGGCGCGGTCCTCAGGCATCAACGTAACAGGCGGGCGGTTGGCAATGGTGCTGCAGCTTGTCAGGCCTTCGGTAAAGGCGGCGTCGAGCAGGCTGGGGACTGTGCTCGCAATCGGCTTGGCCTGCGAGGTTGCGATAGGGGCGACCGAGACGGGGGTTACCGCCGCATGCGTCGCTTTTTCGGGGGTGTCTTCCACCGCAATTGGCGTGCGCGCAAGCGTCGGCTCCGTGGCGGGCGCGACCTTAGCGTCCGATATGGGCTTAGCGGCAGGGGTAACGGGTGCCAGTTGAACCGGCGCGCTGATGGTGGTGCTGACGGGCGCGCTAGGCGGTGCGCTGGCGTCAACGACAATCGGATATTCCGGCGCGCGACCTTTCAAACCGGCACATCCCGATAGAACGCTGGCCGACAAAAGGAGCGTGAAAATCTGGCGCTGGTTCATGATGGTCTCTTCAGCCCGCTTGGACAGGGGTCAACTGGCTTATAACGCGGCTGAATGGGCCAAAAGGGCAAGGGTGATGACCGCTTGCCCAGAGCCCAGTCCACCCCGATGGCGCAAAATTGCACGTCAATTTCGCCCGAATGATGTCCTGCCTATCGCCCACAGACGCGAACAGCGCTAAGAGACCGGGCTATGAGCAACACCCCGACCCCCGACTCGTCGGCTGCCAAGGCGGCCCCCAGTTCCAGCGCTGCCACGGACAAGACCATGGCTGAATATGCCCGCGAGTTTGGGCTAAAGCCGGAAGAATATGAGCTGGTTCTCAAGCGGCTTGAGCGCGAGCCCAATCTGGTGGAGCTGGGTGTGTTCAGCGTCATGTGGAGCGAGCATTGCTCTTATAAGTCCTCGCGCCGTCACCTGCGCAAGTTCCCGGTCACGGGCCCGCGCGTCCTGATCGGTCCGGGTGAAAATGCCGGTGTGATCGATATTGGCGATGGTCAGGCGGCGGTCTTCAAGATGGAGTCGCACAACCACCCCTCCTATATCGAGCCCTATCAAGGCGCTGCCACGGGCGTTGGCGGCATCATGCGCGATGTCTTTACGATGGGCGCGCGTCCTATTGCCCTGCTCAATGCCCTGCGGTTTGGTGAGCCCTCGCACCCCAAGACCCGGCGTCTGGTGTCGGGCGTGGTCAGCGGCATTGGCGGCTATGGCAACTGCGTGGGCGTTCCCACCGTCGGGGGCGAAACCCAGTTTCATGCGGGCTATAATGGCAATATCTTGGTCAATGCCATGTGCGTGGGCCTTGCCGATGCCGATAAGATTTTCCTGTCGGCGGCTCCGGCCCCCGGCCTGCCCGTCGTCTATTTCGGATCCAAGACGGGCCGCGATGGCATCCATGGCGCGACCATGGCCTCGGCGGAGTTCGACGAGGATTCGGATGAAAAGCGTCCCACCGTTCAGGTTGGCGATCCGTTTGCTGAAAAGCTGCTGATCGAAGCGACGCTGGAGTTGATGGCCTGCGGGGCTGTTGCCGCGATCCAAGATATGGGCGCCGCTGGCCTGACCTCGTCCTCTGTTGAAATGGCTGGCAAGGGCGGGCTCGGTATCGCCCTTGACCTCGACGCCGTGCCTCAGCGCGAAACAGGCATGAGCGCCTATGAGATGATGCTCTCGGAAAGCCAGGAGCGGATGCTGGCGATCCTCAAGCCCGGCCGCGAGCCTGATGCTTACCGTGTCTTTGAAAAGTGGGGCCTCGACGCTGCTGTCATTGGCTGGACCACGGAGACGGGCCGGATCGTCCTGACCCATAAGGGCGAGATCATCTGCGACCTGCCGCTGGGCCCGCTGTCGGATGACGCGCCGCTCTATGATCGTCCTTGGGTACAGCCTGCCTTGAGCCCTCGGATCGAAGCAGACGCGGTTCCTGCGCCTGCTGATTGGTCCAAGACGGTTCTAGACCTTCTTTCGACCCCTGATATGGCCTCAAAGCGGTGGCTCTGGGAGCAATATGACCGCCACGTGATGGCCGATACCTTGGCCGACAGCGCCACGGCAGCGGATGCGGGCATGGTGCGGGTTCACGGCACCCGCAAGGCTCTGGCCATGACCAGCGACTGTACACCGCGCTATGTTCAAGCGGACCCCTATGAGGGCGGCAAGCAGGCTGTGGCCGAGGCTTGGCGCAATCTGATCTCGGTTGGGGCTGAGCCCATCGCCATCACCGACAATCTCAACTTCGGCAATCCTGAGCGTCCAGAGATTATGGGCCAGATCGTTCGGGCCATTGACGGTATGGCCGAGGCCTGCGCCGTCCTGACCTTCCCCGTCGTATCGGGTAATGTGTCGCTCTATAACGAGACCAATGGCGACGCCATCCCGCCGACCCCGACCGTGGGCGCTGTAGGCCTGCTGCAGGACTATGCCCGCCGTGCTGGCTATGGCGGGCTCAAGGCTGGTCAGGTGCTGGTCTTGGTTGGTGCCTCAACCGGAGAGCTGGGATCATCGATCTATCTGCGTGACATCTTGGGCCGGGAAGAGGGCGCGCCGCCGCCGGTTGATCTGGCTGTTGAACTGCGCAACGGCCTGTTGGTCCGTAGCCTCATTCTGGACGGGTATACGAGTGTCGTTCATGACCTATCGGATGGTGGTTTGCTGATCGCCGCGGCTGAGATGGCTATGGCCTCTAAGGTTGGGGCCATGCTGACCCTGTCGGGTGACTTGGCCGACCATGCCGCCCTCTTGGGTGAGGATCAGGCGCGTTATTTGATCGCGCTGGACCAGGTCAATCTCGACCATCTGGACAGTGCCGCTGAGGCCGCTGGCGTGCCCTATGAGGTCATTGGTCAGGCGGGCGGATGTGAGTTGGCCGTGCAGGGACGCGGCGGCCTGCTGTTCGCGCTCGACCTCGACGATCTGAGCGCGGCGCACGAAGGTTGGATGCCGCGCTTTATGGACGCTCCAGTTTAAATTTGAGGATTGCCCATGCCCATGTCTGCAACGGCCCTAGAGGCTGACCTACGCGATACCTTTCCCGAGGCTGAGATCGAGATCCAAGACCTTGCCGGAGATGGCGACCATTATAAGGCCCGCATCATATCGGCGGCCTTTGCTGGTTTGCCGCGTGTGCGCCAGCACCAGCTGGTCTATGCGGCCCTCAAGGGTAAGATGGGCGGCGAACTTCACGCCCTAGCCCTTGAAACCTCGGTGCCCGCCGCCGTTTCTTAAGGCTCATTTCACCGCTTGAGCTTGACCCGGACCTTTGGGTTACCTAGCTCTGTAGTCACATCTTTTCGAGGCACGACCATGACCGACTCCGCTGCACCCACCTCCGCCGACCAATTCATTGCCAAGACCGTTGCGGATCATGCCGTTGTTCTGTTCATGAAGGGCGTGCCTGATCAGCCGCGCTGCGGCTTCTCAGCGGTCACGGTACAGATCTTGGACCATCTCGGTGTGGAATTTGTCGGTGTTGACGTCTTGCAAGACGATGACCTGCGTAATGGGATCAAGACCTTCAGTGACTGGCCAACCATTCCCCAGCTCTATGTCAAAGGGGAGTTTGTTGGTGGTTCTGACATTGTCCGTGAAATGTTCCAATCGGGCGAGTTAAAGACCTTTATGGCTGAACACGGTGTTTTGGAAGCCTAGGCCTTCCCTCAGAGTTGCGTGGTCTGCATTTGCAGACTGCCTGACGGTGCGGCGATTTGAGGCGTAAAAAATAGTTGTCCACAGCGGCTTAATGAATTATTTAGAATTAGTGGTTTAGAAAGCCCATAACTAGAGCAGGAGGCTCTTATGATCAGTGATGTGCCCGCAAGAAGCGGTACGATCCTGACACCCGCAAATCAAGACGCGGGTGCTGGACCTGCAGCTTCGAAGATACCGACCCAGACTCCGTCGCCGAACGAGAGTCCTCTAGCGGCTGCCGTAGCGACCGATCCAAAAAGTGTTGCCTTGGCTCAGGCCAATGCTCGTGTGAAAGAGGGTAAGCAAGCCCTGACGCAGATGCTCTCTGCAATGAACCCGGACGCCATGACGGCAGAAGATGCCGCCAAGATTGCCCGGAAGATCGTGGCGGCTGCACAAGAGGCTGTGAGCCTCGGCGGTAGCCGCATGGCTCTGCTCGAGCCCAGCCTTCCGGTGCTGAGCTCCGCAAGCCGTATGTCCATCCAAAAGCAGGCCGATAATAACGGCTAATCTGTTTTTGTTTTTGGTGATCGACCCACAAAAAAAGGCCCCGGTTTTCCGGGGCCTTTTCTGTATCTGATCGGTTGAAGATCAGGACGAATAATATTCGATAACCAGGTTCGGTTCCATCTTCACTGGATAAGGAACTTCGGAAAGCTCCGGCACGCGGATGAACTTCGCCGACAGGCCCTTGGCGTCGACTTCGACATAGTCAGTGAACTCACGCTCGCTCGACTGGATGGCTTCCAGAACCAGGGCCATATTGCGCGAACGCTCACGAACCTCGATCACATCGCCGATTTTGCAGCGATAGGAAGCGATGTTGACCTTCTGGCCGTTCACGGTCACGTGGCCGTGGTTGACGAACTGGCGGGCGGCGAACACGGTCGGAACAAACTTGGCGCGATAGACGATGGCGTCCAAGCGGCACTCCAACAGGCCGATCAGGTTTTCAGAGGTGTTGCCCTTGCGGCGATCGGCCTCTTCATAGATGCGCGAAAACTGCTTTTCGGTCAGGTTGCCGTAATAGCCCTTGAGCTTTTGCTTGGCGCGCAGTTGCAGGCCGAAGTCGGAAACCTTGGACTTGCGACGCTGACCGTGTTGGCCAGGACCGTAGGAGCGGCTGTTGACGGGCGATTTGGGGCGACCCCAAATATTTTCGCCCATACGGCGGTCAAGTTTATACTTAGCGGAATGACGCTTTGACATAGTCTTCTCTTCACTTCGATCCGAGCCGGCTGCCCCGAGACTGGGACGGCGATCACAACGGCGGCTTCAAATCACCCGTCATAGACCCCAAGGCCGCAGAACAGGTCCTGCGGCGGGGAGGGGCGTGTATGCCTCGCAGGCCCCGCAGAGTCAAGCCAGCGACCTCTAGGCGCTCGCCAATGCGCTTTGGAACAGCAGAGCACCGTCGGCGGAGCCGAGTTCGCCTTCAAAGCTGCGGTCGGGGTGGGGCATGAGGCCAAGGACATTGCCCTTGCTGTTGACGATCCCGGCAATGTCGCGTGCCGAGCCGTTGGGATTGTCGCGATAGCGGAACACGACCTGTCCCTCGCCCTCGATCCGGTCCAGTTCGGCCTCTTCGGCGAAGAAGTTGCCCTCGCCATTGCCCACCGTCATCACCGCTTCGCGGCTGGCGCCATAGCCGGTCGAAAATCGGGTCTGGGTGTTGGTCACATCCAGCGTCACGGCCTTGCAGATATATTTCAGCTTGGCATTGCGCAGCAGCGCGCCGGGCAACATCCCCGCCTCGCACAGCACTTGGAAGCCGTTGCAGATGCCGACCACCGCCACGCCGCGCTCTGCCGCTGCCTTGACCTCGGCCATCACTGGCGACAGGGCCGCCATGGCCCCGCAGCGCAGATAGTCGCCATAGGAGAAGCCACCGGGCAGGACAATCAGGTCTAGGCCTGAGGGCAGGGCGGTCTCTTGGTGCCAAACCATATCGACGCTGGACCCGGTCGAGCGTTCGATGGCGACCTTGCAGTCGCGGTCGCAGTTGGAGCCCGGAAAGACAATGACAGCGGATTTCATGTTAGATCAGTTCCACACGGTAGCTTTCGATGACCGTATTGGCGAGCAGAC
>Ga0214919_10003470_pt1 | contig 23782 bp, 17 predicted proteins | sample LL1503_MetaG_FD_177994 | JGI IMG/M metagenome (GOLD analysis project Ga0214919, IMG submission 177994) | Freshwater microbial communities from Lake Lanier, Atlanta, Georgia, United States - LL-1503 | ecosystem: Environmental > Aquatic > Freshwater > Lake | place: USA: Georgia | collected... | reverse complement strand
GGAGCACCACCACAAAGGCGGCGATCAGCAGCCGGAGCAGTTCGAGCAGGCCATAGCCAGGCCGAAAGCCGCTCCGCCACCAGCCAGCCAGACAGACGGCGGCGACCGCGGCCAGGAGCAGGAGCGACACGCCGAGCGACCAGGGCGTCCAGTAAAAACGCAGCCCGCTGAATATCGTCTGGGGATCGGGTGACACGTTCACGCAGCCGCCTCCCTGGCCCGCTGGGCTGCGGGAAATTTTTGGGGGGGCCTGTCGGAGGATTTGGGGGAAAGCCTGTCGGAAAGTCTGCGCGGAAGACAGAGCAGGCCTTCCAGCACCAGGGCCACCACGACCGCGATCAAAAACAACCGCCACACCTCCTCGACGATGCTGCCAAGTCCACCGGCCTTCTGCTGAAAACGGTTGAAGGTGAGGCCTTGGAAGAGCGACTCCACCTGCGCATCGGCAACCACCTCCGCCGCATCCTCCGCGGCGGGCCGATTCACCGCCAGCAGCCTGCCCTGCGACGCATACACGCCTGCATGGAAACCCGCCTCCGTCGACGCGGCGACAGGCCCGGCGATGTGCCGCCACTCTTCCTGACCGGCGGCGCTGGAACGACCTCGCTGCCGGGCCGCCGTGGTGCCTATCACGTTCTCCCCCGCATCGGCCTGACGGGCATTGCCCACGGCTGCGAGGCCGGCGTCGATGGCCCGCTGCACGACCGCATAGAGCACCACGCCGTTGGCCGCGAGATCGGAGTCGCGGAGGGCGGGCGTCGTCGCCAGGATATAGACACCGCCACGATCGCTGGCTGCCCGCACGAGCAGCGGCCGGCCGTCGGGAAGCACGGCCAACGGCGTGCCCTCGCCGGCAATGCCGCACGTGCGACGGATCTCCAGGTCGCCGACCGGCAGCGCGGCCCCGGTGAGCGTGGCGGCGAGCAGCCCCTCGTCGGCCCGCCACGAGACCGGCCGCAACGGCGGGCTGTGCTCTTCCCATGTCTCCCAGGCAATGCCGTTGAAGGCCATGGATGAGGGTGACTCAGGCGGCAGGAAAATCATCTGGCCCCCGCGGGAGACGAACCGGCTGACCGCGCCTGCAGCATCGGCTTCGGGCAGGGCCGCCTGCCAGAGGATGACCGCAACGTCGTCCAGCGGCATCGCGGCCAGCGACTCTGCGGTCACCGTCTCGACCTTTGCCTGCAGACGTTTGTCGGGCGGAATGCCGGCGATGAGTGCGAGCGTCCGCGTGGCCTGCTGTTCCGCGTCGGACGCAGCCCGGCTGGCCACCTGCGAATCCTCCATGACGACCAGCGTGCGGCGAACGGGCGGCGTGCCGAAGGCAAAATAAAAATCGTTGTCGGCAGGATTGTTGTCGGCGGGGATCGAGACGCGGCCCCAGCCGTTGGCCTGCGCGGCAGCGGCGTCGATCGGGATGGCGTGCCGCGCGAGCACGGTCTCCCTGCCGGTCAGTTCGACCTCGACGGTGGATCGCGCCGGCCCCAGTTCGATCTGCACCGGTACGCGACCGGTGCCGGGGCCGGCTTCGGCCTGCCGCCGGATCGCGATGTCGAGCAGGAGTTCCCACGTCTTCCCACGGGGCTCGAGCACCGCCTGCGTGACCCGCACCGCGAGGTTGTCGTCGGAAGGCTCTGTATAGGCCAGCAGGGTCAGCCGCACCGACTGCGGCATCTTCGCGAGCGTCTCACGGATCGCGGGCCAGGCGGCGTCCGACACCTTCCAGTCGTTGGCCCGCTGATCGGAGCAGATCCAGATCGTGCCGGCGGCCGACTTCGTGGCCCCGATCTGATCGCAGGCCGCCTGCAGGAGCAGCGGCAGGTCGGCCGCCGCTGCGGCGGGCTCCGCCTGTAAAACGTGTTCGATCTCCCGTGGTGAAACGAGCTCCTGCGGCGTGCATGAGACGCTGTCGATGAGTACCACCCGGCTTGCGCCGAGCGTCTCGAGCGCGGCGGCCACCTGCCGCCGCGCCGTCATGAGCTTCGACTCGCCGCCAGCCCCCGACGCCTGCGACATACTCGGGGAACGGTCGAGGAGCACGATCGATGTGGCGGAGCGGTCGCCGCCCGCGGCCGCCAGCCAGCCCTGCGACAGCGGCCGGCTGACCGCCAGGATCACTGCTGCCACGGCCAGCATTCGCAGCAGCATGATCAGCCACTGCCGCAGCCGGCTATAGCCGCGGGAGAGGGCCTTGGCCGAGAGGAGAAACATCATCGCCGCCCACTCGACCGACTGGAACCGCTGCTGGTTGATCAGGTGGATGATCACCGGGAGTGCGACCAGCGGCAGTGTCAGTAGCAGCCAGGGTTGGAGGAAGGTCATCGCCGCCCCTTCCCAGACGCGCGGCTCACGAGGAACCGCGCCAGCACCTTCTCATAGTCTTCGTCGAGCAGTGTGCGGTGGTAGTCGATGCCCTGCTCCAGCACGATCTGCTTGAGCGACGCAAGGTAGGTATCAAGCGACTGCTGGTAGCGGTCGGCGATGTCGAGCGGATCGGCAAAGAGCGGGCTGCCCCCCTCCATGTCGAGAAACCGCGTTGGCCTTCGGAAGTCGAATGCCAGCTCCTGCGGATCGAGCAGATGGAAGACTGCGACGTCGTGCCTGCGAAACCGCAGATGGCCGAAGCAACTGGCCAGTTCCTCGGGATCCATAAAGAGATCGGAAACGATCACGATCAATGCCCGCTGCCGGATGGTCTCGGCCAGTTCATGGAGCACCTGCGGGAGCCGGCTTGCTCCCTCCGGCTTCGCCTGTTCCAGGGCATCGAGCACCAGCCGCAGGTGGGCAGGATTCCGCCGCGGCGGCAGGTGCCTGACGATTGCGTCGGCCACGCAGGAGATCCCCACTGCGTCCCCCTGGCGGCAGGCGAGGAAGCCGAGCGTGCCGGCGAGCCGCCGGGCATACTCCATCCGCGTGATGCCGGTGGAGCCGTAACCCATCGAGCCGCTCGAGTCGACGACGAGGCAGCACCGCAGGTTGGTGTCGGCCTCATACTCCTTGACGTAGTGGCGGTCGGTTCGGCCATAGACCCGCCAGTCGAGCCGGCGGAGGTCGTCGCCCGGCACATACTTGCGATACTCGGCAAACTCCACGCTCGAGCCGCGATGCGGACTGACGTGACGGCCCGACACGCCCCCGATCATCGGCCGGCGGGAGAGCAGCGGCACCGCGGAGAGCCGGGAGAGCACGCCGCTGTCGAGGAACGTCCGGTTTGGACGGTCGGTGAACTGACCGGGCATGGTGGGCATGGCTCAGCCGTTCTGTTCTGCGAGCGCCTCAGCGACCAGTCGCTCGACGATTTTCTTGGCGTCGACCCCCTCGGCCTGCGCGGCGAATGTGGTAAGCACGCGGTGGGTGAGCACCGGCGCCGCCACCGCGGCGATGTCTTCGAGCCGCACCATGTAGCCGCCGGTGAGCGCCGCGCGGGACTTGGCTCCGAGGACCAGATACTGCACCGCGCGGGGCCCCGCGCCCCATGAGACCAGAGGCCTGAGCCAGTCGGGGGCGGTCGCGCCCTGCGGGCGGGTCCGCCGCACGAGCTTCGCGGCAAACTGATAGATGTGGTCAGGCACCGGCACGCGTCGCACGAGGTTCTGGAAGTCGATGATCTCGGCCGCGGAGAGCACGTGATCGAGCGGCGGCAGTGTGTCGCCGGTGGTGGTCCGCGCGATCATCACCTCCTCGTCTTCGGAGGGATAATCGACCTCGATCAGGAACATGAAGCGGTCGAGTTGGGCCTCGGGCAGCGGATAGGTGCCCTCCTGCTCGACGGGATTCTGCGTGGCCAGCACGAAGAACGGCGGCTCGAGACGGGAGGTCTTGCCCACCACCGTCACCTTCTGCTCCTGCATCGCTTCGAGCATGGCGGCCTGTGTCTTCGGCGGAGCCCGGTTGATTTCGTCAGCGAGCACGATGTTGGCAAACACCGGGCCCGGCACGAAATGGAACTCGCGACGGCCGTCGCCCCCCTCCTGCAGGATGTCGGTGCCAGTGATGTCCATCGGCATGAGGTCGGGCGTGAACTGGATGCGGCTGAACTTCAGCGAGACCGCCTCGGCCAGCCGGCTGACGAGCAGCGTCTTGGCGAGGCCTGGCACGCCCATCAGGAGCGCGTGGCCGCGGGCGAAGAGGCAGATCGCGAGGCGTTCAATCGTCTCCCGCTGGCCGATGATGACCTTCCCGAGTTCCTGCTCCAGGCGGCGGTAGGAGTCGCGGAGGCGGTCCAGTTTCTGGACGTCATCGTCGTTGAGGTCGGGAACGGAAGCCATCTGAGAACGTCTCCTGGAAACGGGGCGAATCACCACGGACCGACGAGGACGGCAAGGCTGCCGGCGCACTCCATCCCTCCAGACCAACCGGAGGCCAATACGCTCGCAGTCGCCTCCCCGGCAGGGAGTTGAGTATAACTCCGCCGCGGATCGCCGCCCGGCGACCAGACCGTTCCCCCTGCCCCTCCCGAGCGCATCCCATGGCCTCCACAACGCAGCAGCTTCATCATCTGGGCCAGAGCCTCTGGCTCGACAACATCACCCGCGGCATGCTCGACGACGGCACGCTGGCCCGTTACATCCGCGACCTGTCGGTGACGGGGCTGACCAGCAACCCGTCGATCTACAACGCGGCGGTCAAAAACACCCCCTTCTACGACACCGCCATCGCCGCGAAGGTGCAGCAGGGCCTGGCTGGCGAGAAGCTGTTTTTCGAACTGGCGATCGAAGACCTCCGCCGCGCGGCCGACCTCTTCCGGCCCGTGTACGACCGCACCGGCGGCCTCGACGGCTGGGTGTCGCTGGAGGTTTCGCCCACGCTGGCCTACGACACCACCAGCACGCTCGCCGCGGCCCGCGACCTGCACGCCCGCGCCGACCGGCCGAACCTCTATATCAAGATCCCCGGCACTCCTGCCGGCCTTCCGGCGATCGAGGAGTCGATCTTCGCCGGCGTGCCCGTGAACGTCACGCTCCTGTTCACGACCGCCCACTACCTCGCCGCGGCAGAGGCCTACCTGCGGGGCATCGAGCGACGGATCGAGGCCGGGCTGTCGCCGCGTGTCTGCTCGGTGGCGTCGCTCTTCATCAGCCGCTGGGACGGCGCGACCGCGGCCCTGCTTCCGCCAGGATTGGCTAACAGGCTGGGGATTGCGATCGGCCAGCAGTGCTACCGGGCCTACCGGGATCTGCTCGCCTCCGACCGCTTCCAGAGGCTCGCGAACTTCGGCGCCCTGCCGCAGCGGCTGCTCTATGCCAGCACCGGCACGAAGGATCCAAAACTTTCTGACTCGCTCTATGTCTCGGCCCTCGCCTCTCCCAACACCGTCAACACCATGCCGGAGCAGACGCTGCTGGCCTTCGCCGACCATGGCGTTGTGTCGGGCATCGTGTCGGCCGGGGGCGGCAACGCCGACGAGATGCTCTTCGCCATCAGCCGTGCCGGCGTCGATCTCGAGACCCTCGGCGCGAAACTGCAGAAGGATGGCGCCGACGCCTTCGTGAAGAGTTGGAACGAGCTGCTTGAGGTGATCGTGAAGAAGTCGCAGACGGTAGCCGCCGCAGGAGGAACAGCCCGATGACCACCCCATCGATACCCAGCCGCGTTGCCCTTCCTGAGTGGCAGAAGGTCGCCGCCCACGCGTCGGCGCAGCAGGTCACGCATCTCCGCGATCTCTTTAGGGCCGATGCGGGCCGTGGCGAACGGCTCGTGCTCGACGCCTGTGGCCTGCATGTGGATTATTCGAAGCAGCGGATCACCGACGAGACGCTCTCGCTGCTCATCGGGCTCGCGGAGGCCTGCGGCCTGCGGCAGCGGATCGACGCGATGTTCTCCGGCGAGAAGATCAACTCGACCGAGCACCGCGCGGTGCTGCACGTGGCGCTGCGCGCCCCAAAGGGTGAAACAATTCTCGTCGACGGCCGCGATGTCGTACCCGACGTGCACGAGGTGCTCAGCCGCATGGCCGCGTTTTCTCAACAGATCCGCGGCGGCACCTGGAAGGGGCACACCGGGAAGCCGATCCGCGCGGTGGTCAACGTCGGCATCGGCGGCTCCGATCTCGGGCCGGTGATGGCCTACGAGGCGCTGCGGCACGTCGCCGACCGGCAGCTGACGTTTCGGTTTGTCTCCAATGTCGACGGCACCGACTTCGTCGAGGCCACCCGTGATCTCGATCCCGCCGAGACGCTCTTCGTGATCTCGTCGAAGACGTTCACCACGCAGGAGACCATGGCCAACGCGCGATCGGCGCGGGAGTGGCTGCTGGCGAAGCTCGGCGATCCTGCCGCCGTGGCGCGGCACTTCGTCGCCGTCTCGACCAACGCCGCCGAGGTGTCGGCCTTCGGCATCGACACGGCCAATATGTTTGGCTTCTGGGACTGGGTGGGCGGCCGCTACTCGATGGACTCGGCGATCGGCCTCTCCACGATGCTCGCCATCGGGCCGGAAGCATTCACTGAAATGCTCGCCGGCTTCCATGCCATGGACACGCACTTTCGCACCGCTCCCTTCGCCCGCAACCTGCCGGTGCTGCACGGCCTGCTCGCCGTCTGGAACACGACGTTCCTGGGCAGCCACACGATCGCCGTGCTGCCTTATGACCAGTATCTGAAGCGGTTCCCGGCCTATCTCCAGCAGCTCACGATGGAGTCCAACGGCAAACGGGTGACGCTCGACGGCAGGGTGATCGACGACTACCAGACCAGCCCGATCTTCTGGGGCGAGCCGGGCACGAATGGCCAGCACTCCTTCTATCAGCTGATCCATCAGGGCACGCGGACGATCCCCTGCGACTTCCTCGGCTTCGCCCGGTCGGACAATCCCATCGGACGGCACCACGATCTGCTGATGTCGAATGTCTTCGCGCAGGCGGAGGCGCTTGCCTTCGGCAAGACGGCCGACGAGGTGCGGGCCGAGGGCGTGGCGGAGTCGCTCGTGCCGCACAAGACGTTTCCGGGCAACCGGCCGAGCACCACGATCCTGGCCGAGCGGCTCACTCCCCACGTGCTCGGCAGCCTCGTGGCTCTCTACGAGCACAGCGTCTTTACGCAGGGCTGCGTCTGGGGCATCAACCCGTTCGACCAGTGGGGCGTGGAGCTGGGCAAGGTGCTCGCCAACCGTATCATCCCCGAGTTGGAGTCCCAGACCGAGCCGTCGCTGGGCCACGACAGCTCCACCAACTCCCTCATTCGTTGGTACAGGCAGGCCCGAAAGCAATAAACGTCCCCGGCATGCCCATCAATAAAAGCCCCCGGCGGAAGCCGGGGGACTCCGGGCATGCTCACCCGGCAGGCGTCTGCTGGAGCTGCCACGATCGAGTGAGGCTCCGGATCGCGGCATGCAGGCGACTCTTCACCGTTCCCACGGGGAGCCCGAGCGTGGCGGCCGCCTCGCGATACTTGAGCCCTTCGTGATACACGAGCAGGAGCACCGTCTTCTGCGGGGAGGGCAGCGCGTCAACCGCCGCCCGCACCCACTCCGCAGCCTCGCGATCGTCCGAGGCGTCGTCAGCAGTGGCGCCGTCGCCGGCGATGAGCTGCCTGAGCGAGCCTGAGTCGGCGTCGTGGCCGAGAGGATGATCGAGGCTCACCATGCGGTGGCGGCGGTTCCGCCGCTGCGCGTCGATCGCCTGGTTGGTGGCGATCGCGTAGAGCCAGGGCCGAAAGCGACGGCCATCCTCGAAGCACTCCCGCTTCAGGTGGACTTGTAAAAACGTCAATTGGAAGACGTCCTCGGCCATTTCGACGCTGCCGAGATACCGGCGGAGGTAGCGGAACAGGTCGTGTTCGTACCGGTGCAGGAGCGACTCAAACGCCGAGGAACCGTCGCCCCGGCGGGACCGGAGGATCAAATCCTCGTCGGAGGCCTCGTCGCTCCCCCAGATATCGCCGCCGCAGCGATCAACAAGCAGGCAGGCAGTGGCAACCATGGTGTCGTTCTCCGGAGCCGGGCGGGGGGCCGTGGTCTCCAGACAGTGCACACGCCGTGCCAAACCATCACAATCGAGCAAACCCGGAGCTTCGGGCGATTCACGCGGTCTCGGAAAGCCCGGCCCAACTGGCGCCGGCGGCAGTTGCCGCATTCTGCAACGCACCCCCGCAGAATGCACCCGCAAAGCGATTCCCAGCAGGGAGGCTGGGAGCTCAGGTGCTGCTGTCGGATGCCGAGTGCGTTGCCGCCTCGTCCGATTCAACTTCCAGTTCCACATCCTCTCCAATGACCGCGGCGATGATCTGGGCAGCCATCACCTGAAATGGCCTCGAACGCGACCGCACGACGATCGCTCTGCCGATCACTTCAATGCGAGCGTCTGCGTCTGCCCCGTGTGGAAGCGATTGGTTGCAAAGCTCGGCAAGTCGCTGTTCGAGCGCCGTTCGGAGGTCATCGTCTTCAATGACGTACGAACGCACGAAAACGGCTGTTACCCCCTCATCCTGGTCCACCGGGTTCCACAGGGCACCGTCGAGGTTGCGAAGGATCGCCTCGATCTGCTCGTGCACTGCGGTCGTATGGCCGATGACGAGCCCATGTCCCATGCCCGCCGGAGCGGCGACGATCGTTCCCTTTCCTCCGTTGTGCGACCAGCTTTCACGCTCCACGGTCTCCTCGATGAGCACCGCGACTTCATCGACGTCGACTTGAGGAATCACCGGATAAAAAACAGCCTCCCGCATCTCGGCAGCCCGATCCGCGGTGGTGACCTCGATGTGGTCGTCGGTCAATACATAGGCCAAGTCGCAACCCCGGAGCACTTCCCTCAGGCCGGCCCGGAACGACCGCCCAGTCAGGCTGGCCGTGATCGGCGTGGCGGTGTCGAAGCCGATGTTCTCGAGCGACTTGTTGTCGAGCGAGATGCGCACACCAGCTTTTCGAGCGACCGTGTTGACGAACTCCCGAAACGGCGTCTCCTGAAACTCCGCAGTCTCGCACGGTTGTTCAAGGGCATCCCGAGCCTCCGTGAGTGCGTCTGATCGCGGCCACAACCGGACCACCTGATACTCGTCCGAAACGTTGGCCAGCATCGGCTGCGGGCGCGACGGGAAGACGATATGCACCGAATCGCTCCCTTCCTCTTCGGAAGCGAGCGTGAGCGGCGCTCGGCCCGCATGGTGGTCTGCACCAAACGCAGGAGCCACCATACAAAGCGAACTGAAGGAACAGGCCGCCATGGCAGCAACAAGGAAACCACGGACAAGCGACCTCTTCATGACTCTCTCCCCATGAGAAACGAGCAACACGGTGCAATTTGTGGCCCGCTCGCAAAGGCCGATAGCCCGCAGCGTTCCACGATTCTGTGCGAAAGTCTACGCTCGCAGAAACACTCGGGCAAACCGTCTGCGTTGCCCTCCAGCCCGGCTACTTGGTCACGCTCGTCACACACGGCCCAAGCCTCTCCTTCATCAACGTCGCGAGGTCGTTCAAGACTTCCGCTTCGAATCCTAGTGACGCAATCTCGGCGACTACAGCCGCGATCTTCGTTTCGATTTTTGCAGCGACCTCCCCCACACGCTGCCGAACCAACGGCCAACGTATGCCGGCATCAAGAGCAAATCTCTCCCACCCGTTGGCGTCGAGTTCGCCAAGTGTCGACCGTCTCCCTATTTTCATCGCAAACGTGGCCTCGATTTCCGGGTAGAAGGCCGTGGATAGGAGGTCGTAGAGCGGCGCGAGCCTTGGACCACCACCTTGGTAGAGAATCGAGAAGTTCTTTCCATGCGCATCGGCATTGCCGACAATCACGTTGAAGATGACGGCATCGAGCAGCGCGATCACGTCCAACCCAGGCACGGCCGAGTGGTCGCGCAACAACGCGAAGCAGTCCACGAAGGCGGGCCCTCCCTCGCAGGCGTACTTGTTTTCCGGGGGGATCCCAAGCGCCTGGCAGAAGTCCTCCTGGTGAATCCGTTGAACACGGCCATCGGTGCGGACCAAGCGATCGAATCGCTCGATCAAAAGAAACTTCCTGCCACAGACAGTGCGCGGTTCGACGTTGGCGACATCGAGCCCGACCGCCCGAGCGAGCCGCATCACGAGTACCTCGTTTTCGGTCGTACCCTCGAACCTGTCAATTGGGGGCTTGAGGATGTGTGTTGTGGGTTGCCCCGGCGCCGGCAGTGCAACCGCGTCTTCCACGAGAACCACCGGCACCTTCGGTTGTGCACCGGCCAACGAGAGCCGCAAGCCTTTTTCGCCAAACAGGAAGGGGCGAAGCGGAAGTTCATCGAGTAACTCGAGCAAGGCCGCATCATCGAGCCGCTTCGGGGGCTCCAGGGAAGTCGAAGATGACGGCGGCGTTCCGGGATGCAGCAGTTCGATTGCCCCCGCGACTTCACCGCCCAGCCGATCGAGAAGCGAGAAGTCGTTCTCGCGGGACACACCGAGCAACCGGGCGATGACTTCTCGCTGCCCCTCCTCGGGGAGCAGGCCTGCGAAGAAAGGCCGGCACTCCTTCTTTGTGAAGGCCTTCTCTCTTTTTGGTAACGAAGCTGACAGGGGTGGGGTATCCGCGTCGGCAAGCCATGTCGACGCATAAACGAACCGCAGATCGCCATGCTGGTTTTGGGTCAGCTGGCCGACGATTTCGTTACCCCACCAGACGTCGAGAATGCGTTTCATGGCCTACGACTGCCTAAAGGCTCGTGAGGCGGGGTGATGTCGATGGAGCATCCGAGCGCCGACAGGACCTGAAGTGTTTTGCCGAGCTGCGCCGTGGGCTTCCCTGCCTCCAACTCAACGATGAACCGCAAGCCGACGCCGGCGACACCTGCGAGTTCGTCCTGACGCATACGACAGGCTTTGCGGGTGGATCGCACGATTTCGCCAACAGCGGCAGGATTCATAGGGCATAGGCTCGCTTCTTTACCGAACGGGAAATATTTGCAGTTCTTGGATCTAACATGCCATCAAATGTCCTGATCGGGAAATATACGCTTTTTTGGAGTTGAAAACCCACTCGTTTTCCCGATCGGGAAATTGGCCCCTGGCGTTTTTTTATGTGAAAAACCCCTTTTTCATGGCAGATTTTGGGAAATTTGGTGGCTATCACCTTTTTCCGTGCGGTCGACTTCAGCCGCAGACCGGCTTCCTGCCAGAGCGAGATCGGCGCGTCGCCGACGCCGTTGCCGCAGCGATTCAGGCACCGGCAGGGCCCGCTCGCAGATGGCTTCCGTAGTCGTCACGTTTGCGATCCTGACCGATAGCGGAGAGTCCGTGTGGAACAGAAGCGGCTCGAACGATCCGGCAGTTGATGCTGCTCGTCCTTTGACCCTCGCGCAACAAAAAACCCCTGCGAAGGCCGCTGTTGTCGGCACATCGCAGGGGTTTCAGAAGCAGAGGCTCCGGTCGGAGTCGAACCGACGATGGCGGATTTGCAATCCGCTGCCTTAGCCACTTGGCTACGGAGCCACTCTTTACCAACATCAATCAACCGATTGCCGCCAATCGGCAGCATTCACGCTACGGGAGATTGGGGCGTTTGGTCAAGCTGTACTTGTCGCGTTGACATGACCGGTTCTGCCGCCAAACACGGCTGTTCCGATCCCGCCTAGGAAATCGGCAGCCGGCCCCCGGTTCCTTCAGTCTGTTCCGACTGTTCCGGCAATCTATTCCGGGCAGCCCTCCGTCTGGGGGCTGCTCAGACTCCCCACAATCGCCAAACCCGGGCGGAATCGGCAGAGTTTGGCTCAGGGCCAAAAAGACCGATATAGTCTCGGCTTTATGAATCACCCCACCCGGACCGCCCAACTGACCTAAGGAGCTTCGCGGATGACCAAGCAGGCGTCGTGCGACATCGGACTCATCGGACTGGCCGTCATGGGCGAAAACCTCGCCCTCAACATCGCCAGCCGCGGCTACTCCATCGCGGTCTACAACCGCACGACCAGCGTGACCGACGCCTTCACGGCTGACCGCGGCAAGCAGCCCAACGTCGTCGGCTGCCGTACGCTCGAAGACTTGGTCGCGTCCCTCAAGTCCCCCCGAAAGGTGATGATGATGGTCAAGGCCGGCCCGGCCGTGGACCAATTGATCGCCACGCTCACTCCCCTGCTCTCCAAGGGCGACGTCATCATCGACGGCGGCAACACGCTCCCCTCCGACACCGACCGCCGCACGAAGGAAGTCGAGGCCTCGGGGCTGCTCTACATCGGCACCGGCGTCTCCGGCGGCGAAGAGGGCGCTCTCAAGGGACCGAGCCTCATGCCCGGCGGATCCAAGGCCGCCTGGCCGCTCATCCAGCCGATCTTCCAGGCCATCGCCGCCAAGGTCGGCCCCAAGGGCGACATCCCTTGCTGCGACTGGGTCGGCCCACGTGGCGCCGGCAACTATGTGAAGATGGTTCACAACGGCATCGAATACGGCGACATGCAGCTGATCTGCGAGGCCTACTGGCTGCTGAAGCAGGCGGCCGGTCTCTCGAACGATCAGCTGGCCAAGGTGTTCGGCACCTGGAACCGCGGCGAACTCGACAGCTATCTCATCGAGATCACCCGCGACATCTTCACCGCCCGCGATCCCGGCACCAATGACTACGTCGTCGACAAGATCCTCGACAAGGCCGGGGCCAAGGGCACCGGCAAGTGGATGAGCCAGCTGGCACTCGACATGGGCGTGCCCAGCACGCTCGTCACCGAGGCGGTCTACGCCCGCTGCCTCTCCGCCATGAAGGACCAGCGAACCCGCGCCAGCCGCGTGCTCGTGGGCCCTGACATGCATAATCGCGGCGACACCCATCTCTTCATCGAACAGGTCCGCCAGGCGCTCTATGCCTCCAAGATCGCCAGCTACGCCCAGGGCTTCGTGCAGCTGGCGGCCGCCGCGAAGGAGAATGAGTGGCAGCTCGACTACCGGTCGATCGCCATGCTCTGGCGGGGCGGCTGCATCATCCGCGCCCAGTTCCTGGAGCGGATCGCCGAGGCCTACGACGCCGAGCCGAATCTGGAAAACCTCATGCTGGCGCCCTACTTCCAAAAGGCGCTCGCCGACAGCCAGTCGGCCTGGCGGCATGTGATCGCCTCGGCCGCCACGATCGGCGTGCCGGTGCCCGGATTCATGGCGGCGCTGGCCTACTACGACGGCTACCGCCACGAGCGGCTGCCGGCAAACCTGCTGCAGGCCCAGCGCGACTACTTCGGCGCCCACACCTACGAACGCACCGACAAGCCGGGCACGTTCCACACTGAGTGGCTCGACCTCCGCCGCCCGGTGGGCTGATCGTTTCACCACACAGGACACTCTTTCATGGCTGACTCCTATCTCGAAAACCTGTTCGGGCTCGCGGGCCGCACGGCCGTCGTCGTCGGCGGCACGGGCGTGCTCGGCGGGTCCATTGCCGAGGGCCTGGCACGGGCTGGCGCGTTTGTCGTCGTGGCGGGCCGGGGCGCCGACCGGGGCGAGGCCCGTGTCGATGCCATCAAGGCCGCGGGTGGCAACGGCATGTTTGTCTCGGTCGACGCGGTCGACCGGGCAAGCGTGACGGCGCTCCTTGAGGCTGTGATCCATGCCCGCGGGCGGGCCGACATTCTCGTCAACTGCGCCGGCGTGAATTCATCGGTGCCCTATTTCGACATTGCCGACGACGACTTCGCGAAGGTGCTCGACACCAATCTCAAGAGCACCCACCTCGGCTGCCAGATCTTCGGCTCCCACATGGCGGGGCTTGGCGGTGGGGCGATCCTGAATATCGGCAGCGTCTCGGCCGACAAGCCGCTCTCGAAAGTGTTTGCCTATTCCGCGTCGAAGGCGGCGGTCGTCAACTACACGCGAAACGTGGCCCGCGAGCTCGCCCCCAAGGGTGTCCGCGTCAACGTGCTCTGCCCCGGCTTCTTCCCCGCCGAGCAAAACCGCAAGATTCTCTCGCCCGAGCGAACCGCCACGATCATGAGCCAGACGCCGATGAACCGCTTCGGCAATCCGGAGGAACTCATCGGCGCCGCGATCCTGCTCTGCGCCCCCGTGGCAGGCAGTTTCATCACCGGCACCGACCTCTACGTCGACGGCGGCTTCACAGGAATGCGGCTGTAGCCATGCCCCACACGATCGTGATCTTCGGCGCGTCCGGCGACCTCACCAGTCGAAAACTCGTGCCTGCGCTTTACAACCTCAAGCGCAACGGTCTGCTGCCGGCCGACACGCGGATCGTGGGCTTCTCTCGGACGCCGATGACCGACGACGAGTGGCGGGCGACGCTCCGCGAGTCCACCGCCAAGCATGCCGAGGGCGCCCCGCTCGACGATGCCTCCTGGGGCGACTTTGCCAAGACCATCCACTACCAGCCGGGCGACATCGGCCGGTCGGAAGACTTTCAGGGCCTTGCTGACCGTCTGCACGCGCTCGAAGGGGCCGCGGAGACGACACGGGTCTACTACCTCGCCACCGCGCCGCAGTTCTACGAGCCGGTCGTCGCGGCGCTCGGCAGCCACGGCATGGCGGTCGAAACCAACGGCCCCCGCCGCATCGTCGTGGAGAAGCCATTCGGCACCGACCTCGCCACGGCCCGCGGCCTCAACGAACATCTGCACAGCGTATTCAACGAACGTCAGGTGTTTCGCATCGATCACTACCTCGGCAAGGAGTCGGTGCAAAACATCCTCGCGCTGCGGTTCGCCAACACGATCTTCGAACCGGTCTGGAACCGCCGCTACATCGACCATGTGCAGATCACCGTGGCCGAGGAGGTGGCGGTGGGCCGCCGCGGGAGCTACTACGACAACGCGGGCGTGCTCCGTGACATGTTTCAGAACCACCTGCTCCAGCTCCTGATGGTGACCGCGATGGAGGCACCAGTGCGGTTCAACTCGAGCGCCGTCCGGAATGAGAAGGTGAAGGTGCTCGAGGCGATCCGGCCGCTCGACCTGAGCGAGGTGGCGGCGGCGGGGGTTCGAGGTCAGTACCGCGGCTACCTCGATGAGCCGGGCGTGCCGCCCACCAGCCAGACCGCCACGTTCGGCGCGATCCGCCTCGAGGTCGACAACTGGCGGTGGCAGGGCGTGCCGTTCTACCTGCGGAGCGGCAAGGTGATGAGCTGCCGCACCACCCAGATCGTGATCTCCTTCCGGCAGCCGCCGCTGGAACTGTTTGCCGATGGCAAGCACAAGAGCATCCGCGAGGGCAACCGGCTCGTGATCCAGATCCAGCCCGCCGAGGGCATCCAGCTCCACTTCCACACGAAGGTCCCGGGCGGCGGGATGAAGCTGCGGCTCACCGACCTCGAGTTCAGCTACTCCCGCCAGTTCATGGGCCGGCTGCCGGAGGCCTACGAGCCGCTGCTGCTCGATGTGATGACCGGCGACGCCAGCCTCTTCGCCCGCGCCGACGAGGTGGAGAAGTCGTGGGAGATCATCGATCCATTCATCCGGGCGTGGAGTTCGGTCGACATGCCGCCAATCGATCCCTACATCGCGGGCGAATGGGGCCCTATGGCGAGCGTCGAGTGGATGGCGGCCCAGGGCCGAACCTGGTTCGACACCTGCCCCGTCCTCTCCTGACGATGGTCTCTCCTGACGACGTTCTCTCCTGACGACGGGCTCTCGTGACGCTGCTACGATGATGGTCACCATGCTGGCCCCATTCCAAGCCCCCACACTCTCGATCGGCGGCATCACGCTCGCCTCCCCCGTGGTGCAGGCTGCGCTCTCCGGCTACAGCGACCGCGCGATGCGGGTGCTCGCGCGGCGGCACGGGGCGGCCTACTCGCTCGGCGAGGTGCTGCTCGACGTATTCGTCGCCGTGGTCGGCCGCAACAAGCGTAACCTCGCCCGGATCGCCGTCTCACCCGAGGAGCATCCGGTCGGCGGCCAGCTCATGGGCTCGAACCCCGACGATTTCCCCCCCGCCGCCCGCCGGCTCGTGGCGGAGGGTTTTGACGTCATCGACATCAACTTCGGCTGCCCGGTGAAGAAAGTGCTCGGCCGCTGCCGCGGGGGCTATCTGCTCAGCGTGCCGGAGACGGCGCTCGAAATCGTGTCGCGTGTCCGCGAGGCGCTGCCGCCGGAAGTGCCCGTCACGCTCAAGATGCGCCGGGGCATCGACGACTCGCAGGAGAGCGCCGACCGATTCTGGACGATCTTCGACGGGGCCTTTGCGCGGGGCGTCGCCGCGATCACGGTCCACGGCCGCACCGTGCAGCAGAAATACGTCGGCCCGAGCAACTGGGAGTTTCTTGCCACCGTGAAGCGGCACGCGGGCAGCCGCACCGTGATCGGCTCCGGCGATCTTTTCTCCGCCGAGGCCTGCGTGGCCATGCTGCGGCAGACCGGCGTCGATGGCGTGAGCATCGCGCGGGGGGCGATCGGCAACCCGTGGATCTTCCAACAGACGCTCGCACTCCTGGCCGGTGAGCCACCCCCGCCACCCCCCACGATCCACCAGCAGGCCGACATGCTCCGCGAACACTTCGAGTTGGCCGAGGAACTGCACGGCGCCGAACTGGCCGGCCGGCTGATGCGGAAGTTTGCGATCAAATATGCCCGGCTGCACCCGGAGTATCTGCCGGTCCGCACCGCCTTCGTCGATGTGAAGGTAAACGCCAACTGGTCTGACGTGCTGGCACGGTTTTACGCCGACGACGGCCCTGGCCGCGACCCCGCCGCCGACATCGACGAAACGACCGAGTGTTAGCGGGCCGTGTTCACGTGAACCATGCTGCGATGCAGCATCCCATCGCTCACGCTCCGGGCTTGCATGGAAATCGGAATCATCCGTGAGGGGCTGCCCATGCCACGTGAGCCGGCGTTGCTCGGGCACCGATCCGTCTCAGCGGATTGGTCGTCGCAGGCAGGATGCCGGAGCGCAGTCAGCATCGAGTGAGCGAAGGCCATGGATGGCCGTAGCGAACGTCCGGCTTTCGGGGCATGGGCAGCCCCGAACCGTCGCGACGCCAACCCCTGCTACGCCAGCGCCCGCTCGATCTCCACCCGCACCTCGGCGTCATCCTCGGTAGACAGCCGTGTAGCGAGCGCCGCACGGGCCCGCTCGGCCACGACATCCGCGTGCCGCCATCTCCCCAGCGCCCAGGCGGCCGCGCCACGCACCACCGGCTCCTCATCGGCCAGCGCCGCGGCCAGCGCGTCGAACGACGGGGCATGTGGCCGATTGCCCAGGGCGATCGCCGCCGACCGCAGCAGACCACGTCGCTTGGCCCGTCGCAGCGGTGAGCCCTTGAATCGCTGCCGAAATGCTTCGGTATCGAGCCCGAGAATTGCGGCGAGCGACGGCGTCGGCAGGCCGTCGCGTGGTTGAAACGTCGGCTCCGTCGATCCCGGCGCATGACGGTTCCACGGGCAGACCTCCTGACAGATGTCGCAGCCGAAGATCCAGTCCTGCATGCCGGGCCGCAGATCGGCGGCGATCGGCCCGTGGTCTTCGATTGATAGGCTGCTGATGCACCGGCTGGCGTCGAGCACGCGTGGCTCCACGAAGGCGCCGGTCGGACAGGCGTCGAGGCAGGCGGTGCAGGTGCCGCAGTGGTCCACGTCGACCGGCGTGTCGGGCGGGAGTTCGAGGTCGGTCAGCAGTGCCGTCAGAAAAAAGAAACTGCCTGCGCGCGGGTCGATCAGCATCGTGTTCTTCCCGAACCAGCCGAGGCCGGCGAGCCAGGCAAACTCCCGCTCCGCCAGCGGCGCCGAATCGACCACGCCGCGGGTGCGGCAGCCCGGCACGCGGGCCTCTAGCCAGGCCCCCAGCATGTTCACCCGGCTGCGAAGCAGGTCGTGATAGTCGGCGCCCCACGCATAGCGGGCCACGCGGCCACTCCCCTCCCCTGCTCCGCCGACATCCGCGGTGCCGTCGGCGGCCGTCGCATGGTCGGTGGCGAGCATGATCACGCTCCGCACACCGGGAAGCAGGTTCTCCGGATCGGCTCGCAGCGGTTCCTGATGCTCGAACCACTCCCGCATCACGCCCGCAAACCCCTGATCGAGCCACTGGCGGACCAACTCCCGCCGCGGGGGCGGCCCGGCCGGCGCAATGCCCAACCGCGAAAAGCCCACCCGGACCGACTCCCGTCGCAGTTCTTCCACGAGCAGGCGGCTGTCAGACAGACGGCCCACGTGGCCGACGCCGGCCATGTTTGCAGCAGCGAGATCGTTGGGGGATTCCATAGTGACACTGTATGGCGGCCGGCTGGCAGACGAGGACGAATGGGGTGGGAGCGGAATTCACGCCGCCGCGGACCGCCAGGATGCCCGGGCTGACCCGGCTAAGCAGGCTAAGCAGGCTAAGCAGGCTAAGCAGGCTAAGCATGGTGACTCCACGGAGACCGGCAGCGAACTGGTCTGGACCCATATGGGCCACTCGCTATCCTCCCGGCCCGTCAGCGTCTTTCCAGGCCCAGATTGTGCATACCGATTCGTCGTGTCCAGCCCGACGGCCTGTTTTCCAACCGCCAGCCTGCGGAGTATGAGCCGTGTTGCATGTTTCCAACTGCCGCCCCGAGCTGCCTCGGCCCCGGCATGATGCCGACCCTCGCAGCGGCAGGCCCCGACTCCGCGATCATGGATCCTATCTCTGCCTCGCCACAGCCGCGCTCGCAGCCGTAGCCCTGCTTGGCCTCGCGGGCTGCCAGACCCCGCCGCAGACGGCCGCGCCGGTCTACGGCAGCACGGTCGCCCCACCGTCCACCGGCATGATCGGACAGCCGGCGCCCTACGGGAGCTACTCCGCGGCACCGCCGGCCGTATCCATCCCAGGCGCGGCAGGCACGGCACCCATGCCCGGACCGGCCACCAGCTGGCAGAGCGTTGCGCAGCCTGCTGCTCCGGCCAACAATACCTGGAGCTGGGCCCAGTCGGGCAACGCCGCGACGCCGCCCGCGATCCAGCAGCCGGCAAACATGCAGCAATACGGCAACCAGATGGCGAACCAGGCGAATCAGTATCAGCAGAGCCTCACCAACCAGGCACAGCAATACGCCAACCAGATGCAGGCCCAGCCGCAGCAGTATGCCAATCAGGCCCAGCAGTCGTTGAACGCGCAGCAGCAACAGCTCGCCAACCAGATGCAGAACACGGCGAACCAATACCAGCAGGGCTTCAACAATCAGGCCCAGCAACTCAACAACCAGTTTCAGCAGGGCATGCAGGGCGCGACCAATCAGATGCAGCAGGCCATGCCGCAGATGCCCCCCGGACCTCAGCAGCAGACCGCCAACGGCAACTGGTGGCCCTTCTCCAACACCAGCGGCATGCCGCCGGCCCGGGCAGTTCCCGTGCAGCCGGCCCGCTATTGAATACACGCCGGGCACGGCCATCCTGGCCGTCCCGGCTTGGCGGGCCTCCGCCCGCTGGCGCGAGCCGGGCATCGTGCCCGGCAATCAAACGGCGCACCCGCTTGGCGGGCCTTCGCCCTGGCGCACGTTGACAAAAAGCCCCGGACGGAAGTCCGGGGACACCGGGTTGTTGGGCTTTTCCCGGATTGGCATGGCACGCGGGACGGTGTTCACACCCGGAGTCCCCCGGCTCCCGCCGGGGGCTTCTTGTGGGGGCTCGAACTCCTAACGACCGTCGCGTGGCGGGCGTTGCAGAATCCGTGAGGGGCTGCCGAAGACTTGTCGCTCCCTGAGACGCCGCCGATAATGACATCTGCGTCCACGTGGACGGCAGGCATTCGGCGAAAGTGCGGCGATTCATGTTTGACTGGCTCGACGGCATAGCCCCGCGGTTTGGCATCGGCACCCGCCCCGCCATCAATGCCTCCACCTGGCGGATGGTCTCCCGCATCGAGTCGCTCGCCCCCGAGATGGAGTCGCTCAACGACCTAGCCCTCAAGCGGCTGGGGCGATCGCTCTCCTACCGGGCCCGCGCGGGTGAGCCGGCCGATTCGCTCCTGATCGAAAGTTTCGCCGCCACTCGCGAGGCGGGCCGACGGCGTCTCGGCATGCGTCATTACGACGTGCAGCTGCTCGCGGGCATCGCGCTGGTGCACGGTGCCATCGTCGAGATGCAGACGGGCGAAGGAAAGACGCTCGTGGCCACGCTGCCACTGGTGCTCTACTCGCTCTCCGGCCGCGGAGCCAATCTTGCCACGGTCAACGACTACCTCGCCAAACGCGACGCGGAGTGGATGACGCCGATCTACGAGGCCCTCGGCCTGAGCGTGGGCATTGTGCAGTCCCAACAGGATTTCGACGCGCGGCGCAAGGCCTACGCTTGCGACGTCACCTACGGCACGGCGGGGGAGTTTGGCTTCGACTTCCTCAAAGATCGCCTGATGAACCGCGAGATCTCCGAAGGCCGAGGCGACCTGGGCGGCATGCTCACCGGCAAAACGCCAGGTAGCGCCTCCAAGCTCCTGCAGAGGCCGTATTGGTTTGCGCTGGTCGACGAGGCCGACAACGTGCTCATCGACGACGCGCGCACACCGCTGATCATCGCGTCGCCCCCCGGCGAGGCCCAGGCTGCCGAGCAGGCGCTCTTCCGCTTCGCCGCACAGGCGGCCCTGGAACTCAAGCCCGACGAGGATTTCGAGGTCGAGCCCCAAAAGCAGACCTGCGAACTGCTCGGCCGTGGCCGCAGCCGCGTGCGGGCCATGAAGCGTCCTGATGCGATCGAGTCGACGAGCCTGCTGGCGATCTACGATGCCGTCGAACGGGCGGCGCGGGCGCGGCGGTTCTTCATCCGCGACCGACAGTATGTCGTCCGCGATGGCAAGGTCGTGATCATCGACGAATCGACCGGCCGCGCCGCCGAAGGCCGCAACTGGCGGGACGGCCTCCACCAGGCCGTCGAGGCTCAGGAACAGATAGGGGCCGCCGAGGCTCAGGAAAAAGTCGAGGTCACCGTGCCGTCTGGTCATGCGGCAAGAGTCACTCTCCAAAACCTGTTCGCCCGCTGGCCGCACCTGGCGGGGATGACCGGCACGATCGCGACCAGTGCCGCCGAACTCGCGCGGACCTACGACGTGGCGGTGGCCGTGGTGCCCACCAACCGGCCCGCTATCCGCCAACGGCTCGCGCCGGTGGTCTGCGTGAATCAGGCCGAGAAATTCGCACGGATCGTCACCGAGACGAAGGAGATGCACGCTCTCGGCAGGCCCGTGCTGATCGGCACGCGGTCGATCGACAAGTCGGAGGAGCTGTCGCGGCTGCTGGAGGCGGCCGGCCTGCCACACACCGTGCTCAATGCCCGTCACGTCGAGAAGGAGGCCGAGATCGTAGGGCAGGCAGGCCAGTTGGGCCAGATCACGGTCTCCACGAACATGGCCGGACGTGGCACCGACATCAAGCTGGGCGAGGGAGTCTATGACCTCGGCGGCCTGCACGTGATCTGCACCGAACTGCACGATTCGGCGCGGATCGACCGCCAGCTCGTCGGCCGTTGTGGCCGGCAGGGCGACCCCGGCACCTGGCGGCAGTACGTATCGCTCGACGATGAGATCCTGATCCAGGGCTATGGGCCGGCCCGCGCCCGCCGCACGGTGGTGCGACTCGCCGACCGTCTGGGCGGCAATCCGGAGCCTCTGCTGGCGGTGTTTCGCCGGGCACAGCAACGGATCGAAGCCCGGCACGTGCGGCAGCGGCGTCTGCTCGAATACGTGGAACGGCAGCGTGCCGAGGCCCATATCCAGATGAGCCAAGACCCGTATCTTGACGCCGCGTCGTGACGACACATCGCGGTCCGCGACGTGTCGTGGTCCGATCCGCCGGTATGATGACGCCATGAACCAGCGACTGCTCTGCTGCATCCTGCCTCTGGTGATCCTCCTCACGCGGGCGATCCTGACCTTCGCCGCGGACACGGCCGCGCGCGAGCCGGCGGCCGATGGCACGGTCTCCGTCGTGGCGGCACCGCCGGCGGCCAGCCGTAGCGAACCGGCCGACGCCAGTGTCGCCACCGACGTGCTGTCAACTGCGCTCGAGCCGCTCGAAGCGGGCCGCCGCGGCGATCCCCGCGGCGGCACCTCCACGGCATCGCCCCGATCTGCGAACACGAGTCTCGCGACTGCTTATGCCCGTCCGTTGCCGTTGGTGGAGGCGCTCGAGCGTTCGGGAGACCGCACGCGGCGGCTTTGGATCTCGCAAGCGTATTGGAAGGTGTCGGCCGGATTCGCGATGCTCCACTGGAGCACCGAAGCGCTCGAACGGCTGGAGCTGATTGCCCCCGGTGGCGATCCCCATGATCGGGCCGTGCTCGACGTGGCCTTATCCGCCGCGGGGGCTGATCTGGCCGACTCCCGCGCAGAACTCGTCGCCGCCCAGCAGGAGCTCGTCGATCTCGTCCGACTGCCAGCCGGCGATCCCCTGCCCTGGCCCGTCGACCGGCCGCTGGCAGGTCCCTACCAGACGCATTTCGAGACGATCTTCGCGACCCGTCCGGCCACGGGCCGCATCCGGGCAATCGTGCGCATGCTGCCCTCGAAGCACGAGGCCCTCGAAGCCCGCGCCGCGGCCGTGGTGGCGGCCCAGAAGGCGATGCAGATGGCGGAGGCCGACCACGCCAAGGGCCAGAGGCCGATCGAGGCCGTGACTGCCGCCCATGCCGCAGTCACCAGCCAGCAGCGGGAGTTCGTGAAAGTGATGCGGGCCTACAACCTCGATATTGCCGAATACGCGATGGCCGTCGCCGAGCTGTCGGTCCCCGACGACCGCTTTGTCTCGATGCTGATCGGCACACCGATTCAGTGGCGTCCCCAGCCCGCAGCGGTCCCACAGCAGGCTTCCCCCGCGCCCCCCTCCGCCGTGCCGGTGGCCAACTGAGGCACTGTCTCCGCTGCCGAGCCGCTCAAACCGCGGCTTTTTCAGGATTCAAAGCCGATTTTGGCTTTTCTTGCAGTCGCTGGGTATCGTCACAAGAGCGGTTTTCCTGAGCCGCCCCTCCCCGCAAACGCCCACCATGATGCTCGTGCAGCGGCTCCACAACGAAGCATTTCATACCCTGTCGGCGATGATCGTCGATGCCGATGTGGCGTTCGTTCGCCATCTCAAGGCGGTGTTCAAGCGTCATCCCCAGATCGCGGTCGGCTGCACGGCCAGCACGATCGCCACGGCGATTGCCCAGGCCGAGAAGCACCGCCCCGACGTGGTCTTTCTCGACCTGGCGATGGTAAGCGGCAAGGGCTGCGCGATGGCGCAGCGACTCGCCGCGGACCGGGCGATCGTGGTCGTCTCCGACCAGCCCGATTTCGCGATGGCGGCCTTCGAGTTCGGAGCCATCGACTATCTGCTCAAGCCGGTCTGCGAGGAGCGGTTGCAGGAGACCTTGCGACGGCTCGATCGATTTTTGAGTCGCGCGAACGTCCTTCCGTCTGAAGGAGAGACAGCGTCTTCGTCCGACCGGCCGACGCCGCTCGATCGCGTGCCGATTCCCGCTCAGCGTTCAGGCCAGGGCAAGGCCACCGACCTCGTGCCGGTGACCGATGTGATCTGGGTCGAGTCGCTGCAGAACTATTCGGTCGTGCAACTGCCGGGCCGCGACCGCCGCACCCTCAAGCGGACGCTCAGCGAGTGGGCCGCGATGCTTCCCGAGCAGGAATTCGTGCGGATCGGCCGTTGCCACCTGATTCAAATCGCGAAAATCAAATCGATCACATCGCCGCTTCGAAATGAGGTGCTCGTCGCTTTTCACGGCGTTGAGCAGCCACTCCGTGTCGGCCGGGCAGCGTCGAGTAAGCTCAGGGATGTTCTGCGCGGGTCGTCTCCCGCGTGATCGCCTCCTGATCGACACGCCATGCCCGCCACCACCGCCGCTCCCACAGGCCCCCGTGGCACGGTCGCGCCGCTCACCATCGGCTCGGTGGTCGTCGACCCGCCGGTGCTGCAGGCGCCGATGGCGGGCTACACGAACTACGCCTACCGTCAGGT